>Ga0181529_10001358_pt1 | contig 31778 bp, 28 predicted proteins | sample PEATcosm2014_Bin_36_FD_119763 | JGI IMG/M metagenome (GOLD analysis project Ga0181529, IMG submission 119763) | Peatland microbial communities from MTU Mesocosm Facility, Houghton, MI, USA - PEATcosm2014_Bin10_30_metaG | ecosystem: Environmental > Terrestrial > Soil > Wetlands > Peat | place... | reverse complement strand
GTCCGGTGGGTGGCATCGAAACCCGGAAATAGGAGGTTCGCCGGGCCTCGGGGTTTGACAGGCCCGCCCAATACCGGACGTTGTCTTCCAGTCTTGCCATCCGGCCTCCCCTCCACCCCTCTGCTACAATCCAAGTTCTATGCGCGTACCGCGCCTGCCGCAGTGGATTGCTTTGTTGACGCTGGCCGCGGTTGCCGCCAGTGCCGCCGCACAGACAGCCGAAGAAAAACGCCAGAAAAAGGAAGAGCGCACGCAAGTACTGCAACTGCCGGTCGAACTGCCGGCTGTCACCACGGGCAATCCAAGGCGCCTGACATTCTACGTCACGCCGCTCACCGGCAAGGGCTTGCTGACGCACCAGATCCGCGAGTCGCTGAAGGCCCTCGCGAGTCAATCGGGCGGCGAAACCGTTCTCAAAATTCGCGCGTTCGTGGCGGGCTCGGGCGATGTACGCCGTGTGCGCGACCTGGTCAGCGAAGAGTTCACCGGACGCAAACGGCCGCTCCCCGCGCTGAGCCTGCTGCGCGCCGGCGGCCTGCCGTTGGAAGGCGCACAAGTGGTGCTGGAGGCGATCGCGGAAGCGCACAAGGACGTGAACCCGCACGGCCTGGCGTTCTTCTCCGCCCAGGCCGCGGCTTCGCCAAGTCCGCTCGATCCGGCCGCGCCACTCGTCGGCAGAGCGCTGGCACAACTCGGCCAAGCCATCACCGCCGCGGGGGCAACTCCCCAGAACGTGTTGCGCGTAACCTGCTTCGTGAGCTCGCTGGCCGACTTCGCCGCGACGCGCAGCCTGGTGGATTCCGCATACCCGCACGCCGCGCTGAACTATGTGCAGACCCAACGGTCGCCGGGCAGCGCGCTGGCCGCCTGCGAAGCCGTCGCGCGGTTGAGTGCCGATCCGGCGGCGCCGCTCCAGTTTCTGAATCCCGATGGCCTGCCGCGCGAATCCGGACAGGCGTCGGTCGCGCTGGTGAACTCCGCCGAAGTGGTGCTGACCGGCGCGCAAGTTTCCTTCGGCTACCAACCCCCCGATACGCGGCTGGCTTTCGACCGGCTGCAAAAAGAACTGACGCAGGCAGGGACGTCAGTAGGGAAAGTTGCGTTCGCCGATTATTATCCGCTCTCGCTCGATATCGCCGCCCAAGTGCGCCAGATGCGCGCGCAGCTCTTCGATGCCGAGCGCCCGCCCGCCGGAACCCTGTTGCTGTTCGAAGGCTTGCCCTCGATGGACGCCGGCTTCGCGGTGGATGCGGTAGCCGTGAAGTGAACACGCCCCGCGACGGGACAAAAGAGCGGCGCGCTCACCTGCCGGTCTGGCCAGCGTCTTCCGCCCCCTTCCGGGGCTGCGGGTTTGGATGGCAAATTCCCAGTGCTCGCGCACTGGGCTATCTTTCTTTCGCCACTGCCGGGGCTCGCTCCACGCTCTTCTGGCGATCAGACTTCAAAGGGGTCGACTTCAAAGGGGTCAGGCGCACGTGGTGCGCTTGAGAAACCTGACGGTCCCTGGCGAACCAGCTATGCTGCAGCTCAGAAGTTTCGCACTCCACCGAATCGAACTCGAATCGAACTCGCGAAGCGAAATCCGCATGTGTGTAATAAACTGGGAAGAACGCTTGAAGCGGGCTACCGGGCAGCGCACACAAGTGCACCGCGGACCACGTATTCGTCCCTCTTGAATCTTATTTGGCCGGATGGAGGCAAACCTATGGCTGTGCCGGCTCTCACGCACTCGTTCCGGAAACGGGACGAGGAACTGGACCGTTACATCAATCTCAAACTCGCGGCGCTGGGGCTGCCGGTCAGCCGGAATACCGCCGGCGCGGACTTTCTCGAAATCGCCGGGCCGCTGCTGCGCAACTACTGCCAGAAGGACCGGCAACTGGGAAACTGGCTCTGCGCGAGCGACAGCCGCATCCAGAACTTTCTCGACACGTACCTCAGCGACGTTTGTCCGCAGGGCGCCGCGCGGCTCCCGGCCAACACCTTTGTGCTGGACCGCGAAGGCATGGCGCGCATTTTATCGCTGCCGGTGATCTCGGATTATTTCTCATCGCCCTACCTGGACTCCTATCGTGTGCCTCAGGGCGTGCTGCACAATCCACGCAGCGACAGGCGGACCACGCAGGGGCTGTTTCACATCGTGGAGGGCGGTTTTCCGGTTCCCGCCGACAAAGCCGGCGTGCCCAAGCAGGCTTTCGCGGCGCTGTGGAGCGCGGCGCTGCGGCCTCCCGCCGATCTGCTGACGTTGCCGTTTACCGCCGACGAGGAGACGCCTGCCCGCTGCTTCGTATCACTGCTGCTGCTGCCGCTGGTCTGTCCGGCGGCAGGCTCCGAACCGGAGAAGACCATGGAAATCCGGTTCATCGCGCCCGGCAGCCTGGTCAGCAACCTCGATTTTGTAGAGAGCATTTTCGGTAACGGCGGCGATCCGTACTTACCGGAAAACGACGCCGGGCTCGATGCGCTGCATTGGACCGGGCATACCGGCTGTGTCGTGCTGGCGCCGCACCTGGTCGGGATTCGGAAGAAAGCTCTGGGACTCCCGCATTCCAGCGAGGCTACGGAGCGGCAGCGGCGCGACGGCATGTGCTGGACCGGCGAAGAGGAACCTTACAACGGCGGCCGTCCGTTCAAGGTGGCTTGCCGGGATGCGCGCGGCGTAATGGTCACGGTGATCGCCGACAACTATTACGGGTATTGCAAGAAAGAGGTGAAGACGCAGATCAGCTTTGCGGCCAATCTATACGGCTCGTGCGAGGAGGAACACGCAGGAGGCGCGCTGGCCTTTGCCACTTACGTCCTGGGGCAGGATTTCTTTGCCGATCGCACCGTCAGCCTGAAGGAGGCCACCTTTGCCGACGTCACGAAGTTGTTGGGGAGTCTGATCGAGCCGCAGCCGGACGGGCACGCCGTCGACCGGCGATTTCCGAACGTCTACTACGTGCCTGAAGACGCGAGCTTCCACGCGCGGGAAGGATTCGTGCGATGGCGGAACGGCGACTCGGATGCGCGGCTGGCTTTGCGCGCCGAGGCCGAATACGTTCTGCCCTCCGGTTACCGCGTCAAGCTGCAAAAGCAGGTTGCCGGCACGGCATGGCGCCTGGTGGGTTCGCGGCCCCGCGGAACGCTGTGCCATAAGCCGTGCACGGTGTCCGGCGGCGGCAAATCCGAGATTTCCAAATCGATCGCCGATGCGGTGCTGAAGGGATCGGTTTTCGTGAAAGATTACTACCTGGACATGGACCAGGTGGCGGAGGTGCTGGCGAAGGATTTTTCCGCCATCTATCGCCAACGGCTCCCGGACGAGCGCTCGCGAAGGCCGATCCTGAGCCCGGCGCGATCGCTTGGATCGGTGATCCAATTGTTGACGCCGTCGCCCGACTACACCGACCAGCACAACGCCTGGGCGCGCCAGCTTTCGCAGACCGTGCGCCAACTGGTCTTCACGCTGAAACGCTATTACCAGCCCGAGTGGGGCGATAATTGGCGCGAGCATTTCACGGTGGACCGGATCAACGGCTTTCTCGGACACGAACTAAAATTCGACAATCAGAAACTGGTGTGCAATTATCTGCGCGTCGGTTACGACCCGGAGGGTGCCTGGCGGATTTTCAAGCTGCGGCCGGATTTTCATCCCGCCGAAAAGGTGCAGATGGAGGATGACATCACCGCCTCGATCGTGCTCCCGCGCCGGGCCCTGAGCGATCTGGACCCGGAGTACGACAACCCAAGCGTCAAACTGGTGGCGAACTGCGAGCGGCTCCTGTTCCAGCGGCCCGACAACGCGATCTATCGGGGAGTGGACCGGCAGGCGGAGGCGGACATCGCAGGCGCGGGGAACTTCCTCTCCAATTTCGAGCCAATCACCATCGACGCGGCGCGGGCTCTGGTGGAGCATGTAGTCGAGTTCGATCAATACTCCGAGCCGATGAAGCAGCTCCTGAAGAGTTTCGTCGAGCGGCCCGAGACGGACTACGTGGTTTCTTCGGCCCACCCGCGGCTGATTCACGGCACGCGCTCGACCAATCCGCGGTATTTGCAGCAACGGCCCGATCTCAAGAATCCGCGAGATCTCTACCTGGCGCAAATCGCCGCTCGGCTGGCGAGAGGGATTCCCGCGGAGCGGCCGGTTTACCTTCCGGTCAATGCGGTACTCGCGGGAAGAAGAAACAGCCCGGCGGATGCGAAGGCCGGTTTGCCACCGCTCGCGGTGTACAGCCCAGTCCACTATCAGGAATTGCCGGAGCTGTTCATGGATTTCATTTGCAGCCTGACCGGCAAGTCCCCTGCCACAACAGGTTTCGGCAGCGAGGGCGCGCTTACCAAGGCAGCCTTTAACGCGTTGCCCCCGGTGGTGGATCTGAACAACGCTCTGGTATCGTTTATCCTCACCGGGTACGCCGGCTTCACCACTTCGGCAGGCTACATAGGGCCGCATTACCGCGTGGACCACGACATCAGCCTGCTGGTTCCGGAGATCTGGTGCCGCATGCGCGTGCACGAGCGCGATCCCGAATTTCTGCTGGCCCACGGTTTCCTTGAGAAGGTCTGCGATTTCTGCGTGGACGGCCGCACCGTGCTGGCCAGCCGGCTCGGCTACCGGATTACACCCCTTTTCGTCGACCGGTTTCTGGGGCGGCTGTTCGAAACGCCAGACGCCGTATTCACGGAGGAGATCCTGCGCCCCGAGAAACAGGACATTGTCCAATTCGCGGCGGGGGTGGATGCCATTGTGGAAGCCCAGACGCGTGTGGCCCGGCAGTACTTCGAGGATGGCAGTGTGGACGCGGCGTGCCCTCCGCTGCGAGCGCTGCTCGAAATCATGGCGGAGGGGTCCTATCAGGGGAAGAGCGTCGAGGATGCCGCGGTGCGTCGTATGTTCACGCGCGAGTACCTGATGGCGAGCGCCTGGTATCGCGAGCGGTTGCGCGCCAAACAGACGCGCGACGTCGCGTTGTGGACGCGCCACGTGCGCGCGATCGAGGAATTTCGCGATAGCGAAGCCGTATTCGAAGGCTTCGATATCGAATCGCGACTGGCCGATTCCCGCCAGCAATTGGCGCGGGTGAGCGCGCCGGAACACCTGAGCGAGCTGGAGGGCACGATCGGCGCGGATCCTTGTTGCGGGGAGTGACCGCCATCGTTGACTGGCGGCGTTTACGAGAACCGCGTGCGCTTCCAAAGCAACAAGCCGCACGCCACCAGCAAGATCATCGAGCCGGCCGCCAGCGCCAACATCCATCCCATATTGACTTCAATCGCCTGGCGCCTGGCTCCCACGGCCAGATAAACGAAGACGCCGATCGCCGCCAGCACCACCAGCACCTCCCACCAGTGCCGCTTCGGCTTATCGTCGGCGAGAGGATCGTTGCCCTGCAGCGTCGATTCCACTCGCGCGAAGCTCAGGCCATAGCGGTCGCACTCCCGCTGCACGGCCTTCTTCCAGGAACGTTGTTCCGCGCCTTGCGCTTCGGCAAAGCCGATCGCCGCGGCGCCGGCGATCATAATCAGACTGCCCGCAACAACCAGCGCTTGCGCGGCGAATCCCAACCCGGCCAGCTCGCCGAACACCAACGCGCCCCAGGCCAGTCCCCAAAGCTGGTTGGTGTTGGACAGTGGGATGCCGCGGCCGATGCCGATGTATTTGGCCGCGTATTGCTGGAACAGATCGCCCAACACCCAACAGAAGCCGCCCAGGAAGAGCCAGAAGAAAGCCGGCTGCGCGCGATGGAGTTCCGCCGCCAGCGGGCCGAAACCACCGTGGTACACGGCGGCGAGCGCGAAGGTGGTCCCCAGCTCACCGAAAGTGAAAACCGTAACGAACGAGAGCGGGTTCATGCCGCTGATGTACGCCTTGCGGTAAGGAATGTACATGGTGCCCCACAGCACACCGGCGCCCAGGGCAGCGAAAACTCCCAGCGTGGCCCGCTGGGGCGCCACGCCGGAATGGTGCTGGGTTGCGTAGGCCAGCAGGCACGCGCCCGCGACAATCGCCGTGGCGCCGCCCAGTACCTTGGCCCGCTCGCGCGCGCTGGACCCTCGTAGTTCGTTAAACAACAGCCAGCCCCAGAACAATCCCACCAGGCTGTTGACGTTCCACAACGGGAACGCGATCGATAGTCCCACGTTGCGAACCGCGAAGACGGTCAGCGTGTTGGCGACGGCCCACAGCATACCCGCCAGAATGGCCCATACGATCAGGTGGGGTTTTTCCTTCAGGTCCAACCACACATAGCTGGTGCCCTTGAGCGCCATGGGCACCGTCCAGCGGGCGACGAACACGCCGGCCACCATGCCCAACGAGATGATGAAGGGCGAAAAGCCAATTGTCACCAGTTTGATTGGGGCTTCCGCTCCGCCAAGCCACGCGCCCGCGGCGAGGCCGCAAGCCACGCCCAAGCGGTGAAGAGAACGGGTGGAAAGAGTGGCTGCCTGCGTCTCTGGGCTCACGGCTTCACCTCAGCACCAACAACAGCGCCGTTCCCAACACGAGTACAATCACTGGGACCCAGAAGTGCAGGTCCGTCACGACGGCACGCACCAGCGAGACTTTCCCGTAGCCAAGCATGCGGAGACCTCAAGAGTTATTGTGCTGCCGGGCGAGCGTACTGCGCCCGGTCGATCGCATATTTCACCAGGCGGAAACCTTCGTTTTCAAATTCGGAATCGAATTTCAGCCCGAGTTTTTCCATAATGCGCGTCGACGCCGTATTTCCTATCATCGCAATCGAAACAATGCGGTCCAATCGTAACCGCTCGAAGGCGTCGCGCAGTGCCACCACGGCGGCTTCGGTGGCCAGGCCACGGCCCCAACACGGCCGCGCCAGCCACCACCCGATCTCGGGTTCCACCATGTTGCGCCAGAGGCCCACCCCACAGAAGCCGATCAGATTCTGGTCCGGCTTGTCGAGCAGCTTCCAACGGCAGAAGCCTTGCGTGCAATACAGCTCTATCTGGCGGTCAACGAACGACCGGATTTGATCGTCGCTCCAAGGCACGCCGCCCGTGATGTAGCGCATTACTTCGACGTCAGTCGCGATCGGACGTAATGCGGTCCAGTCGGCGCTCTGCCACGTGTCGAGGATAAGCCGCTCCGTCTCCAGGATCATACGTGCTTCTGCTAGGGTCGCTTCGGTGTCTCGGCTTGAATCTCGCGCGCGGCGGTCGTTTTCTCGACGAAGAGCAGGGCGTCGAATGCCTCCGGCCCCACCTGGTTCGCCAGGGACGCAAAAGGCTGGCCCTCCGGATACATGGCGCCGATGCTGCGTGTGGTGTGCGCAGCATGGAGCCAGTCCGCGACCGGGCCGGTCTTTGGCGCTGCGCGCAGATCCAGCGCGAACAGCGGAATGCCACTCGCCGCCAGAGTGGCATCCAGACTGCCGGCCGGCGCCGGCGGCACCGCGAAATCCCTCAGGCCGCCACCTCCCAGCGGAATTGCCTGGAACGACCCCTGGTTGAACGCGCACCCGAAGACCACCATCTGGCCGCCATAGATCTTGCGTAAAGCTGCGCCCATCGATTGGCCACCGGCCGTCATGACGTGCCCATTGTGTGCCCAGAGCACGATCTTCGCGTCCGGCGAATGATCCAGAATCCATTTCACGTTGGCGGCCATGCTCGCGTCGCGGGTGATCTGGTTGGCGCGCATTTGCATGCATTGCAGCACCACGCGCGCGTTCTGGATGACCCATTCGATATCGCGCGCGCCGGCCTGCTTTCCGTACCGCTCGCGCGAAGCCGCCAGGTGCTCCAGCACCTTGGCCCACTCGGCGGAGGTGACTTTGGGATCCACTGCCTTGGGATCCACGGGCGAGTCGCTGTGCGAGATGCGCAGGCTCTGCTTCCCGCCATGCGCCACCCGGTCGTCGAGTCGCGCGGGATAGCTGGCGACGGACGGGTAGAGGCCCTTCAATGTGGGGCCTTCGAAGCTGAAATCATAGGCATCGCTGGTATAAGGCTTGCCATCGATCTCCACCTGCAGGTCGTCGAACCAGGCCGTGCCGGAGCCGGCCAGGAGCGCCCCGAAATAAATGGCGGCGGTATTGGCCGGTACCGGAAATTCCAGTTCGTAGCGTTGCCAGCCGGTGGTGCCCTTCGGGGCGGCGTCCTTCAGGTTGGCGAATGCGAGGGTCCGATTGCCGGCGTCGGCGCGCCACCAGAAACCGGCATACCCGGAAACGTTTTCCGTCTTGATGTAGCCGCTAAAACGGATGGTCTTGCCCACGGCCGGCTCCACCGGAAACACGCCGTTCACCGAGCCGAAGGGAGCCTGCGGGGGGGACACAGGCGCCAGCGCAAGTTCGGAAGCGTGGGCCAGGGCCGGCGCGTACTCCGGGTCCGCCTTAGCCACAAAGTCGCGGACAATCTCGTTGGCAACGTCCGGCGTTTGCATATCGAAGCCGGTGAATTCCACCCTTCCCTTGCCGGACTGGTTGAACTCGCGCATCCATCGCACCATGTCGAGCACTTCTTCGGTGTTCCAAGTCCAGAAGTACATGCCCTTGATGAGCTCTGCAGGATCGCCCTTGCCGTTAAGAACATAATCGTTCAGCCGATAGGCCTCCGGCATGTTGGCTTCGATGGAGAAGATGGTGAAGCCCATCTGGGTGGCGAGGAATTCCAGCATGCGGTGCTTGAGTTGAAAGAACTCGCGCGTGCCGTGAGTGGCCTCGCCCAGCGACACGATGCGCGCGCCACCCACCACTTTCTCGAGCGGCTGCATGTCGTCGAAACCGTGGCCGGCGACGGGCGTGGTGAGGCGGATCGCACTGCTGCGGATCCACTCGCTGACCGCGCCGGGCGCGGTTTGGGCGGCCATCCAGAGCGGGAACAGACAGGCAGCGGCGAGTACACGGAGCTTCAGCATGTGAGGAACTCCCATCCCAAGGAAGACGGTAACTCATTTCGACGCTGGGAGATGATAGCGGGTCAGTTATAGGCGGCGTTTATCGTAAACACCGCACCGCCGAAAGCGTAGCCGACGTCCAGGCCGGCGGTTCGATATCGCCTGCGGGGCGCTCTGGTTCTCAACGGTCTGAGCCGGCCCAAGAAGGGTGATGCTGGCGCCGTCGCACAGCCACGTGCATGCCAATCCGCGGATCTGGGATACTGACAGGCATAGCCCAATAAGGACCGCAGTGAGGATCTCACTATGAAGACCACAAAGAGTGGCATTTTGCTTGGAGCGTTGTTGATTGCCGGTGCCCTTTGGGCACAGGACGGCCCGCGGGGCCATTGGACCGGCAGCATCGATCTCCCCAGTCAGGCTCTGGCTCTGGAGATCGATCTCGATAAGGACGCCACGGGTTGGATCGGGTCCTTCGCCATACCCGCCCAGAACATATCCGGCCTTCCGCTCGAGGCCATCACCTTCGCGGATGGCAAGTGCACGTTTCGGATCAAAGGCGTACCTGGCGAACCGACTTTCAGCGGCACTCTGTCCGCCGATGGCAAGACTCTGTCCGGCCAATTCACGCAGGGAGGCGAGCCGTACCCGGTCAAGCTCAGCCGCACCGGCGATCCTAAGGTTGAGAAGGCCGCGAAGAATCCAGCGGTAGCCAAGGAATTCCTGGGGACGTGGGAAGGCACCCTCGATGCGGGCCAGCCGCTACGCCTGGTATTGAAGATGACGAACGATGAAAACGGAGCGAGTGCGATCCTGATCAGCTTGGACCAAGGTAACGCCGAGATTCCTGTGACCAGCATCGAGCAGAAGGATGCAAAACTTACGCTGATGGTAAAGATGGTCGGCGGCGAGTATCACGGCGAAATCAATAAAGACGGCTCTGAACTGAGCGGCACGTGGACGCAAGGAGGTATGGATCTTCCGTTGAAGCTCAAGCGGAAAAACGAAACGCCGAAGCCGTAATTAGCGCCGGTTGCCTGCCAGAGCGCAGGCCGGGACGGCTGTCCGGGAGTGAAAGACGTGCGGGTCATGGCTTGCCCTCGATGGTAATCGTCACCACCGGGTACTCGGCGCTCATTCCGCCAACGGTTTGCGTGGTGCCGTCCCCGCAATCTTCCACCACTTGTCCCGAGTCGTACGGGGTGCTTCCAACGACAAACACCATCCTCAGCCTCTCTTTCCCGGATTGGACTGTGAAGTGAATCTCCGACGTTACGTTCTCATCCGCGCTTATTACCTGATCCCCGTACTTCGCACTAATACACGTTAACCTCCCGCCCTTAATCGGGTGTGCAGCAAATTGGAATGAATAATCGCTATCGTTGACCCAAAAATCCGAAGGCAACCCTTGCGGTGACTTATCGTAGTGTTCAGCGAATAGAGTAACACTATCGCCGGTGGTTGCTTCGTAGTCCCCGTAGGTCCCGTACGGCAATTTACGCAAATGGCATGCCAAGTGGCTACCCTCCTCGCATGATTGATCCAGGATTTCCCTGTTGGCCTCCTGGCCGTCTTCGATTGTACATCCAGCCGCCTCGGTTGGAGCCGTTACTCAGCAGCGCAAGTGTGCAGGGTTTCTGCATAGGCCTAAACACGGACGGGCAGCTACAAAGACACAGACGCGAAGTAATTCCCGCGCCGGCCGCTTGAGACGCGGTTGCCGGCCACTCCGGTTTTCAATATAGTTGTGGTCTGAGACAAACTCGGCGTGTGAGGCGACCGCCGTCGCATTGAAGCCAGGGCGCCCCTCGGACGAGCCCGCATTTTCGAGGAGATCGATCCTGCCATGTACATGCAACCTCCGGAAGAGTACCGCGCCAAACGGTTCCGCACAGAATCGCGCAATCCTGCACCTCCACTGTGCCGGCCCGCCATGTGGGTCGCAACTCTGCGCAGGACGCTGATCTTGGCCGCAGCTTGCGGCTTTTTCTTGCCGGCATCGGTCTCTGCTTTGGGTCAACCGCGCTATGTTTCCGTGACCTCTGGGCCTGGCAGCTTCCCCATTGTCCACGACAAGTCTGTCGCGGCTGTGTACGTGGACCTAAGTGACTTCCCCGGCGTCGCCAGAGCCACGGATACCCTCCGGAACGATATAGCTCGCGTCACGGGCTTGACGCCACCGCGGGCTCTCGGTGCGCACGAAACAATCATCGCCGGCACGATTGGAAAGAACGCAATCGTCGATCGGCTGATTCGCGAACGTAGAATCGACGTCTCCGGCGTCATGGGCAAGTGGGAATCGTTCCTGATTCAGGTTGTGCCGCACCCGCAACCGGGCATTGGTTCCGCGTTGGTGATTGCCGGGAGCGACAAGCGCGGAACGATCTATGGGATTTACGATCTCTCGGAACAAATCGGCGTTTCGCCCTGGTACTTCTGGGCCGATGTCCCGGTGGTGCATCGAGACGCGTTGTTCGTGAAGCCCGGGTGCTACGTGCAAGGAGAGCCAGCGGTCAGATACCGCGGCATATTCTTGAACGACGAAGCGCCCGCTCTCACCGGTTGGGTGAAAGCGACGTACGGGAATTACAACCACGAGTTCTACGAAAGAGTGTTCGAACTCCTTCTGCGGCTGAAGGCGAACTACTTGTGGCCGGCGATGTGGAACAACGCATTCAACGAGGACGATCCTCTCAACGCCGAACTCGCGGACGAATATGGGATCGTGATGGGCACCTCGCATCATGAGCCCATGCTGCGCGCACAACAAGAGTGGAAGCGGAACGGGACAGGGCCCTGGGACTACTCCCGAAACGAGGAAGTCTTGCGCGCCTTTTGGGAGGAGGGCGTTCGCCGCAACAAGGATTACGAGAGCATCATCACGCTCGGCATGCGCGGCGACGGAGACATGCCCATGTCGCGGGAGTCCAACACCGCGTTGCTCGAGCGCATCGTTGCCGATCAGCGCAAGATCATCGCCGCGGAAGTCAACCCCGATGTCACCAAGGTTCCACAAGACTGGGCGCTTTATAAGGAGGTCCAGGAGTATTACGAGAAGGGCATGCGTGTCCCGGACGACGTGACCCTTCTCTGGTGCGACGACAACTGGGGCAACATCCGCCGTCTGCCGACGCCCGAAGAACGCAAGCGCAGCGGCGGCGCGGGCATCTATTATCACTTCGATTACGTCGGTGGTCCGCGCAATTACAAGTGGATTGACACGAATCCGATTCCCAAGGTCTGGGAACAAATGCATCTTGCCTGGGAATACGGAGCGAATCGCATCTGGATCGTGAATGTCGGCGACCTGAAGCCGATGGAGTTTCCCATCGAATTCTTCCTGAACCTGGCCCGCGATCCCGCGCGCTGGCCGAAGGAGAAGCTTGGGGAGTTCACGGAGCTATGGGCTGCGCGGGAGTTCGGACGGGCGCACGCGGCGGAGACTGCCGATCTGGTTGCAAAGACCCTGAAGTACAATGGCCGCCGCAAACCGGAACTTCTCGAACCCGGCACGTATAGCGTCATCGACTACTCGGAAGCGGACCGAGTCGTCGCGGATTACGACGCGATTGTGTCCAAGGCGGAGAAGATCGAGCGCGAGTTGCCGGCCGACGCGCGGGATGCGTTTTTCGAACTTGTCTTGCATCCGGCGAAAGCGAATGCAATCGTCACCGCGATGTACGTGGCAGCAGCGAAGAACCATCTCTACGCGGCGCAGGGTCGCGCCAGCGCGAATGACCTGGCGGCGCGAACGCGCCAACTCTTCCAGGCCGACGCAGACCTGACCACGCACTTCAACCACACGCTGGCGCACGGCAAGTGGGACCACATGATGGACCAGACGCACATCGGGTACACGTACTGGCAGGAACCGCCGAAGAACACCATGCCGCCGGTCACCGAACTAACGCTCCCCGCCGTGGCGTCGATGGGCGTCGCCGTCGAAGGATCGAGTGCGGCATGGCCGAGCGGCGCGGCGCCGCCAGCGCTGCCGGCCTTCGATTCATACAACCAGCCACGGCATTTCATCGATGTATTCAATCGCGGGCGCGCCCCTTTCGAATTCACGGCCACTGCGAGCGCACCGTGGATTGTGCTGAACGCGACGCGTGGGTCCATTGAGAAAGAAACACGCCTGTGGGTGAGCATCGATTGGGACAAGGCGCCGCTGGGAGGTGAAAAGGGCGCCGTCACCATCGCAGGCGCGGGAGTCGCTCCCATCGAGGTGGAAGTCGATGTCTTCAACCCGAAGCAACCGTCACGGGCAGAGATCAGAGGCTTCGTCGAAACGTCCGGACATGTCTCGATGGAGGCGGAACACTACACCCATAAGGTCGACGCGGGATCGGTAGCATGGCAGCCGGTCCCTGACTACGGCCGCACATTATCCGCCATGTCGGTTTTTCCAGTCACCGCGGATAGCGTGATGCCACCCACCAAGTCGCCATATCTCGAGTATCGGATGTATCTCTTCGATGCCGGACCGGTCGAGGTCGAAGCGATTCTCTCGCCGACGCTGAACTTCACTCCCGGACGCGGCCTGCGCTACGCAATCTCGTTCGATAACGAACCGCCGCAGATCGTCGACGCCCTCTCCCACAATGCGCAGAGCGATTGGGAGACATCGGTCGAAGACAGCGTGCGCAAGGTGCGCTCCACACACGCATTGGTCCGTCCCGGCGTTCACACATTGAAGTTCTGGATGGTGGATCCCGGCATCGTGCTCGAGAAACTGGTGGTCGACCTGGGCGGTGTCAAGCCGAGCTACCTGGGGCCTCCGGAGAGTTTTCACCGATAGGCTGAAGCGCGGGCTCGACGCGAGGACTATCTCAAGAATGGAGTGTTCGCGACCGCTGCGGCGGCGCTTATCTGAATGCTGCGATTCCGCCCGAGTTGCGGGTGGTGCTGCCGAGCCAGGACAATAATGGAACATATGCAACTCACAGTTATAGGAATCGCCGTTTTTCTGCTGGCGGCGTCCAGCCCGGCCCAGCCTTACGCCGCGCGCCAGACCGAGGACCACGGGATCGCCGTCGTGCGACTGAGCGACGCGGCTCAAGGAGTGGAAGTCTCGGTGGTTCCTTCGATCGGCAACCTGGCTTACGAAATGAAGGTGCACGGCCACAACATCCTGCATTTTCCCTACGCCAATTTGGGCGAATTCGCGCAGCGGCCCGGGCAGTGCGCTATTCCGCTGCTGGCGCCGTGGGCCAACCGGATGACCGAACAGGGCTTCTGGGCCAACGGCAAGAAATACACGTTCAACCCGGGGCTGGGAAACGTGCGCGGGGCCCTGCCGATTCACGGCCTGCTGAGCAACTCGCCGCTATGGCACGTGACCGAGGTGGCAGCCGACGCTGATTCCGCTCATGTCACCAGCCGCCTGGAGTTCTGGAAGGAACCCGACCTGATGGCGCAATGGCCGTTCGCGCACGAATACGAGATGACTTACAGCCTGGCCAAGGGCGTCCTCGAAGTGCGGCTGACGGTCATCAACCTCAGTTCGCAGCCCATGCCGCTGATGGTCGGCTTCCATCCCTACTACCGCATTCCCGATATTCCGCGCGACGAGTGGGTGGCACACATTCCGGCGCGCCAGCGTGTGGTCGCCGACGAGCGGCTCATCCCCACCGGCGAGTACAAGCCGATGGATCTGCCATCGCCGCTGGCGCTCAAGGGCCGCACCCTCGATGACGGCTTCATCGACTTGGAGCGCGATTCCGCCGGCCGCGCCCACTTTTCCATCGAAGCCTCGGGCCGCACCGTCGAGGCGATGTTCGGGCCGAAATACCCGGTAGCGGTCGTTTGGGAACCCACCTGGCCGGGTCAGTCGCACGATTTTATCTGTTTCGAGCCGATGACCGCCATCACCAGCGGCGTCAACCTGGCGCACGAGGGAAAGTACCCGGCGCTGCAAAGCGTCCCCGCCGGTGCGCGCTGGACCGAGAGCTTCTGGGTGCGCTCGAGCGGGATATAAGGGACGGCGCAACACAGATCCGACTGCTGCGTAGCGTAGGCCCCTGGCAGCCCTGCGGATTGGTTTGCAGGAAGGCGCGCGCTTAGTGCGCCGAGGGCTGCTCCGGTTCCAACACCGGCGGCGTGGCTCCGGCCGGGACCGGCGCCAGCATGTCTTCCTTGCGCTTAATCAGGGTCGAGGTGTTGTAACTGGCTGCCTCGAAACCGTGACCGTGGGTAATGGCGTCGGTCGGGCAGGCTTCCACGCAATAGCCGCAGAAGATGCAGCGGTTGTAATCGATGTTATAAACCCTGGCGTAGCGCTCGCCGCCGGAGATACGCTCCCGTTCGGTGTTTTCCGCGGCCTCGATGTAAATGCAATTGGAAGGGCAGGCCGCGGCACACAGGAAACACGCCACGCATTTCTCCATGCCGTTAACGTCGCGCTGCAGCACGTGGACGCCGCGGAACCGTTCCTCGAACTTAGCCGGCTCATCGGGGTAGTATTCGGTGACGGTCGGGGACAGCATCTCCTTGAACGTCACGCTCATGCCTTTGGCGATGGCCGCGGCGGCGCCGAATACATCAATCTTGGTGGACATGGAGTCTGATTTTATTATAGTGTGGCTCCGCACCGGAGCCTAGTTAAGCGAGCCTCAACCAGCTTTCCATTCCGGCACGTGGTCTTCAGCGCTAATCGGGTTTATGCCGGCGCGGGCGCCCAGCCAGAGGATGTCCTGTTTGATCCAACCCTCGATCACCCGCCCCACCATGGCATCGGGCTCGACCAGAAAAGTGGTTGGGACGTGTGAGATCCCATACGCATTGCTGGCCGGGAAACGATCGGCTTCCGAATCCAGCAGCATGGGAAACCGCAAACGGTAGTCCTGCGTGAACTCGCGCGTGTCCGGCTCGTCATTCTGCGAGATACCGTAGACGCGCAAACCGCTGCGGGCGTGGATGCGATCGAGGAACGGCAGCGTCATCTGGCATACCGGGCAAGACACTTTGAAAAACGCCAGTAACGCCGGCCCAGCGGCCAGCAGATCGGCGAGCGCAACTTCCCCGCCTCCCAAACGCGACAGCCGGAATTCCGGCGCGCGCGCGCCCACCTGCGGCAATGGCGATTTCTTGCGGAAAAACATGCTTTCAGTTTACTCGAGCGAGGGCCGCCGCTTCCCGCTCGCGCGGCGGTCAGTCCCGGTTATTCGTGATCAAGCGCGCACCGCGGTTGCGGGTGATGTAGTTATAGACCCATTCGACGAAGACCAGCAAGCGGTTTTCGAATTCCACCAAATACATCAAGTGTACGAATACCCACAGGAACCACGCCGGGAAACCGGCCACGTGCAGCCTGCCGAACTGCGCCACGGCCCGGTTCCTGCCGATGGTGGCCAGGTTGCCTTTGTCGAAGTAGCGGAAGGGGCGCATGGACTGGCCGCGCAGCTTCCGCACCAGCAGATCGGCCACGTAGCGGCCCTGTTGCATGGCGACCGGCGCCACGCCGGGCAATAGTTTGCCGTCCTGGGTGAGGCTCGCCAGGTCGCCGATGACGTGCATCTCCGGATGGCCGGGGATGCTCAGGTCCGGCTCGACCAGCACCCGTCCGGCGCGGTCGAGCGGGGCGCCGGCGCGTTCCGCCAGCTTCTGTCCCAAGCTGGAAGCGCGCACGCCCGCCGCCCATAGCACGGTGCGGGTGGCAATATATTCGGTCCGCCCCGCAGCCTGCACAGTGACTCCACCGGCATCAATAGCGATGACGCTCGCGCCCATGCGCGGCCGCACGCCGAGGGCGATGAGCTGGCGCTCGGCTTTGTGCGAGAGGTCCGGCGCGAAGGTCGGCAGCACGCGGTCCTCGCCTTCTATCAGCAGGATCCGGGATTCAGCCGGGTTGATGTGATGGAAATCGCGCCGCAACGTGTCGTTGGCGATTTCGCCCAACGCCCCGGCGAGCTCGACACCGGTCGGCCCGCCGCCGACGATCACGAAGGTAAGCCAGGTGTGGCGCAGCGCGAGGTCCGGCTCGCGCTCGGCCTCTTCAAAAGCCAGCAGAATGCGGCGGCGGATTTCAGTTGCGTCCTCCACGGTCTTCAGTCCGGGTGCCAGCGGCTCCCATTCGTGGTGGCCGAAATAGTGATGGGTGGCGCCGGTCGAGATCACCAGGTCGTCATAGGGCCGCTCGCCGTCGGAGAGGATCACGCGGCGGCTGCCGATATCGAAGTCCACCACCTCTCCGAGCAGCACTTCCGTGTTGCGATGGCCGCGCAAGACCACGCGCAGCGGGGAAGCGATCTCGCCCGGCGAAAGCCCGCCTGTAGCCACCTGGTAAAGCAGCGGCTGGAAGAGATGAAAATTGCGGCGATCGATGACCGTGAGCGCGAGCGGAGCCTTGCCAAGCCGCTTGGCCGCATAGAGACCGGCGAAACCGCCGCCGACTATTACCACCCGGTGCGCACTCACGCCCGGCGCACGGTCGGTACTTGGCTGGCCCTGGTCCTTCACCCCAGCACCCTCGCAATCCCTCAAGATCTCCCTCTTCCTCGATGGTAGCGCAGGGGCCGCCCAGGTAGACGTGTCTCCAGCCTACGCGGAGGGTCCGCCGCCGTTGCCAAAACCGCAACAGCGGGCGCGGTCTTCACACTTACCGGCACTCACAGCTGCGCTACTATTGAGGGGAGATCCCGGCACACGGCCGGACAAACAGGGGCAGGCAAATGAGTCGACGCGCGTACGGTATCGGAAGAGGGCTTCTAGCGGCGGCGCTGTGGTTGGGCGCGGCGGCAATTGTGCCCGCGCAGACCTTCACCGCCTATGAGTTGCCCGCCAGCTACAGCCAGCCGAAGGGAATCACCGCCGGCCCGGATGGAGCGCTCTGGTTCACCGAATTCAACAACAACAAGATTGGACGCATTTCGACCAGCGGAGCAATCACCGAATACCCGGTGCCCTCGGCGGCCAGCCATCCTTACTCGATCACCACCGGTCCGGATGGAGCGCTCTGGTTCACCGAGTATGATGCGAACAAGATCGGGCGCATCACCACGGCTGGCACGGTCACCGAGTTTGCGGTGCCCACCCCAGCGGCATTTCCGCTTGGGATCACTACCGGCCCCGATGGCGCTCTCTGGTTTACTGAGGCGGCCACCAACAATATCGGGCACGTAACCACGGCCGGGACGTTTGTGGAATATGCGATCCCCACCCAGCCGGCCGGCGCCTACGGTATCGCCACCGGACCCGACGGCAACGTTTGGTTTACCGAAGAAGCGGGCAACAACATCGGCCAGATCACAACCCAAGGCGTGGTCACCGAGTTTCCGTTGGCCGTGGCGGGATCGCTGCCTTCGGCCATCCTCAAAGGACCAGATAACGCGCTCTGGTTCACCGAGTGGGCGGGAAACAAGATTGGCCGATGCGACGCGAGCGGCAACATCGTGGAATACCAGATTCCCACCGGCATCGCCTACCCGTTGGGGCTAACTATCGGGTCCGATGGCGCACTGTGGTTCACCGAAGGCGCCATTCGCAACCAGATTGGCCGCATCACGCTGGCCGGCGCCATCAGCGAGTACCCCTTGGGACTTGAGGCACGTATTTCCACCACGCCTATCAAGAATGCACCTGCCGCTCCCGCGAATCCCGGTTGGCTCGCCACCGGCCCCGACGGTGCGATCTGGTTCACTGAGGCGATTGGCGACATCGTCCGTTTCAGTGCCCCCACCGCCGCCAGCAAAGCGCGCCACCCGTTGTGAGCTGCCGGCAGCGCCGGACTCGGCAGATCGCGCCAGCCTTCCTTCCCCACCGCACACCGATTCGGTAACATGAAGCCATGCCCTGCCTGCTGCTTGTGCTTGTACTGGCCTTTCCACGCGTCGTGATGGTGGCGATGTTCCTGTTCAGCACCTATCTCCAGCGGGCCTACCATGGCATGCTTGTGCCTGCGCTGGGCTTCGTGTTCCTGCCGCTCACCACGCTGATCTACGCCTGGCTGACGAACACACACCGGCCGATCGTGGGGGTGAACGCGCTGATCCTGGTGATTGCGGCATTGATTGACGCCGGCGGGCTTGGCGGGGGCGCATGGCGCCGGCGGCGCGACTGAAGACGGCTACCGCGGGCGTTGGCAGGCGAAAGAGCCTGCCCCGCCGCCGCTAGCTCTTCAGTTCCTCGACAATTTCCGCCGCCACGGCGCGGGCCTTCTCGATGGCGCCCGGCTCCAGGCTGATCGCGCCTACACGCGCGTGGCCGCCGCCGCCGTAGCGTTCGCAAATCGTGGCCAGGTTGTGTTTCGGTTCCGCCGGCGTCCACGGATTAGAGCCGACTGAGATCTTGGTGCGCGCGCTCGACGGACTGACCGAAACCGTGTAGGTCGAGGAGGGGAACAGGAAATACGGTATGAACTTGTTGTAGCCTTCGACGTCGTGGCCCGACAAATCGAAGTAGACCACGCCGTCCCGCTGCTCAGCCCGGTCACGAATGATTTCGATCGAATCCAGGTGGCGCTGGTAAAGGGGCCGATACAGTGCCTGGATCCCGGGATCGGCGACGATCTCTTCGAGGCGCGCATGCTGCATCCGCCCGATAATCTTCTGCACAATATCGGACCCTTGGGCGGCTTCGATGACCAAAGTCAGTTTCATCGCCGGAGCGCCCAGTTCCACCGCCGTCCGGGCGTCCGGGTACTGAGCGCCGTCGATGATCAGCGACCACTCGACCAGTTCGCTCAAGTCCGGTGCGGCGAAGCCAAAACGCTGGCGGGCCACGTCCGCGATGAAGGCGGTGCAGGATTTGTAGCGCGGATCATAAAGCTTGCGTCCGCTCGTGTCGCGGCGGAAATCCTCGGCATCCGCCTGGCTGAGGAAGGCGCTCTGGTGATGATCGAACCACCAGGTCAGGCGCGGGTTATTGGAGTATTTGAAATCCACGATGGCGTTTTCGTCGCCATCGAATAACTCCGGAGCAAAGACCTGCGCGGCCCGGTGGGCCATGCCTGTATAGCGGAATTCCGCATCCGGGTGAACTGCCCCCGCGATGAAGCGGCTGAAGAAGGCAGCCGACGCTGCCCCGTCAAAACAATGGTCGTGGTAGAGCACCCTTACTAGCATGAATTGAGGAGGAAAACCTTTAATCCTGCCTGAAGTTGGCAAGAAATGCAACTGCTATGTTTTGGGGTTCGAGGACCGCTGGCCCGCGCGATGCGCTACAACAGTTTTCATGCCGCAGTTCAGTCGACGCACTTTCCTGGCTGGGTCCGCCGCAGCGCCGTTCTTGCCCGCTGTGGCCGCGACAGACGGCGGCAAGCTGGATCGGGAAGCCATCGTCAAACGGCACAACCCAGTACTGACGGCGCCCGACATCACCTCTGCCCTTCAGGTTGGAAACGGCGAGTTTGCCTTCAGTGCCGATATCACTGGCCTGCAAACATTTTCCGCGGCCTATGAGGAGGGGATGCCGCTTGGAACCATGGCACAGTGGGCCTGGCATACGTTTCCGAATCCCGAGGGCTTCCATCTGGGTGAAGTGATGAGGCCTTATGATGCGCACGGGCGAACCGTCCCCTATGCGGAGACCCCCAACGAGGGGGAACGCATCCGGCAGGCCGTCACGTGGCTGCGCGAGAATCCGGAGCGCATCCATCTGGCACGCATCGGTCTCAAGTTCGCGGATCGGGACGGCAGCCCCGTTGCCGTGGCGGATCTGCACGACGTCAGGCAGGAACTCGATCTCTGGAGCGGCCTGATCTCGAGCGAGTTCCGGGTCGGCGACTCGCTGGTGCGGGTACAGACTGTTTGCCACCCCTCGCGTGACTTGCTCGCAGTTCGAATCTCTTCGCCACTGCTTCGACAAGGAAAACTGGCTGTTGCCATCGCTTTTCCGTATGCCTCCACTTCGTGGACGAGGGGCTATGACTGGGACTCCCCGTCGCGTTATGAGACCAGAGTTACCAGGGCCGGTCGGGGAGCGTCTTTCGACTGCATTCTCGATGAGACCCGCTACACGGCAACCACAGCGTGGTCGGCTCCCGCCCGGTTAGAGGACGCGGAACCTCACCACTTCCACCTGGTTTCCGAGGGACAGGAAGAGATCGAACTGGCGATTGAGTTTTCGCCGAAGCAGATCAATGGACGGATGCCTTCGTTTGTGGAGGTTCGCGACTCCGCCGCCAGTCACTGGTCCGCATTCTGGGCCAGGGGTGGCGCAATCGATTTCTCGGAATGTACCGATCCGCGCGCCGCCGAGCTGGAGCGCAGGGTGGTGCTCTCCCAGTATCTGATGGCGGTGAACTGCGCCGGTTCGATGCCGCCCCAGGAGACTGGCCTCGCGACCAATAGCTGGTGGGGCAAATCCCATTTGGAGATGCACTGGTGGCACGCGGCCCACTTCGTCCTGTGGGGTCGGCCGGAGCTTCTGGAGCGCAGTCTCCCTTGGTACCGCTCCATTCTGCTCCGGGCAAAGGACACCGCCAAGTTACAAGGCTACCGGGGAGCGCGGTGGCCGAAACAAATCGGCCCGGATGGAAGAGAGGCTCCGAGCGATGTCGGCGTTTTCCTCATCTGGCAACAGCCCCACCCGATTTACTATGCGGAGCTGTTATACCGGTCGCACCCCGGTCGCGAGACACTGGAGGCATACTGGGAGATCGTCTTCGAGACAGCGGAATTCATGGCTTCCTATGCGGTCTGGGACACCGCTACCCGTCGCTATGTACTGGGACCGCCGCTGATTCCCGCTCAGGAGAGTTACTCGAAGATACGAAGACAGGTTACCAATCCGACTTACGAGTTGGCCTACTGGCATTGGGGACTATCGACGGCCCAGCGTTGGTGTGAGCGGTTGGGGATACCTCGCCATGCGGAGTGGGACCGAGTCATTCAGGGCCTCGCCCGGCCACCGGTCCGGAACGGCATCTACACGGCGATTGAAGGGGAGCCGTTTACGGTTTACAACGACCACCCATCGATGTTGTGCGCCCTGGGCGCGCTGCCCGCAACTCCCCTCGTCGATGCCTTGACCATGCGTTCGACACTCGACGACGTGCTGGCACGCTGGAATTGGAACACCACGTGGGGATGGGATTACCCGGTGATGGCGATGACGGCTGCCAGGCTCGGTGAGCCGGCCAAGGCGGTCGATGCGCTTCTCATGGATTCACCGAAAAACCAGTATCTGGCGGGAGGGCAGAACCTGGGAACCAAGGGCCGGCTGCCGCTTTACCTGCCGGGAAACGGCGGCTTACTTTACGCTGTCGCGATGATGGCTGGGGGTTGGGACGGCGCAATAAGAAGCGCCCCCGGCTTTCCCGTTTCGGGCGGGTGGAAGATCCAGTGGGAGGGTCTGAAAAAGGCACTGTAGTGACTTGGAACCCGCCTAAGGAGTCTTTACATTACAGCCGTACCAACGGCTTTCTATGGTCGCGGCTCCGATGTGCGTTGCGATTGAACTGGTTATTTCCTGACAGGCTCTAAGTGGTGAATCCGCAGACTGTGGAGCTGGCAGTCACAACGCACGCGAAAATCGGATCTTAAAGTCTGCCAAGCAGTTACCGAACCGCGGCCGGAGGGTGATCGCGGCCGGACAAGTTACTCTTGGGGCGGGAAGAGGGAATCGCGGGATGCGCCCTTTGAAGCGCCTCATACTGGCATATAAGAACTTCGCGGCCAACCGGAACATCAGCCACATAGGACTCGGCGTCGCGGCACTGAACACGGCCAAAGTGCTGCGCGCGAACGGCATTGCGGCAGAGGTCTGGCCCATCACCAGCGCGGCGGAATTGGGCAGCCTCCTCGATTCCTCGGTTTCGCACGTGGTCACTTCGGCGCCGTGGATACCGGCTGACCACTGGCAGCGGCTGACGGCGGGGCACCCGAACATCACCTTCGCGGTGAATTGTCACTCGAACGTCGGCTTCTTGCAGGCCGATGCGAACGGGGTGAGGCGGTTGCGGGACGGCTTGGAACTGGAGCGCGGGACGTGGAACTTTCACGTTGCCGGCAACAGCCGCAAGTTCTGCGACTGGATCCGGGCGGCATATCGGGCTCCGTGCTCTTATCTGACGAATTTGTACTATCTGGAGCCGGAGCGGCATTATCCGCGGACGCCTTTCAGCGGCGGCACGCTGCGGGTGGGGGCATTCGGCGCAACGCGGCCGCTCAAGAATCTGATGAGCGCGGCAGGCGCGGCTTTGGAAATCGCCGGCCGGCGCAACGCACCGTTGGAGTTTTGGGTCTCGGCGGGACGCGCAGAGGGTGGACTGGGGATCATGGACGCGGTGCGGGCGATGATGGCTGGACTGCCGCACGTGCGACTGGTAGAGAACGGCTGGCAGACGTGGCCGCGCTTCCGCGAAACGGTTCGGCACATGCATCTGCTGCTGCAGCCGAGTTACACCGAATCGTTCAACATGGTGACGGCAGACGGAGTTGCGGAAGGCGTCGCGTCAGTGGTTTCGGATGCCATCGACTGGGCACCCAGGGCGTGGAAAGCGGGATTCGACCACGTGGATGAGATTGCCCGAGTCGGCACTCACCTGTTGGCGGATCCGTATGCGGCGGCGGAAGGTTTTCAGGCGCTGGAAGCGCACAACGCGGAGGGGCTGCGGTGCTGGAAAAGCTACCTGGAAGCGGCCTGAAGCGTTCACTTCACGCGGCTGAGGTCCAGCTTGCCGGCCACGGTTTGCCCGTCTGCTGTGACGATGGTAAAGGGGCCCTTCAGATGATCGCCCTCGATCACCAGGTTGCACTTGTAGACGGTGGCACCGTCGGCGTCCCTGACCTCCAGGGTGACCTTGTTGCCGGTAATGGCGCCCTTTTCGATGGTCCACTGGGTTGCTTCGTCCGGGCCGGCAGTGCCGGTGACTTGCCCACCGTCTTGTTTCAAGATGGCAAAAGTGGTGCCTTCCTGGTTGGTTCCATCGGGCTGCGTCACGTTGGCCGAGCCCGACCACTTGCCGCTCACGTTCACATCGGCGGCGGAAAGCACCAGCGCGACCGCCAGCAAGAACAACACAAACACCTTCATGGAAGCCTCCCTAAGTGGAATACGGGCGGCGGCCGAGAAAGTTCCACCGCCGCGGTAGTTTTAGTTCAAGAAGTAGGTCCGGTAGAGCGTGTCCCGTTGTTTGGGGACGAAGCCCGCGTCACGGATGATGCGGCGCAGTTCCTCTTCGGAGGCGCGGTAGTGGGCGCCGGCGGCGGAGACGACGTTCTCTTCGATCATGATGCTGCCCACATCGTTGCCGCCGAATCGCAGGCCGAGCTGGCAGGTCTTCAGCCCTTGCGTGACCCAGGAGGACTGCACGTTCTCGATGTTATCGAGGTAGATGCGCGAGATAGCCAGCGTCTGCAAGTATTCGACGGCGGTGGCTTCTTCCTTGACGAAGCGGCCGAGCGAGGTATTCTCGCGCTGATAGGTCCAGGGAATGAAGGCGGTGAAGCCGCCGGTTTCTTCTTGCAGATTGCGGACCAGCTCCAGGTGGTTCATCCGCTGCTCGAGGGTTTCGCCGCAGCCGAACATCATGGTCGCGGTGGTGCGCATGCCGAGCTGGTGGGCGGTGCGGTGAACGTCCATCCACTCCTGGACGCCGCACTTCAGGCGGCTGATCCGTTGACGGACGGCATCATCCAAAATCTCGGCGCCGCCGCCAGGAATGGAATCGAGGCCGGCATCCATCAGGCGCTGAATGGTGTCACGCAGGCTGAGGCCGCTAACCTCGGCGATGTTAACGACCTCGGGGGCGGAGAGGCAGTGCAAGTGAATGCGGAAGCGCTGCTTGATGCCGCGGAACAGGTCTTCGTACCACTCGACCTTGAGGTCGGGATGCAACCCGCCCTGCATGAGAACGCCGGTGCCGCCGAGGTCGATGGTCTCCTGAATCTTCTGGTAGATGGTCTCGTTAGGCAACACGTAGCCTTCGGCATGGCCCATGGGCCGGTAGAAAGCGCAGAAGCTGCAGAACTCGGTACAGAAATTGGTGTAGTTGATGTTGCGATCGATGATGTAGGAGACGATTCCCTCGGGGTGCCACTTGCGGCGCACCGCATCGGCAGCCATACCGATGCCGATCAAGTCGTCGGAAGCAAACAGAGCCAGCGCCTCTTCACGCGAAATCATAGGAATCCCCGGCCGGTACTTTCAAGATAACAAAACCTGGGGCCGAACAAACCAGCCGGCGGGAGTCGGCATTTTCCATTCACAGGGCAGGCGCGCCGCCTGCCGAAACCAGAGTGAGAGAGCGTGCCCGAGCGCGCCAACAAAGCCGCCAGACGAGAGCGGCCGAAATCAACGGGAAAGGACAGACAGAAGAGATGAAAACGAAACGCAGATACGGATGGAAGCCGGACGTGCCGGACCATCGCGACCTGGTTTACAGGCCGCGGCGAACGGTGCCGGTGCCGGCGGATCTGGACATGCGGCAGGAGCAACCGCCGATTTTCGACCAGGGGCAGCTTGGCTCCTGCACGGGCAATGGACTGGCCGGGGAACTGGAGGCACAGGCCCTGGCGCAGAGCGAGCAACTCACGGTGCTGTCGCGGCTGTTCATCTATTACAACGAGCGCGCGATGGAAGGCACGATCACGGAGGATGGCGGCGCATCGATCCGCGACGGAATCAAGAGCGTAGGAGTACAGGGTGTGTGCCCGGAGTCCGAGTGGCCGTATGCCGTCGGCAAGTTTGCGGTAAAGCCGCCGAAGCACTGCTATACCGATGCCCGGAAACTCAAGGCCATCCATTACAGCAGCGTGCCACAGGACATGAATTCGATCAAAGCAGCGCTGGCTTCCGGACGGGGCATCGTGTTTGGGATTTCGGTCTACGATTCCTTCGAATCGGATGCGGTGGCGAAAACGGGAGTGGTGCCGATGCCGGACCCGAGCGAGAAATTGTGCGGCGGCCACTGCGTGCGGTTGGTCGGTTACACAGACAGCGGCATCAATGGCATTCCGGCGCAGCATTTCATTGGGGCGAATTCGTGGGGCACGGATTGGGGCCTCGCGGGCTACTTCGCGATTCCCTATGCGTACGTCACCAACCCGAACATGGCGGACGACCTCTGGGTGGTGACGGCGGTGTCGTAGGGCGCCAGCGTGCTGCGCGGCCAGCTCCGGGCCGGGCTCGCGCGCGGCTGCGCCGATTGTTAATCGGCGCGCAGGTTATCAACCTGCCCCACAGCGCAGCGCATGCGGAGAGAAATCAAGAGTGTAGTCAACACAGAGTAGACAGGTTCAGCAAGAGGAGACATAACATGAATAGAAGGACATTCCGGCTCATTTGGGCCATTCTGCCGGCGCTGGCAGCTAGCTGTCTGTCGGCGCAAGGGCCGAACACGGTCAACTACACACCGAGCTATTTTGTGGGCGCGGGAGCCGAATACAATCGGTACAACACGGCCGCGCCTTCGGTCGCGGGGTGGACGACGTTTGCGGTCGAAGTGGGCCAGAGCAAGGTATACTCCTGGTCCACCATCGAACTGACCAGCGCCACCAGCACGGCCAGAACGGGAGCCGGGTACCTGTTTGCACAAACCGGCAACTGGTCGCTGGTGGCGCTGGGAGACGCCGGGCTGGCGATCTCGCCCGTAGCCACGCTGGGCTCTTTCAGCGGTGGAGGAGCCGTCTTCTACGACATCGGGCAGCGGCTCAACAAAGGGCATTTCTACCTCACCGGAGTGATGCGGGTGACCGTGATTACCTCCAACTCGGTGGAGCCGGTGTTTGGGTTCGGCATGGGAAAGAGCTTTTGAGGAGGCGATATGAACCTAGCAATCCCTTCGTGGTTGACCGGTGCGGCGGTAGCCATCGTCCTGTCCGCGGCGGCGCGTGCACTGCCGGATCCGGCGCCGTTGGGTTCTCGGCTGTACCTTTGGTTTTACCGGTTCACGCAGAACCTGCTGGCGAATTTCGACAAGACACAGAAGGCGTAAGTGGTGAACGTTGCGGGGGCGGGCGAGAGTTACTGCCCCCGGTTACGCCGAGGCAGCAGCTAATTCGGGCTGCGGAGCTTGCACAAACACGTAGACCGTGAAGAGCGGCTTGGAGTCGCCCCTGCCCCAGCGATTCACCTGCCATCTGGCGCGAAGGTAGCGCACCTGAGGGCGGTCCGTAAGGTCGAGCACGATCTGGTAAGTGCCGCAATAGAACTTCTGCGGAAATGTGGCCACCGGCTTGGCGCCCCAGTCGGTGCCGTCGGCGGAGCCCCAGATCGAGATATCGATGCTCTGCTGTTCGATGATGCGCGTGATGCCGAGGGTCAGAAGCAACGTTCCGCCCACAGGACCGCCAAGATCAATCTCAGACCCGGCGCCGGCCTCGCGTACAGTCGTTTCCGGCAGCAGAAACTCTTGCAGCATAGACTTGTCCTTCACTCGCACGGCAACTAACCGCAGATCGAAAAGTCGTGCCCCGAGCACTTCCAGGTTCTCACACTTTGCGCTGGAACAAAAGCGAAATTGCCGGAAACCAGCCTTATGCGGACACAGAATCTCGCGCCGCGGGCTGCCATTAACTCAGTTCTTTCAATCAGATGACGAGTCAGGTTCAAATCGTCCGTAAATCGAATCCGGATGTATTGGTAATCACCTAGCAGGCGCCTTGAATCAGAAACGAATGAAGGCAGTCGCCATCAGCGACTCCCTCATGGATAGAGTGCGCCCAATTCCCTGGCGTCGAATCGATTGAAACTCTACTTCACCTTACGAAACAGCTTGCTGAGGACCCGCACGGCCCGGTCCACTTCCTTTTCGGTGATGATGTAGGGCGGTAGGAAGCGCAACACGGTGTCATGCGTGCAGTTGATGAGCATGCCTTCGGCCATGGCGTCCAGCACGAATTGTTTGCCGGGGATAGCCAGTTCGACGCCCAGCATCAGGCCGCAGCCGCGGACCTCCTTGACGAAGGAATGCTTGCGGGCCAGCGTCTCCAGCGAATCCTTGAAATATCCGCCCACCCTTTGAATGGCGGGCAGCAACCCATCCAGAATATCCAGGAACTCCAGAGACACGCGGCAAGCCAGCGGGCCACCCCCGAAGGTGGTGCCATGCATGCCGGGCTTGATGGCTGCCGCGGCTTTCTCGTTGGCTAGGATGAAGCCCAGCGGCAGGCCGCACGCCAGCGGCTTGGCGGCCACCACCACGTCCGGCAGAATCGCCGGCTGGAAGAGTTGGTACGCAAAATGCACGCCCGGCCGCCCGACGCCGCATTGCGTTTCATCGGCCACCAGCAAGGCATCATGACGGGTGGCCAGCTCGCGCGCCTTGGCGCCGAACTCGGCGGTGAGGGGGTTGATGCCGCCTTCGCCCTGAATCATCTCCAGAATGATGCCCGCCGTGCGCTCGTTGAATGCTTCCTCAAGTGCCGCGATGTCATTCTTGAGGACGAATTTCACGCCCGGAATGAGTGGCTCGAAATCGGTGCGGTACTTGGCTTGCCCGGTAACCGAGAGCGCCCCCAGGGTTCGCCCATGGAACGAGTTATCCAGCGAAATGATTTCGAACTTGTCCACATGGATGGCACGGCCGTGCGCATGCACCATCTTGAGCGCGCCCTCCACGGCCTCGGTGCCGGTGTTGGCGAAAAAGGCGCGCTGCAACCCGCTGATCTGCGCCAGTCGCTTCGCCAGCGGTCCCTGATACTCGTGGTAATAGAGATTGGAGGAGTGAATCATCAGCCCGGCCTGCTGGCGGATTACCTTGGTAATGCGCGGATGCGCGTGGCCAAGCGCGTTCACGCCGATGCCGGCCATTAAATCCAGGTAACGGCGGCCTTCCAGGTCGTAAACCCAGCAACCCTTGCCGCGCGCCAACGCCAGCGGGTAGCGGGCATAGTTCTGCAGCAGGTACTCTTTTTCCAGGTCCATGATCTCCTGGGCGCGCTGCGCGCCGACAGGAGGAAGAGCGGTCGTCATTTACTAATAATAACGCGAGCGCGAATGCGGCCCGGGAGCGTCAACCCAACGACGCTTCCAGCTCCGCGCACGCGTGCCGGTCGCCAATGCGCGTGGTGACTTCGATGCCCTGACGATACACCGCGCGCGCCTCCTCTACCCGGCCCAGCCGCTCCAGAGTCTGGCCGGCGTGCAGATAGGTGGCGGCGTAGTCCGGGTGTGCCGCCATCAGGGCGCGGAACTCCCGCACGGCGCCTTCCAGGTCGCCCGCGTTGCGATACTCCATCGCCAGGCCGTAGCGCGCGAAGATGTCGTTCGGGTTCGCGGCCACCATACCTTGCAGAATCTCCAATCGGTTGCTTGCCATGGCGTGTGCTACCATACCTCCCGGATGTCGTGCCCCTGCTTCGAGCCGATCGAACCGCGCCCTTACGCGGCGGCCTCGCGGCGCGCCATGTTGCCGTTGGGCGACGCGTGGACGGGCATCTGCCGCGCCGTGCCGGAACAGCCCACGTGCCCCGACGATTCGCTGCTCGACCCTTTCTGTAACCTCGGCTACGCCCGCGGCCACTGCTCGCGGTTTCCCGCCGGCCACGGCCCGGACGCGGCGCGTTTCACCATAGCCGCCGATGACGGCGCCGCTCTTCGACTGTACTACGTTCTGGAGCGCGATCACCGGCCCTTCGCGCACGGACCACTGGAATTCTCCGTGGCGCAAAACGAACTCACCACGCCGGCCGAAGGCGAGCTGACCGCCGTGCAGGCGCGCGCCTATGTCGCCAGCTACCTGCGCAGGAGAAGCGCATCCCGCCAGCCCTGAAAGGAATCTCAAGGAGTGCCATGCAAGGTAAACCCGTACGCGAATCCGCTTCCGAATATTCCGAACTGGCGCTGCCCATCGACGCCAACGGCTGGGGGCACGTGCTTGGCGGCAAGGTGATGCATCTGGTGGACCTCGCCGGCGCCATGGCGGCGATGCGGCACGCGCGCCGCGGCGTGGTCACCGCGGCGGTGGACAGCCTCCACTTCCTGCATCCGGTGAACATCGGGGAGCTCATTATGCTGAGCTCGGCCGTGAATCGCGTCTTCCACACCTCGCTCGAAGTGGGCGTACGCGTGGTCACCGAAAACCTGCTCACGGGCTCCCAGCGCCATACCTGCTCCGCCTATCTGACATTCGTCGCCATGGACGAAAATGGTGTGCCAGCCGTGGTGCCACCGGTGATTCCCGAAACCGAGGCTGAGCAGCGCCGCTTCCGCGAGGCCGGCGAGCGCCGCGAGTATCGGCTCGCCATGCGCAACAGAATCCGGGAATAGTGCCGTGGCGCGGGCCGTCGGGCCTGCTGTGTCGAGAGTCATCTCGACATTTGCCGGGGCGTGATGCCCCGCGGCTGTCAGGAAAAGCCGCCACGACTGGCGACTCAGCAAGCTTGACAGCCAGCGCCACGCGCTTAGTCTCCGGACACCCGCTCTAACGCGCGCGCGGGCGGGTTCGACGCAGCCAGCGCGCCGACGCTCACGTGGATCTGCGGCATGGCGCCGGTTTCGAAAGCGTCCGCCATGCCGTCCAGCTTCTCGCGCAACATCTGCCGCCGCAGCCTGGCTTCGAACTCGCGAAGCTGCTCTTCGATGCGGCCGGCTTTGTTCCTGTTGCGGATCATGTCCTCGCGGTAGCGCTTCAGGAAGTAGCCGATGGTTTCCACGCGGATCTTGATCGACCCGGTGGGCCTGTTCTCGTCGATGTCCTTGAAGCAGAAATAGGGCGTGCCGGAATGCTCGACGATCTCTTCCACCACGGAATAAATCGGCGCGTCGTGCCCGCACTTGAAGCTGGATAGCTCCAGCGCTACCAGATTGGGATGGCGCGCCACATATTTGGCTGCCCACACTTTGCGGCTGGTGTTCTCGCTGTAGGAGTTCTTCCACACGTCGGTGATGGCCATCGGGTGCGCGATCTCGCCAGCCAGTACGTCATCGCCGAACAGCCGCCAGACGATGTCGTCGTCGATCGGCAGGCAGTCCTCGGTGAAAACAGGGTAGCCCAGCTTCTGGAACTCCTCGAGGATTTCGTGATTGATACCGGGATCGTTGTGATACGGCCGTCCCAGCAGCACCACGCCCAGCTTGTCTTCGCGTTCCAATGCTTCCAGCGCCTCGCGCGCGGCGCCGCGCATGGTCACGTTGTTGAACACGTCGAGCGCGCGGTAGCCTTCCTCAATCGCGCGGTGGTTCTCTTCCGGCGAGAGGCCCAATATGTCGCGGAACTGTTCGTACATCTGCCGCTCGAAAACATCCGGCTTGGAGATGTTGACAAACGTGTCGAGATACGTCACGCCCTTTTCGGCGAACAGGTCGCCTTCCTTGGTAAACGCAGCCTTCACTGCTTCCGGCGTCGCCGCCACGGTGGGGCAGGAGCGGCTGGCCTGCACCGAATGCAGATCGCTGGTCAAACAATCGATCATCGGGAAAAAGATGATGTCGAGCGGCTTCTTCGCATGCACGCGGTAGAGCAGGTTGTGGACATGAGGGATGCCCAGCTTGGAGGGGAAGCACGGATCGATCGCGCCGCGCTTGGCGCCCTCTTTGTACAGTTCCTCGCTGGTGAAGTCGGAGTAGACGATGTTCTCCGCCTTGATGCCGAGCGACGCGAAATAGCCGGTGAACACAGGCGTCTGCGAATACATGTTCAGCACGCGCGGCATGCCGATGCGCAGCTCGGCGCGCTTTTTCATAAGAGCGGCCCGCTTCTTTTGCGCCGCCGTGATTTGCAGTTTGGGCGGCGCGTCGGCCACCAGCGGCGGATCGGGCACGCGGAAGACCGCCTTGGCGGCCATTTCCACGAAGTTCGGATTGGCCTTCTTCACTTTGTCGAGGTCGCCCTTGATGTGGCGCATCTCCTCGATGTTCTCCACCGTGCCTTTTTCGCAGGTGGCGATGATCAGCCGCTGCGCCCCGGCTTCCAGCGGCACCTTGGTCTTCACCGGACGCTTATAGTCGATATTAATAATGTTAGTCTTGACGTCGATAAACGTGCGCAGGCACTTATTCTTGCAGAAGTAACAGCGCGTGGCTTCCTCGCGCGTGGTCTTGTACTGAATGT
>Ga0181529_10001356_pt1 | contig 31800 bp, 26 predicted proteins | sample PEATcosm2014_Bin_36_FD_119763 | JGI IMG/M metagenome (GOLD analysis project Ga0181529, IMG submission 119763) | Peatland microbial communities from MTU Mesocosm Facility, Houghton, MI, USA - PEATcosm2014_Bin10_30_metaG | ecosystem: Environmental > Terrestrial > Soil > Wetlands > Peat | place... | reverse complement strand
TTGGTCCCGATGCACAAGAGGACGTCATGGGCCTCGGCGTCCTCCTTGCGGAGGTAATGCATGTCGTTCGTGCACACGAGGGGGAGGCCTGTCCGCCTCGCGATGCTCACCAGGCCCCGGTTGGCGGCCTTCTGCTCGGGGATGCCGTGGTCCTGAAGCTCGAGATAGAAGCGGTCCTTCCCGAAAAGCTCGGCGTAGCGCAGGGCCACGCGCTCGGCCTCGGCCTCCTTGCCCATCAGCACGAGGCTCGGGATCTCCCCGGCGATGCAGGCCGAGCTGCAGACCAGTCCCTTGGAGTTCTCGGCGAGGAGGCTGAAGTCGATGCGAGGCTTATAGTAGTAGCCTTCTGTGTACGAGGCCGAGGAGAGCCTGAGGAGGTTGCGGTAGCCCTCCTCGCTCTCGGCGAGGAGGATGAGGTGCCAGTACTTGTTGCCGTTCTCCGTGCCGGTGCGCTCGAGCCGCGATCCCCCCGCGACATAGAACTCGGAGCCCACGATGGGCTTGATGCCGGCGGCCTCGCAAGCGTCGAAGAAGCGTACGGCCCCGAAAAGGTTGCCGTGGTCGGTGAGCGCTAGGGCTCGCATGCCCAGCTCCTTGGCCCGCTTGGCCATGGAGGGCACCGAGGCGGCGCCGTCTAGAAGGGAGTAGTCGGAATGGTTGTGGAGATGGACGAACTCGGCCATGGCTAGACGGGATTATAGCGCCAAGAGGATCGGCGCGTAAGGTCCGTGAAGCCGGCCCAGTTGAATTCCGGCGGCGGCGGCACTAGTCTGCGATCATGCTGAACATGGAACTCCTGGCCAACGAGGCCGCCGTCGAGGAGACGGACATCGCCGACGAGCCCTTCTACCTCGCCTCGGGCGGCGAGCAGCGGATCTTTCTCGCGGCCTATAAACGCCGCCTGCCCTTGCTCCTGAAGGGGCCGACGGGCTGCGGCAAGACGCGCTTCGTCGAGGCCATGGCCTACCGCCTGAACAAGGTCTTGACCAAGGTGAGCCTCGATAGGGAGAAGGGCGAGATGAGCGCGAAAGTGAGCGACTTCGGCAAGAGGAAGAGCTTCCTCGTCACCGTGCCCTGCCACGAGGATCTCACCGCCAACGACTTGGTCGGGCGGTTCTTCCTCACGATGGACCAGGGCGCCCAGTGGATCGACGGGCCGCTCACGAAGGCCGCGCGCTACGGCGGCATCTGCTATCTGGACGAGATAGTCGAGGCGCGCAAGGACGTGACGGTCCTCATTCATAGCTTGAGCGACTATCGCCGGGTCCTGCCGCTGACCAAGAAGGGTACCGTCGTCTCGCCCCCGCCCTCCTTCATGCTGATCGTCTCGTACAACCCCGGCTACCAGTCGGCCCTCAAGGACCTCAAGCCTTCGACGAAGCAGCGGTTCGTCGCCCTCGACTTCGACTATCCGGAGGAGAAGGTCGAGGTCGAAGTTGTCCGCCACGAGTCGGGCTGCCCCGAGGGACTGGCGCGCTCCCTCGTGGCCGCCGGCCGGAAGATCCGCGGCCTCAAGAGCCAGGGCCTCACCGAGGGCGTGTCCACGCGGCTCCTCGTATACGCGGCGAGCCTCGTCGTGGAGGGCGTGCCCAAGGAAGAGGCCGTCGAGTCCACGCTCGTGTCCCCGCTCACCGACGATCCGCACATGAAGCTCTCGCTCCTCGACATCTGCCGAGGCTTCGACCTCGCCTAGGCCGCCATGGCGGGCACGGGCGGATCCGATAGGCCTCGCGAGGCGCGGGCCAGGGAGGTCCTGGACGAGATCGGCCGCGAGGTCATGGCCTCCTGCCGGCCCGAGCTGGGTCAGGGCCTTCTCTCCGGGCTCGCGCCCTCGCTGCAGGCCCTAGGGCCCGAAGCCTGGCTGACGGAGGCGAGGTACGCGTTGGCCGACCTCAGGCCTATCCTGGAGGCCGCGGACCGCGCCGGCTCGGCCGAGCTCGCGCGCTCGGCGGAGCTGGCGCGAGCCTCCGCCTTCGCGCGCATGGCGATACCCTGCGCCGAGGCTGCCGGGCCGGTCCGGCCCCTCTCGTCGATCCTCGACTCCCCCTACGACGGCACCCGCATGAAAGCGAGGGAGCTCGAGGCCCTCCTCGAGCCGGCGATCGGCTCGGATCCCAAGGGGCGGCACAGGGCGGCCCTCAGGCGCTACGCCTCCGCCCTGCTCAAGGCCAAGGGAACGGCCTTCGCGGCCTCCGTGCTGGCCGTCGAGGCCCGCCCCTCGAGCCCCGAGGAGCTCTGGTACGCGACCGCCTTCCGCGGCATCGCCCTGCTCTTCCAGGAGCGCCAGGGCGTGGGCATAGGCTTCTCCTCGGCCGTGGTCCGCGACGCCTGGCAGCGGACCGGCTTCGGCCATCGAGAGGCCGTGCTCGCCCTCCTCGACTTCCTCGTCGACGAGCGCTACGAAGCCCGGTCGATCGAGCCCATCCTCTCCTTCATCGGGCGCTGCGCGCTGCTCCTCTACCCCGGCAGGATCGAGTCCTTCGCGACCGTGCTCGGCCTGGCCAAGGACTTCGTGCGCCTGAGCCGCTCGACCGACGAGAGGTTCGTGCGAGCCATCCTCGAGACCTTCCTCGCCCATCCCTACCTCGACCTGCGGGAATGGGTGAGCGAGGGCGCGCGCATAGTCCGCGTCTCCGGCGGGGACTCCCCCGATGCCGCGGCCTTCTTCGAGCGGAGCTCCGAGGCGAGCCGCAAGGTCTGGGAGGCCATCGACGTCGGCATTCCCTTCGAGGGGGCGCAGCGGAGGCTACGCCCCTTTGTCGCCGCCCTCTCGGGCAGGAGCGTCGACCTCGCCAAGAGCCCCGAGGGCAAGCTCTTCATGACCGACGGGGAGACTATCTTCGTGCCCGCCTACGCGATGTGGGTGAGGGACCGCGAGAGCAACTACCTCATGCTTCGGCACGGCGCTGCCCACGAGTGCGCCCACATCGAGTTCGGATCCTTTCTCGCCGACGAGGGGCGTTACCGCGAGGCTGCGTCGGCCATCGCAAGGCTCTTCCCGCTCTCGCGCTCGGCGAACGTGACCCTGGCCGAAAGCTATCGCGCTCGAGTCGCGAGCGCCCTGCGAAAGCAGGGCTACGAAGTCCGCCCCCCGAGCTCCTCGGGCCTAGAGGGCCTACCGCCCCTCGCGAGGCTCTATTTCCTGACTCCCTTTCCCATGCTCTACCGCGACCTGCTCAACATATTCGAAGACCTCAGGATCAACGCGCACCTCTATGCCAGGTACCCCGGATTCGCGGGCGAGAAGCAGAGGGTGGACCGGATGGACCTCGATGAGCTGCCAGATCTCTCCGAGCTTCCGAGCGAGGCCCGCTTCATCCAGGCCTTCCTCGAGGCGTCGCTGCTGGGGAAGATCAAGGGCGAGCTGCCGCCTGGGGACGAAGCGATCCTCGGGCGGCTCCTCGCGCTGGCCCGCGGGCGGGAGAGTCTCGAAGACGATATCTACGCCTCCGCCGTGACAGCCGCCCAGGCGCTCGAGGCGATCCTCGCGTGGCTCAACTCGCGCTACCCGAAGGCCCTCGACAAGCTACGCTCGGCGCGGCGGCCTCTCGACCTCAGTCTCGACGCGCTCGGGACCTCGAGGCGGATGCGGAACGGCTACCTCGACTTCGAGCTTGAGGCGGCCCGCGCCTCCTCGCTCTCGATGGGCGCCGCGGTCCGCCTGGCCTCCTCCCGGAGCAAGGAGGCCTTCGCGGCCTCCTTCAGGGAGGCCCTGCGGGATTTCGATCTGGCCGATGAGCTGCAGAGCCTCACGCGAGGTTTTTTCGTCTATCCCGAGTGGATCCACTGGAAGCTCGCCTACGACCGCGAGGCCTGCCTCCTCGCCGAGCTGCCGCTCGATTTCCAGTCGAGCGAGGCGGGCGCGCGCGCCGATGGAGCCTCGGCGCGGCGCCCCGCGGGACCTGTGGCTCGTCGAGCCGCGTCCGCGGCCCTCAGGGCCAGGGAGGCCCACGCGGCCGAGGGCGTTCGCCGCGCCTTCGCCTCGATGAAGGAGAACCTCGACGCGCTCGAGCGCGGGGCCGAGGACGGGGAGGACATCGACTTCGACCGCGCCGTCGACTGCTTCATGGACTTCGCGGCCGGCGGCCGCGTCGACCTCGACTTCTACCTGCGAAGGACGAGGAGGTTCCGGGACCTCCTCTGCGCCCTGGTTATCGACATGTCCCCTTCCACGGGCCAGATGGTCGAGGGGAGGACGATCTTCGAGCACGAGGTGAGCGCCGCCTACCTCATGGCCGAGGCCATGTCCGCGATAGGCGACACCTTCGGCATCTTCTCCTACTACGACTTCGGCCCGCGGGCCAACATCTTCCACGTAGTCAAGGACTTCGACCAGAGCTACGGCGAGGACGCGGTCGAGGCGCTCGGCGCGCTCGAGCGCGCCGAGCGCGGCTTCTCGCGGATGGCCCCGGGTCTTCGCCATATCCTCGCGAAAATGTCGGCACGGGAGGCGAGGGCCAAGATCGTCTTCCTCGTGACGGACGGCCAGCCTCTCTACTTCGAGAGCGTGAAGGACGAGGGGAAGACCTCGTCCACCTATTTCGTCGACGGGCGGGAGGTCTCCTCGCCGGTGCCGGTGCGGGTCCGCAGCCTCACGGCGGCCTCGGACGAATACGCCTACGCAGACCTGGCCAAGGTGGCCGAAGAGGCTCGGGCCTCGGGCGTGAGGCTATTCTGCGTGACCCTCGACAGGGAGAGCGTCGAGCCGCTCTCCGGCATCTTCGGCGAAAGCCTCATCTACCTCGACAGAGTTTCGTCCCTCCCGTCGCGGCTGGTGGAGATATTCAGGCGCATGACGCGCTAGGAACGGCATCATCCCCCCTCCTCGCCGGACCCTCGCGTTTCCCAGCCTCCGTGATAGAATATGAGCATGAGCGAACGATCGTCGAGGCCCCTCCCCGACGGCGCGAAAAGAAAGGAAGAGAGAAAATGCATAGCCGTTTTCGGCCCATGTGGCTCATCTCGCTCGTCGTTCCCGCGCTCGCGTTTTGGCTGTTCGACCCCGTACATGCCGCTCTCCAGAGCACACTCTCCTTCGCGGCCGTCATCCTCGGCGGGCCAATTCTAGTCGCCGGAGCCTTCTCCATGATCCGGGTCATACGAAAGTCCCCGGCATTCTTCTGGGCCTGCGCGCTCGGCGGGATGGCCCTCCTGGCGGGCGGAATCCTCCTCGTCAGCCTCGTCATCAGGGCAGTCCCGGAATTGGGCGAGAAGGCCTGGGGCTTCGCGTGGCTCGGGCTCCTGGCGGCCCTCGTGATCCTCCACGACGCCTTCATAGGCAAGGCGGGCTTCCTCTTCGGACGCTTCTGGGCCTGGCTCCTCTGGCGCCTCCCCTTGCGCGCGGCCAGGAACGGCCGCCGCCTCGCCGCAGCGTATTCTTTTCTCGCCCTCGCGCTCGGCTGCGGGATCGCCCTCGCCGCCGCGCTCACCCATGGATTCAGGCCGCAATTCGAGGCCCCCGGCGCGCGATTCTCGACGGCCCCCTTGCCTCCTGGCCAGCTCGCGCTGGCCCTCTGCGGCCGGAACAACCGCGGTGACCAGGCCCTCCTCGCCTCGCCCGGCCCGCAGGGCAGCGCCATCTCGGATTCCGCGAGCCTACATAATAAAGTCATCACCCTCCTCGGCCAGGTGAGCGCCCCTCCCGACATTGCCGACGGCGGAACCTGGTACCTCGCGCGCCTCGCCGACGGCACCGAGGGCTATATCGAGTCCGGCCTTCTCGAGGCCCGAGCCTCGGGCGATGGAGTGGCGGAATACGGAGAGGAATACTGCGAGGAGGCCCTGGCCCTCGGCCGGCCCCACGCCGCCCTGGTCGCGCGCTCCGCCGAGCTCTCGCGCGGAGCCGGCCCCGTCCGCGTCCTCGAGGCGGGCAGTCTCGTCGACGTGAAGGAGACGCTCGACGCGAGTTCCATCCTCGATGACGACAGCGTAGTAGGCAACGAGAATCTCATTCAGCTCGTCGACCCGTCCTGCGGCGCGATGGGCGGCTCCGTTCTCATCGTGGCGGAGGGCGGCAAGGCATGGGCGAACCCCTGGGCGCCCGAGAGGACCCTCGATATTCCCGCGGGCACTAGGGCCACCCTCCTCGGCGCCTGCGCTCAGCGAAGCGACATCCCCGTCAGCGGAGACGGAAGCCTCGCTCTCGCGGCCCTGCGCCTATCGGACGGACGGACGATATTCATGAACCGCGAGGAGCCCCTCTTCTGCGCGACCGAGTGGCAGAAGAATGTCATCGGCGCGCGGATCGAGCCGCAGGACGCTCCCGGCTCGCCCGATCCGGTCATGCACCTCGAGGAGTGGAAGCCCGACGGCTCGGCTATCCTCGACCAGGGAGAGCGGCAGAACGCCTGCGTCGAGGGCCTCGCCGTCTACCAGCTCTCGCCGAGCTCGGCAGGCGGTCTTTCCGGGACGATCCTCGTAGAGCGCTCCGCGCGGCATTTTACCGGCGACTCGAATGCAGAGGGAAAGAGCGAGGAGGGCGGGAGCGCCGGCTCAGGCCTGACCGGCGTCTATCGGTCCGAGACGGCTTCCTGGCTCGAGACCGAGCAGGGCCTCACCGCCCCGGTCTGTTTCGCTAGGCTGCGGTCCCTGGCGATCGTTGTCGAGCCGAGCGCCCAGGCCGAATCGGGGGACGACACACCGAGCGCCGCGGACGGGCTCTCCCTCAGGGTCCGCCAATCCGATTTCATCGACGAAAAGGGCGTTCCGATGGCCAGGATCCGATTGGATTTCGAGTCTCCGGCGTCGAGGGAGAGCGACGAGGAGAGGGATTTTACCCTCGACTATCCCGAGGGGTTATGGTCCCTCGCCGAGTCTTCGCAGGAGCCGATGAGGATCGAGAGCCGCTCGGGCATGTATCCCAGATTCCAGGACGTCGAGGATTTCGCCTCCTGGTTGTCCGTGACCTTGGATATGGCTGGGGCGGAGCGATTGAGCGGCATCGTCCAGGTCGACAATGTCCGGATACGATGAGCTCTCGAAGGCCTGTACCTGCCCTGCCTTCGCGCGCTATCCCCCAGAGCCCCATAACGGGCGTTGAAATGATTCGGATATTTCAACAGCCCGATGAGCCCCTGCCGGTCTAGGCTTCCTTCGGCCTGGCCGCGCCGACCTTGCCGTCGAGCTCCTCGATCAGCGCGCCGAGCTCGCCCTTGCCGCCATGGCGGAGCACGTTGACCATGAAGATGTTGAGCTTGTTGACGATCGAGGGCGGCAGGAGATTGCCGTCGACTTCGACGGACATCACGGGATAGTTGCGCTCGCGGGCCCAGGGCGTGTAGATGCCCTCGATGACGCGTCCGATCAGGCAGGCGAAGGGGCTGATGTTGATGACGCCCGAGTAGCCCTCCTCCATCGCCGTCGCCGCCGAGGCCGAGGAGATCACGATCTCGGAGTTCAGCTCGAAATTGATGAAGTGCCGCTCGGCGTTGGCCATGATCTTCCTCATGTCGCTCGGGCTCGGCGGCACGAGGCGCGTGGCCGAGAGGCTCCGCTTGACTCCCTGCTCGACCCAGTCCTTCCAAAGGTTCTCGACGCGGAGCCGGAGGAGCTTCTTGGCCTCCGGGCTGAAGGGCCGCTTGTAGAAGGGCAGGAGGGCGAGGCGCTTGCGCCAGTCGTACTCGCGCACGAAGTCGAGGTAGTGTATCCATTCGCCGATGCCGGAGACCTTGGCGATGATGCCCTTGCCGCTGAAGAGACCCACGATCTCGTCGACGGCGAAGTCGTCGCGGCGCACATAGATCTCGCCGACGATGAGGACGCGCGGCGCCTGGGCGACCTTCCTGGCCACGGGGATCAGGGCGATCCGCTCTGAGATCTCGCGCAGCTTGGGCTTGATCTTGGAGATGTCGGACTCGGCGACGCGCAGGACGTCGCGCCAGATGAGGTCGAACTCGGCCATCGCGGAGGCCTGGTCGGCGGCGGTCGCGCGCAGGGAGGTCTGGACGTCCTTGAGGTAGTCCGAGATGCAGAGGGTCCACCACATCGACTTCGAGAAGTTCGGCCCCAGCTCGTTATAGGAGTTGTCGGCGCTCATCGTGAAGACCACGACGTTCTCGAGCCTGAGGTCCTTGAAGAGATTCTCGTAGAAGACGAAGTACTGGCCCGTGCGGCACGGGCCCGTCGTGATGGGCACGAAGAGCAGGTAGATCTCGTCCTTGCGGTACTTCTCAGAGGCGAAGTACTGGAGCGCGGAGCCGAGGACGAGGTGCGAGGGCACGCACTCCTTGCCCGAGGCGTGGCCGCGGGCGACCTGGATCGTCTCGCGCGTGGCGAGGGGCAGGGCCTCGGCATTGACGCCTATTCCGCTCAGGACCGAGGCCATGAGCTCGGTGGCCATCTCGCCCATATTCGAGAGCAGGATCTTCACCTTCTTGTTGTTGAAGACCTCGTGCCGCTCGCCGCTCCGCTCGTCGAGGACGTGAATGGGCTTGCCCTTCTCGTTCACGAAGCGCAGCCCGTTGTCGTAGCGCTCCTCCTTGAGCTCGGAGAGCTTGGCGCGGTAGCCGTCGATGATGTCGAGGAAGGCCTCGACGCGCGTGTCGATGCCGGCGTCCGCCGAGTGGGAATCGAGCTCGAGGATGAGGAAGGGCTTCATCCCCATCATCCACTTGATGTAGTGGAGGATGAAGGAGTCCGGCGCGCAGGAGAAGTTGGAGACGTAGGTGATGTAGAGGTTCGGCTCGTCCTTGATGAGCGACGCGGCCTTCATGTCCTGCTGCCCGTAGTACCAGTACATGTTCGAGAAGATCGTCTCGTCCTCGAAGGGCAGGAAGTCGAAGGGAATGACCGAGAAGCCGCGCGTGGTGAACTTGCGCGGAATTCCCATGTTGGCGTCGGCCGTGTAGGCGTTGTAGGGACGCCCGAGGATGGCGATGACGGGCTTGTCGTCCTTGCGCGCCTCCTCGAGGGCCCGCCTCCCGATCTCGGCGGCCTTCTTGAAGTAGTCCTCCTGCCTGGCGCAGGCGAGGTCGAAGGCCTCCTCGATCTCGCGCTCGCCGACGCCGAGCCTCTCGCCCAGCTTGACGAAGTGCTCGAGGGCCTTGGCCCGGCCGAACTTGAAGGAGACCACCACCTCGAGCAGCTTCTCCGCCGGGACGTCGGGGAAGGCCTTCTTGATGTAGTACGGCAGGGCCTGGGTGATGGGGCAGAAGTTGGCGTGGACGTCGGACTCGTAGCTCGGCATGTCGCGGAAGTGGGGCAGGAAGACGTAGTCCGCGCCCTTCTTGAGCACGTCCTGGACCGCGCCGTGGGCGATCTCGGCGGGGAAGCAGTAGGTGCTCTCGGCCCTCGCGACCCCTTCGTGGTCGACCTCCTCCGAGAGGAAGGTCCTGATGCCCAGGGCGTGGAAGAACCAGGAGTAGAAGGGGTAGAGCGTGTGCACCGAGAAGCACTTCGGGATGCCGATCACGAAATCGCGCTTGGCGACGAAGTCGGCGGGATTGGGGGCCGAGCGGATGTAGAGCAGGTCAGTGCGCTCCTTCACCCAGTCGCTCACGAGGACTTCGGCCTTCTTCTTGCGCATGTTGGTGTACTTGTTGCAGCGCCCGCCGAACATGTACTTCGTGCCCTTCACGTTCAGCACTTGGATGGGGCAGAGGTTCTCGCAGGCCTTGCACGTGAAGACGCTCTCGTAGACGATCTCGCGCGAGCATATCTCGGCGAGGTCGAAGGACTCTTTGGCGAGGAGGCCGTCGGCGTGCTTCTGCCGCGCCAGGAGGCCGACGCCGTAGCAGCCCATCAGCTCAGGCGAAGGCGGCACGAGGATGGGCTTGCCGAGGAGCATCGCGAAGGCGAGGGGCACGGCCTTGTTCTTGGCGACGCCGCCCTGGAGGAAGACCGTGCGCCCGATGCTGCGGTTGCCAACCACGCGGTTGAGGTAGTTGGACACAATGGAGCAGACGATGCCGGCCGTGATGTCCTCGCGCGTCGCTCCCTGCTGGACCGCCTTGCGGATGTCCGAGTTGATGAAGGCCGAGCAGTGCTCGCCGAACTTGAGCGGGGCGCTCGCCGTAAGGGCGATGTCGCCGATCTCGGCCGCGCTGCGGATGTTGAGGTCGCCCTGGGCAGACTCCTCGAGGAAGCTCCCCGTTCCCGCCGAGCAGGCCTCGTTCATCGCGTAGTCGATCGGCACGCCGTTCTTGAGCAGCACATATTTCGCGTCCTGGCCGCCGATCTCGAAGATGGTGTCGACCTCCTTCGAGAAGTGGGTCGTGCCCACCGAGTGGGCGATGATCTCGTTGTAGACGCCCTGGGTCTCGAGGAAGACGCCGAGGATCTCGCGCGAGGAGCCGGTGGTCGCGGCGAGGCTGATCCTGACCGACTCGTTCCCGATGTCGGCGGCCACCTTCCTGCGGATCTCCTCGAGGCAAGCTATCAGGGCCTTGACCGGATCGCCATGGGTGCGGCCGTAGTGCGAGGCGACGACCTCGTCCGTCTCGATGTCGATGAGGCAGGCCTTGGTCGTGGTCGAGCCGCCGTCGACGCCCAATATGTACTCGCGGCCGGGACGGACCGGTCCGGTCTTGCCCTCGAAGTAGGTCACCCTGCCCGCGGCGCGTTTCAGGTCCTCGAGCCGGTCGAAGCGGATCTCGTTGGGCCTGAGGAGCCTATCGCCGCCCGGGAAGGGCGTGCCCGAGGCGCGGGCGAGGATGGCGGCGCCGTAGGCCTCGAAGTAGGAGGCCTCCCTCGGCACGACGAACTCGATGTCGGGGGCGAGCTCCTTGATGAAACGCAGGATGTGGGGGTTGAGCGTGGTGCCCCCGGTGAGCATGACCCGGCCCTCGCGGACCTTGGCGCGCTTGAGGAAGTCGACCACCTTCGTGGCCATTACCATGGAAAGGGAGACGACGATGTCGTCCTTGGTCGCCTCGCGCTTGTTGAGCCGGTGGGTGCAGTCGGACTTCATGAAGACCGAGCAGCGGGTGGAGAGGGGCATCACCTTGGCCGCAGGCCCGACCTTGGCCGCGTCCTCGAGCGTCATGTCCATGCGCGCGAGCTGCTGTTTGAAGAACTCCCCAGTGCCCGAGGCGCACTTGTTGCCCGAGAAGTTGTTGACGATCGTGCCGCGCTCGTCGACCGTGTAGACGACGAGGTCCTCGCCGCCCATGGTGACGACGGCGTCCACCTTCTCGCCGATGGCCCCCAGGGCCGCCTCGACGCAGAGGGGCTCGATAGTGTTGTTGAGCGCGAAGAGCCCGCGCCCCTCGTTGCCGGTGACCAGGGAGGGAGCGTGGTCCGGCACCTGGCAGGACTCGAGAGTCTTGCGCAGCGCGTCGAGGAAATCGCCCTCGTGGGGAAGGACCGAGCTCCAGGCTATAGAATCGCCCTCGAGCAATACCATCTTCAGGCTCGAAGAACCAACGTTTATGCCGAGACTGTACATCTTCACCTCTCGCAGTAAGGCCTTGAGGCCTGGAATCGTTCCGGGGGAGCGCCTAGGAAGCGCCGCGCGGGCGCCGCGCGGCGCCGAGACCGCGCGAATGCCGAGGGAGGAATACTAGCATATGGAAATGGATATATACAATGCCCGAGCCGGGCCAAGCCTAGACGAATATCCGGATCAGGAGGAAGCAGATGGCCGAGAAGGCCGCCGTGCTCGGGATGGTGAGCAGCCAGGCCCAGACGATGCGGCGGGCGGTGACCCAGCGCACCTTGCTGGCGCTCTCCACGGTGCCCACGCCCATGATCGAGCCCGCGATGACATGGGTAGTCGAGACGGGAATGCCGAAATGGGCCGCGGTGAATATGACGATGGCCGAGGCCGTCTCGGCGCAGAAGCCCTCCATGGGCCGGATCCTCGTGATCCGCGTGCCCATGGTCCTCACGATCCGCCAGCCTCCGAGCATGGTGCCGAGCGCCATGGCGCTGTAGCACGCGAAGACGACCCAGCGGTCCAAGGTGAAGACCGAGTTGACTCCCCCGGTGAAGAGGGCCAGGGCGATGATGCCCATGGATTTCTGCGCGTCGTTGGTGCCGTGGGCCACGGCGTAGCAGGTGGCCGAGACCAGCTGGAGCCGCTTGAAGACCTTGTTGGCCGGGGCCGGCGAGGCCTTGCGGGCCGAGGCGAGGACGACGTTGGTGAAGAGGATCGCCCCCAGCCAGCCGAGGGCGGGAGCCACGAGGATGAAGAGGAGGATCGTGAGCAGCCCCGAGGGGATGATCGCCTGGACTCCGGCCGAGACGACGGCCGCTCCCACGAGACCCCCGATGAGGGCGTGGCTCGATGAGGTGGGCAACCCTATGAGCCAGGTGATGATGTTCCAGAGTATGGCGCCGAGTAGGGCGGCGACCAGGATGGGCATGGTGACGTACTGGACGGCGATGACGCCCTTGCCGATCGTGGAGGCCACGGCGACGCCGAAGGCGAAATAGCCGACGAAATTCGCCAGTCCCGCCAGGATGACGGCTTGGCCCGGCCTGAGGGTTTTCGTGATGACGACCGTGGCGATCGCGTTGGCCGAGTCGTGGAAGCCGTTGAAGAAGTCGAAGGCGAGCGCCGCGGCGATCACGGCGATCATCAGGGTGTGGATCATTCGAAATCAGCCCTGCTTGATCGTGACGCTCCGGAGGAGCTTGGCCGCGCTGTCGATCCGGTTGACCACTTCCTCGAGGCCCTCGTAGACCTCCTTCTCCTTTATGATCTCGACCGCGGTCTTCTCGCTCTTGAAAAGATCTCCGATCACGATCGAGAAGAGGAGGTCGGCCTTGCGCTCGGCCTCGCTGATGATCTTCACCTGGGCGTTGGGGGAGGAGCGCTTCTTCATGCGCTCGAAGGCCTCGATCAGGCTCGCCGAGCAGTCGAGTATGATGTCGGCGAACTCCTCGAACCGCGGCGGAAGCTCCAAAACGCCGTAGATGTCGAGCTTGACGGCGAGCGCCTTGACCGCGTCGACGGAATTGTCCACGAACGAGGCGACGAGGTGGATGTCCTCGCGGTCGAAGGGAGTGATGAAGCTCTCCTCGAGGGCGCGGTTGATCCTCTCCTCGACCTTGTCGGCGCTGCGCTCGATCTCCTTGATCGACGCGAGCGCCGACTTCATGGCCTCGCGGCGGGCGAGCTCGTCGGCGACCGGGTCGGAGACAGCCTCGCGCGCCGCGGAAAGCTCGGAGGCGAGGACGCGGAGCCGCTTGCCCCCCGAAAGGAGACAGGACGCGTGCTCGACGAAAAGATCGAAGAATTTGGTCTCGCGCGGCAGGAGGAGGTCCAGGAAATTGAAGCGCATCGGCATCCGCTCCGTCTAGTCGGGATCGGGCATAGGAAGCCCGTAACGCCGCCATCATGCCAAAATAGCCGAAATTTAACAATCGGGAGGCGGTAAAAGATTGACACTGACCGAAGGGCTGGGTAACGGAAATCGCTTGATGGATCGACGAGAATTGTTTATAATCTCGTTAATCATTTCACAAGAAGGAGAACTTATGAAGAACCGACACCTGCTCGCTGCTCTTGTCCTAACCGTCATCGCCCTCACGCCACTATGGTCCGACGATGCGCAGGTCGAGCCCAAGTCCAAGGGTCTGCCTATCCTGCTCAACATTCTCCCTGGCTTCGGCGTCGGTTCCTATGTGCAGGGAGACAAGGTCGGAGGCACGATCCAGCTCGTCGCCGATATCGTCGGGTACGGCATTTTCCTCGTCGGCGATGTCATGTACTCCAAGGCTTCGGTCGACTACGACAACGCCTACTATATCTCCGATGAGGACGCGGCTCTTGCCGACATGGAGACAGGACTCGGAGTGGAGGTCTGCGGAGATATCGTCATCATAGGCGCGACGGTCTATGGTATCTTCCGCCCGATCTCCTTCGCTAACAACTACAACAAGGAGCACGGCCTGGTCTCACTGGACGTCAGGCCCACGATCTCCTTATCGAGCTACGAGGGGCGAGAGAGCCCGGCTCCCGGATTCGCGGTAAGGCTCCTGTACTAGACCGCGCCCTCGCTCTCAAGGCAAAGCGGCCCGGCGCCATCGATCGATGGACCGGGCCGCTTTCATATGCGGCCAAGGATTCATCGCCCTGCCGGACGCGCGAAAAGAGCCGGGGAGATGGGGAGCGTCGATCGACCCGGTTCAATATCTGATATTGAGTCCCAAAACGACATCCTTGCTCGCCGGGCGATAGGTCAGCACGGGTTCGAAGGACATATCGGAATTCCCGTTCTTGGCATCGAGGGCGTTCTGCGCGTGATGCTGATGGATCGCTCCTACGATGATGTTGGGAATCCCGACGGCGAGCCCGGCGATTCCCAGGCAAAGGCCGGTCAGCGAAATTCCGGCCCAGGTCTCGAGATCCGTCTCCGCCTGGGCGGACGTTCCATAGTCGACGGAATTATCGCTCTTAATGCCCATTTGCAGGAGATCTACCACATAGAAGACATAGGTCCCGGCGAGTACGACGCCGCCGGCCACCGTGAGCCCTATTCCCAGGTTCTTCTGATGTCGCGCATTGTCGACGTCATTTTGTAGGGAGGCGGCGGTATCTTCCGCGAGGCAATACGATAGGACCGAGAGGAACAGCGCGGCTGCGACAAGGTAGCGTTTCATTTTAGTCTCCTCGAGATGATCAATGAATTAGCCTGGATCATTCTATCACGCCAGGAATAGACGTCAATGAATCTGTCGATCGAAGAACCTCGCGGCGCTCTCTGGTCCTCACTCTCCCCTCCACCGCTTGAGCACGATCGAGGTGTTGATGCCGCCGAAGGCGAAATTGTTGCTGACCGCGCAGTCGACGTCCAGCTCCCTGCCGCCGCCGACGATATAGTCGAGCTGGGCGCAGGCGGGATCGAGGGATTCCAGGTTGAGGTTGGGAGCGAACCAGCCGAGGTTCATCATGTTGATCGTGCACCAGGCCTCGATCGCCCCGCAGGCGCCCAGGGTATGGCCCGTGTAGCCCTTGAGCGAGGAGAAGGGCACCGAAGGTCCGAATAGGCTCGCCGTGGCATGGCTTTCCGCGATATCGCCCTGCATGGTCGCGGTCCCGTGCCCGTTGATGTAGCCCACGGCAGCCGGCTCGAGGCCGGCGTCGTCGAGGGCGATCCGCATCGCTATCTCCATCGTGGCCTTGTTCGGCTGGGTGATATGGTCCCCGTCCGTGTTCGTCCCGAAGCCCACTATCTCGGCCAGGATCCGCGCGCCGCGGGCGCGGGCGTGCTCGAGCTCCTCGAGCACTAAAGTCGCCGCGCCCTCGCCGATGACGAGCCCGTCGCGGTCCTTGTCGAAGGGCCTCGGAGTGCGCTCGGGCTCGTCGTTCCTCGTGCTCGTCGCGTACAGGGTGTCGAAGACGGCGGAGCCCGTGGGGTCGAGCTCCTCGGCGCCCCCGCAGAGCATGATGTCCTGCTTGCCGTACTTGATGGCCTCGTAGCCCAGCCCGATCCCGTAGCTGCCCGAGGTGCAGGCGGTGTTCGAGGTGAGGAGCCGGCCCTTGATCCCGAAGAAGACGCCGATGTTGACCGCGCAGGTCTGCGGCATGGAGCGGATGTAGGTCGTGGCCGTCACGCCCTGGACGTCGTGGTTTATCAGCATGGAGGTGAAGTCGAGGAGGGCCTGGACGTTCCCCGTCGAGGAGCCGTAGCTGACGCCGCAACGGCCGTCCTGGAGCTCGGGGCTGCCCGAAAGCCCCGAGTCGGCGAGGGCTCGCTCCGCCGAAGCGACGGCGAGCAGGGCCACACGTCCCATGCCCCGCGTGCGCTTGCGGGGATAGTCCGGCTCGGTGAAGACAGCCGGCGCGCCGAGCTTGATGTTGAGCCTTTTGTAGATAGCCCATTGTTCCATGCGCGCGATGCCGCTCTTCCTCGAGCGGAGCGAGGCCTCGATCGCCGCCCAATCCTCGCCGATCGGCGTGATGGCCGAGCCACCGGTGACTACGACTCTCCTTGTCAAAGCATGCCCCCGTTCACGGAAATAACCTGTCTCGTCAGGTAGGAGGCGGCGTCGGAGAGCAGGAAGCAGACGATCGCCGCCACCTCCTCCGGCTTGCCGATCCGCCCCATCGGGATGGAGGGGAGGATGAGGTCGAGGGGCGCCCCCTTCGCCATGTCGGTGTCGATGAGCCCGGGCGCCACGCAGTTCACGGTGATCCCCCGGCTCGCGAGCTCCACGGCGAGCGCCTTGGTGGCGCCGATGATCCCCGCCTTGGACGCGCTGTAGTTGGACTGCCCCCGATTGCCCCAGATCCCCGACACCGAGGAGAGGGTCACGATCCGGCCGCCCTTCCTCGCGCGGACCATCGGCATGACGATGGGCTTGAGCACATTGTAGAAGCCGCCCAGGTTCGTGCCGAGGACCCTGTCCCATTCCTCGTCCGAGAGGGCCGGGAAGGCCGCGTCGGCGGCGATGCCGGCGCAGAGGACTGCGCCGTAGTAGGCCCCGCTCTCCTCGATGTCGCGCTCGAGCGCGTCCTTCGAGGCCGCTCGGTCCGAGATGTCGAAGCTCAGGCTCGTGGCCTCGCCGCCCGAGGCCGCGATGGAGTCCAGGAGGGAGGCGGCCTCGGCCTCGCTCGACTTGTAGTGCGCGACGACGCGGAAGCCCTCGGCCGCCGCCTGGAGGGCGATCGCCCGACCGATGCCCCTGCTCGCGCCCGTGACGAGGAGGCGCCTTCCGGCCGCGCTCACGGGTCGAGCTCCGTCTCGATCGCGTTGAGGATGGCCCGAGTCCTCTGGCCGAGGCACTCGGCGAGACAGGAAAACGAGACGACGGGCCCGTCTCGCATGAGCTCCTCGGCCTCGATCCTGACGCGAGCGCCCTGCGGGAAAAAGGAGACTTCAGTCTTGAAATCGCGTAGCCCGATCACGAAGCCGATCTTGGGACTGCCCGAGCCCTCGCAGAGCCGCTGGATGCCCGAGAGCGCCGCGATGCCTTGGGCCATGTACTCGAAGGCCACCCATGAGGGCAGGCCCCGGCGCTCCTCGTCGAAGAGCGGGCACGCGGGATCGACGACCGCCTCGGCCACGAACCAGGCCGGGGAGACGCGCCACGAGACCATCCGGTCCAGGAGGAACATCCTTCCCTTGTGGGGGACGAGACTTTCCAGGCCGGCCCTCTCGATCGGGGGCTCGAGGAGGAGCGGCGAGCTCACGAGGCGCCCCCTTCCCTGCCGATGATCGCCGCCGCGTCGACCCCGCCGAAGGCGAAGGACACGCTCATGCAGGAGCGAAGACGGTCGGCCGTCCTGCCGGGGCCGACGAGGTCGAGCCGGGGCAGCGAGCCGTCCGCCTCCCCGTCCCAGACCTGGGGCGGGAGAAGGCGCCTCCGATTGAGCGAAGACAGGGCGAGCCAGCAGAAGCCGAGCTCGACCGCGCCGGCGGCGCCGAGGGTATGCCCCACGGCTCCCTTCGTCGACGAGGCGGGTACCCCGCCCGCGCCGAACACGCGCGCGACGGCCTTGCTCTCCATCGCGTCGTTGAGCTCGGTGCCAGTACCGTGCAGGTTTAGGTAGTCGATGCCCGCGCTTTCCAGCGAGGCGTCGCGCAGCGCCATGGACATCGCCGCGGAGGCGCCCTCGCCTTCCGGGTCGGGCGCGGTCAGGTGGTGCGCGTCGCAGGCCTCTCCAATTCCCAGGAGCCGGACGCCCTCCCCGCCGAGGTCATCGCGGCAGAGGAGGAAGATCGCCGCGCCCTCGCCGAGCGTGATCCCTCGGCGATTGCGGCTGAACGGCTGGCAGCGCTCGCTCGATACCGCCTCCAGCGCGAGGAAGCCGAGGGCCACCGAGTCGGAGACGATGTCCGCGCCGCCGGCCACGGCCGCGTCGCAGAGGCCGCAGGCGATGAGGTCCCGCGCCCGGGCTATCGCGGTAGCCGCCGAGGCGCAGGCCGTAGAGACGGCCATCGCGGGGCCCGAGAGCTCGAGCCTCCTTGCGAGGAAGCGGGGCGCGAGGTCGGCGGACTGTTCGGCGAGGGAGTATCCGGCGGGGAATCTGCCGGTCGACAGCAGGCCCCTCGCGGCGGCGAGCGACTCCTCCGAGCCGTTGTCGGTCGACCCGAGGAGGACGGCCACGCGGCCTCTTCCATAGCGGCGCCTCGCCTCGGCGACCGGCTCCTCGACCTGCGAGGCGACGGCGTCGAGGAGGGCGTTCACCCGGTGGGCGTATTCCGGCGCGAGGGAGGATGAGCGCGCCCTCGAGCTCGCGCAGCGCGCGATCGAGAAGCTCGCGTCCCCGATCTCCTCCCGCGAGAGCTCGGCTCCCCTTCCGGAGAGGATGCCCTCGAGATTGGCGGTCTTGCCGCTCCCCAAGGCCGTATCGATGCCGAGGTCGACCAGATAGGGCTTGCGCGCGCCGTCCTTCATTTCAGCTCCGTGACCTCGTACGAGTAGCCGCGGAGGAGGTTCTCGTACTTATAGCCCGCCGGCAAGGTCTCGATCCTCACGATCGCGCGGCCGGCCCGCGAAAGGGTGCGGACCTCGGCGCCGTCTGCCGCGCTCGAGCTGAAGTCGAGGCCGTAGCGCGCCAAGGCTGAGCGCACGGCCTCGAAGGGATAGTAGGCCAACTGGAAGTCGGCGACGATGTATTCGGGCCGGGCCTTCGCGATGCCGAGCGCGCTCTCGAAGCGGATGCCCTTGGTCTTCGAGTAGGACAGGTCGAAGAGCTGGGTGCCCAAGGCGTCCAGGCCGACCATGTCCACGGAGTCCGAGTCGGCCTTGGCTACCGCGTCGATGAAATACACCTTTCCCTTGTAGCTGGCCCTGATCCGTTGGTCGAGCTGGAGCGGAGCGCCGAGAATGGCCGTATCGAGGAGGGGCAGCCGAAGATCGTCCATCAAATAGTAGGGCTGAGGTTGACCGTATCCGGCGCCCCCAGGTACACTTTTGCAGCTGGCCAGAATCAGTGCGGCCGCGATGGCAGCCAGCGCCGGGGCGAAACATGATTTCGAGCCTGAAAGCAAGCGAGACCCCCGGGGGCTTCGAAAGTCGATCATCAATCTACCTCGGCATCCTGGATTGTGCAAGTACGCGCTTCGACTACCAGGGCGCGGTCGCGCTCTTGGGCGAGGCCGAGAGGGAGCGCCTCGCCTCCATCACGCGAGAGCGCAGGCGGGCGGAGTACGCGGCCGGCAGGATGATAGCCAAGACGGTCGTCGCCTGGGCCCTCGGCCTCGCGGCCGAGGAGGTCGAGCTCGGCGGCCCCGAGGGGAAGCCCGAGGGACCGCTCGGGCTCTCGATCGGGATCGCGCATTCCGGCGGCGTGGCGATCTGCGCCGCCTCGACCGCCAGGCTGGGGATCGATATCGAGAGGGTGGAGAGGGACCGCGATTTCGAAGGCATAGCCGAGGCAGTCTTCGACGAGGCCGAGCTGGCATCGATCGGAGGGCGGCCGAGGGCGAGCCGGATGCGTCGATTCTACGCGCTTTGGACCATGAAAGAGGCCCGCGCGAAGCTCGATGGCCGAGGACTCTCGGCCCTCGCCGAGGGTCCATCCATAGTTCTCGGCCCCCGAGGGCCATCCATAGTTCTCGGGCCCCGAGGTCCATCCACGGGCCTCGGATTCATTTGCCTCGGCATTGGGCCGAGGCTGGTCGCGTCCCTCGCTCTCGAGGCCGGTGTCGGCGCTCCCGAACTGCGCTTCCACCCTGGCCTCTCGCCGGACAGAGGCCTCAGGCTCCGCCTGCTCTACTCGACCTTCCCAGCCTCGCCGCTATCGGCGCGACGAGGTAGGAGAGCGCCGTCCCGATCGTGAGCACGAAGCCGAAGGTCTTCGCGGGAGCGAAGGACGAGTAGGTGAGGGCTGCGTACGAGATGAAGGTCGTTATCATCGCGAGGAAGATCCCTATGGCCGTGACCTTGGGATGCCTGGCCCCGTCGTAGTAGAAGAGGGCGTAGTCCACCCCCGTCCCGAGTATGAGGATGAGGGCTATGACCGCGAAGATGTTGAAGGAGAGGCCCGCGAGGCCGAGGGCAGCGGTCGCGAGGATGCTCGAGACGAGGGGGGCCGAGGAGATCGCCGCCGCCGCCCTGAGTCCATAGAAGGGACAGAGCCCGGCGGCGGTGACGAGGTAGGCGACGCCGAGCAGGATCATGGCGACGAGGCTGTAGCGGTCGAGCACCGAGCTGACGTCGCCGGCCGTATCGATGAAGCTGGCGCCCTCCGCGCTCCGCTCGAGCGCGCGGAGCGAGGCCTTGTCCTTCGCTCCCATCACCATGACCGCGGAGAAGCTCTCGGAGCCGATCCTCCCGAGCCAGAGGCTCCGAGCGAGGCCGGAGAAGCCTCGGGCGAAGAAGTCCTCCGGCCCGACGTACTTTCCCGCTCGGGACGCGAAGTCCGCGCGGAAGGCCGCGAGCTCCTTCGCGTCGAGGCCGAGGGCCTGGGCCTGGGCGGCGGCGAGGGGCATGAGGCCCTTGGCTGCGAGGCCGTAGGATTCTTCCTGCCTCGCGCGCGAGGGAAGGAGCATGCTGGTGGCGGCGTAGGAGGAGAGCTCTCCCCTCCCCTTCTCGGCCTCGAGCAGGGCGAGAAGCCGCTCTTCGCGCTCGAGGAGCCGTTCGTCGTCGGAGCCCCTGACGATGAAGTACAGGCCCGCGCCCTGGAGGCCTAGCACCGAGGCGGCCTCCCTCTCGGAGCGGCCGAGCTCGGGAGAGACCGTGTAGAGGGTCCTGATGTCGTTGCCTGCGTGCAGCCGCGAAAGGCCCAGGGCGGTCGCGGCCGCCAGAACCGCGAGTACGAGGGCCTTGAGCGCGGCGGGGCGGAGGCGCAGGCTCTCGTAGGCGCCGAACAGGCGCTCGGAGAAGCCGATCGGCAGCTTGCGCGAGGAGGCTCGGGGCGCGCGGATCTTCCCGGCGACGAGAAGGATCGCGACATAGGACCCGATGAGCCCGAAGATCGAGAACACGGCGATCTGCTTGATGAGGGGGAAGGGCGCTGTGCAGAGGGCGAAATAGCTTATGAGCGTGGTGGCGAGGCCGAGGGTGATCTGCCCGAGCACGCGCTTCAGGGCCGCCTTCCCGTCGCCCGGCTCGTCGGGGTTCTTCCACTCTGCGAAGAAGAGCAGCGCGAAGTCGACGGCGTTGCCGATTAGGCTCGTCCCGAAGAGCAAGGTGAAGATGTGGACCGAGCCGAAGACCAGGTTCGTGGAGGCCAGGGCCGCGAAGATGCCGGCGACGAGGGAAAACAGGGTCGCGCCGAGAGGCAGGAAAGATCGGAAGAACACGAGGGTGAGGCCGAAGGTGAGGACCGAAGCCACAGTCGAGATCCAGGCTATTTGCGCCTGGGCCGACTGCGAGCTCTCGTAGGTGTGGAAGGGCACTCCCGAGTATATGACGCGCAGGCCGGGCGTGGCCGCCTCGAGGGAATCGCACTCCGACTTCAGGCTGGGCACGAAGTCGCCCTTCCCGCCTGTGCCCACGGAGGCGCCCTTGAGCCTGCCGATCTCGAGCACGTACCAGGTCCCGTCCTTCTGGGCGGCCAGCACTCCGTCCCTGGGCGAGACGGAGACGCCCTGGAGGAGGCCCGAGCCGAGATACGACTTCAGCTCGGCCGGGGCGAGGGCGAAGGGATCGAGGTCGAGCCTCTCGTCCATGCCGATCGAGGCCGGGCTATAGATGTCGCGCAGCGCGTCGCCGGCGAATTTTCCGCCCTGCCCCGCCTCCAGTCTCTTCCTCGCGGCCTCGGGGAGTAGGACGTAGCGGTTCTCGAAGAGATAGTCGGTGAACGAGGAATAGGTGCCCTCGTCGATGCGCAGGGTGAGCGACTCGAGCTCGGGATTCCCGGCGACCTTCGAGCGTATGGCCTCGGCGCCGAGCCGCGCGGTCTCGAAGTCGGGGTGGGCCACGAGCAGGTAGAAGCCCGAGTTCGCGGAGCCGCTCATCCTGCGCACCGCGGCGTCGAGCGACTTGTCGAGGCCGAAGTCGGGCAGCACCGACATGATGTTGGTGTCCACGGCCAGGGGCCTCAGCACGAGCCCCGCAACGGCGAGGAGCGCGTTGACCAGGATCCAGGCCCAGAGATGATGCCGCCGGCTCCGGGACCAGGCCGCGTAGGTCCTAGAAAACGAAGAGTCCACGCTCGCTCTCCGTGAGGCCGTCCGCCGTCCTCGCCGTCTGGAACCGGTAGTCCACCACGTCGCCATTGCCCTCGGCGAGCGAGAGCCGGGAGACGGTGGACGAGCCTTCCACGACGATAGAGGCCACGAGGTCGCGCACCGTCTTCTCCTTGGGCACGAGGCCGAGACGCCACGAAGATGCGTCGCCTTGGAAGTACACGCTGAACTCGCCCTCGAGGGCGCCGAGGTTCCCCGAGAAGACCGACTGCATAGTCTCGGCGATTCGCTTGAACACCGCGTTGTCGGCGGCGTCGATCACGCTCTCCTCCCCGTCCGGCGAGCGCTGAACGATGCGTTTCGAGGTCAGGACGAGGGTGGAGGGATAGGGCGACTTGATGTCCCAGTATATGCCGTCCTTGGCCGAAAGCAGGAAGTCGCCTTTCGAGACGAGGTCCCTGCCGAGCCGCTTGACGCGCTTGGTCAGCGTGAAGGCACCTGCGACGACCGGGCGCTCCGAGAGCTTGCCGAAGGAATCGCCGAGGGCCGCGCGGGAGGAGGAGTCCAACGGGCGCGAGAAGACCGGATCGGAGGCGGGCGCCGACGGCGCCGCCTGCGAGGCTGTCGACATCGGCAGGCCGAGGCAGCAGACCAGGAGCGCGAGCGGCGCGGCCCGCCTGGGCTCGAAGGCTCGCGAGCTCAAGGAAGGGCCTCCCCTCGACCTTCGGCGGCGCGTTCTAGGGCGGCGCGCACCAGGGACAGAAAGCATTCCGGGCAGGCGAAAAGGCTTTCGCTTTTCTTCATGTCGATGGCCATCTGAACGCTCGACCCTTTCGTGAACTCCTCGCGCGTGGCGGGGTCGTAGATCAGGAAGCCAAGGTGTATGCGGTTCTCGTAGTCGATCAGCGTAGCCCTGACACGGGCCCGCTGCTTGAACAGGAGAGGTCGCAGGTACTTGATGCGCATGTCGACAACCGGCCACGAGTAGCCCGAGGCCTCCATCTCGTCGTAGCCGTAGCCTATCTTGTCCAGAAGGGCGCAGCGTCCCAGCTCGAAGAAGCGGGGATAGCTGCCGTGCCAGGCCACCCGCATCGAGTCCACGTCGTAGAACTCGACGCGGAAGTCCGCTTCGGCGGAGATCCTCGCCCCCGCGGAGAGCCTCGCTTCGGCGGAGAGCATCCTCTCGCCGCTCACGCCAGGCTCCAGCCGCGGACGCGGATCCGCTCGACGGCGGCGCGCAGCTCGGCCTCCATGGGGCGGTCGTCGACGAGCGGAGGGAAGGACGCGGCCGCCTCCTCGTAGATCGCCCGCACGCCGCTCACGGCCGCGCCCTCCACCTCGCCCGACTGGAGCCTGAGCCTGATCGCCTGCGCGTCGGCGAGGAGGAGGGCGGCCGCAACCTGCCGCGCCAGCTCGAGGGCGCGGACGCAATCCCTCGCGGCGATGGTGCCCATGCTGACCTTGTCCTGGTTGTGGCACTCGGTGGAGCGCGAGAACGCGCTCGCCGGCATCGTGAGCTTGAGCGCCTCGGCGGTCCAGGCCGAGGCCCCGATCTGGACGGCCTTGAAGCCATGGCTGAGCGCGTAGACGCCGTGCGAGCCCGAGAGGTTGGGCGGCAGCCCGCGGTTGAATTTCTCGTCGACCAGGAAGGCGAGCTGTCGGTCGAGGAGGTCCGCGACATTGGCCACCGCCGTCTTGATGCCATCCATCGCGAAGCAGACGTGGCCCCCGTAGAAGTGGCCGCCGTGCCAGATCGACTCGGTGAGCGGGTCGACGACCGGGTTGTCGTTCGCGCTGTTGATCTCGATCTCGATCATGCCCCGGAAGAGCAGGAGGGCGTCGAAGAGGACTCCGATCACGTGGGGCGCGCAGCGGATCGAATAGGGATCCTGGAGGCGCCTCGGCACGGTGCCGGCCGCGTCGCAGCCGCCGAGGCCCTTGCGCACGATGTCGGCGGACTTGGTCTGGCCCGGGTGGGGCTTCACGGCGAAGAGCCGCTCGTCGAAGTGATAGGCGTTGCCGAGAACCGCGATCGAGGTCATGGCCGTGAGGGTGGAGGCCAGGCGGCCGAGATATTCAGCCTCCTCGTAGGCGAGGCAGGCGACGCCGGTCATCGCGGCCGTGCCGTTCATGATGGCGATCGCCTCCTTGGGGCGCAGCTCGTGCCGGGCCTGGCCGGCCGCGGCGAGGGCCTCGGCCGCGCCCATGCGCTCGCCGCGATACAGGACCTCGCGCTCCCCGACGATCGCGGCCACGACGTAGGAGAGGGGCGTCAGGTCGCCCGAGGCGCCGACCGAGCCCTCCTGCGGGATGAGGGGCAGTATGTCGTGCTCGAGGAGGCCGAGGAGGTCCTTCAAGAGCCGATAGCTCACCCCCGAGAACCCGGCGCAAAGCGAGGCGAGCCGGACGGCGACGATGGCTCGGGTCTGCTCGGGGGAGAAGTAGTCCCCGAGGCCGCAGCCGTGGAAGCGGCTGAGCGAGATGGGGAGCTCGCCGCACCTCTCGCGCGGGACCTTCTTGTCGCAGGAATCGCCGTAGCCGGTGGTCACGCCGTAGATCTCGCCCTTCTCGGAGATCATCCGGTCGAGAAAGCGCGAGCCCGACTCGATGCGCTCCACGAACTCGCCATCGTCGCAGAGGACCGCCCTCGCCTCGCGCCTCGCCAGTGCGGCGATGTCCTCGATCGACAGCGCGGCCGGCCCGAAGATCACCGTTCGCATGATCCCCCCTTTTCCCAGAAATCGAAGAAGTTGTACCACTGGTATGGATGCTCCAGCGCCTCGCGCTCGAGCGAGGAAGCGTACTCGGCGGCTAGGGCCGCTATCCGGGCGTCGCGGCCCCTCCGGTCGCCCCCGGAGGGGGAGCGAGCGCGGAGGATATGGAAGATGTAGGGGCTCCGCCAGTCGAGGTCCCGCTCGCGGAGGGCGGACATGAAATAGACAGGCGACTCGAGCAGGTCGGCGAGGAGGAAGGGACCGTAGGGGAAGCGGGCGCGATCGCCGAAGAAGTCGAGCGCGATGACCTTATCACGGTTCGCCGCGGCCACGCGGTCGCCTGCGATCACGACAAGCCCGCCGGAGTCGACTCTCTCCTTGAGCGCGATCATGGTGTCGGGGCCGATATCCGAGGCCGGGACGAGCTCTCCCATCGAGCGCGGGTCTATCTCGGCGATCAGCCTGTTGAATTTGGCGGTACCCGAGAACTCCACGATGGAGGTGAAGGAGAAGCCCTCGATCTGGCCGCCGACCTCGAGACTGGCGAGGGCGCGCAAGAGCTCGGCGTTGCCGAGGTGCGAGCAGAGCAGGGTCGCGCCCGACTTCGATCGGAGCGCGTCGACCAGCTCGTCCAGGTCGTCGTCCTCGGAGACGAGCTGGCCGACGCGTATCAGGCTCGACCAGGCGTCGACCTTGTCGAGGAGGGCCTCGCCGAAGGAGACGAAATGCCGGTAGCTTTCGCGGCTGCTAGGCTCTGGTCGAGGCGGCTCGACGGCCGCTGCGGCCCTGGTCAGGAAATCGATCGAGGCCGAGCGCGCGCGAGGCGCCGTGAGGTAGAAGACCAGCACCACGGGCCTCATGAGCGCCGCGCAGAGCCGGCGTCCGAGGGCTCGGCGCAGCGTCAGCATCAGCTTCAGCTGCCAATACCCGCCTCCCCTTTCCTTCTCATCCGCCCAGTGGGCCATCGGCTAGCCCCTCACCCGTAGAAGGCGCCGGCTGAGGATGAGAGGCGAGCGCAGGACCATAAGCGCGCAGAGCTTGACGTGCACCGCGCTGATCAGCGCGTTGTCTCGCAGCATCCGGAAATTGGAGCTCCCGCCCTCGGGATAGATCACCCGCACAGGGAGGAACCTCACGGGAGCTCCGTCCCAATGCAGCCTGACGAGGACTTCGATGTCGAAGCCCATGCGCCTGCTGATGGGGAAGGAACCGATGGCGCGCAGAGTCCGTGCGATCGGATACACCCGGAAGCCGCACATCGCGTCGACGAGATCCCGCGACAGGGTTTCGACGGCGATCCAGAAATTCGTGATCTTGCGCCCGACGAGCCGGGAGCGGGGCGCGCTCTCGTCGTAGACCGGCGCTCCGGCGATCACGGCCTCGAACTCCTCGCTCGCCGCCTCGAGGAAGCGGGCGACCTCGGCCAGGTCATGCTGCCCGTCGGCGTCGACCTGGAGGGCGTGGCTGTAGCCCTCCTCGCCGGCGCGCCGGAGCCCCGCGATGACGGCCTCGCCCTTTCCCCCGTTCCTGGGCAGGACGACCATCTGCGTTCGCGGGATGGCGTCGAGGACGGCGGCAAGGTCGGCCTTGGTGGCCTCGTCGCTCCCGTCGTCGACGAGGATGGCAGGCAGCCCCCGATCCTTCAGGCCCTGGACCACGGCGAGGGCCGTGCGCCCGTGGTTGTAGACCGGTACGACCGCGCAGGGTCTGAAGAGCGGGGCCATGGCCCTCGCCTCGGCCGCCCTCATCCGGCCGCCCCGAGGACGAGTCTTCCCGAGGAGCACACGATGTCCGTCCCGGACTCCTTGAAGGAGAATTCCAGGGAGCCGGTCGAGGCGTTGCGCCGCACCGCCAGGACATAGGCGACGAAGGGGGACATGGGCTTCTGGAATTTCACGCGCGGGATGCCCGCGAGGGCCAGGCTCGCGCCGAGCCGTTCCGAGGCGAGCCTCATGACGATGTCGATCTGGGCCACGGCGGGGAGGATCTTGCGCGTGGGGAAATGGCCCTCGAAGTAGGGGCACTCGGCGGGGAAGCACATTTCGAGCTCGAAAGACGAGCCCGAGATCCTCGAGGCCAGGAGGTCGAAGGGGGGCTCCTTCCCCCTGAACAGCCTCGCAAGGTTCTCCTTCAGGACCTTGCCCTGCTCGTTGGCCGGCAATGCGTCGACGAAGCGCCACTTCCTGGGCAGGAGGACGGGCGCGAAATAGGCGGAGAGCTGCTCGCGAAGCCGCGCGACGAGGGCGTGGCGGCCCTCGGCCACGAGGATGGCTCGCCCGGCTTCCGAGGGCGAGAGCGCGACACCGATGACTTGCCGCCCCGCGGACTCGAGGGCCAGGGCGCGCGCCTCCCTCGAGAGGCCGGTCAGCGCGATCCTCGCCTCGACCTCCGCGAGCGAGACGCGCTTCTCCTCGATCTTTACGACCGAGTCGGCCCGTCCGAGGAGTCTCAAGCCGCCGTCCGCCGATATCTCCCCGAGGTCGTCGATGGTGATGAACCCCGACTCCGCGAGGTAGGGCGAGCGGAGCCTGATGCGCCCGTCCTCCGCTATGCCGACCTGGATGCCCGCGAAGGGCCTATAGGGATCTCCCAGGCCCGAGCGGCGATAGGCGATGCCGCCCGTCTCGCTCGAACCGTAGATCTCCAGGATATCGGCGCCGAAAACGGGCTTCGCGGCCCTGCCGATCTCCTCGGGCAGATTCCCGCCCGAGGAGAAGACGAGGGCCTCCCTCCCCGCGGGCAGCGGCGGGATCCGAGCCTCGACCGCGCGCTTGAGAAAGGCCGGGCTCGCGACGAGGGCCGAGGACCGGCCGCCGAGCTCGGCGATGGACTCGGGATAGGCCAGCCTCTCCGAGCAGAAGGGCGTGCCCGAGCAGATGGGCAGCAGGGCGAAAAAGAGGAGGCCGTAGATGTGCTGATGGCTCACCGTCGAGAAGATCGCCCGGCCCTCGAGGGCCGGGCCCCAGAGCTCGTGGAGCGTCGCAATCTCCGCCTCGATCTGGCCCAGGCGCTTGGGCACGGCCTTGGGCTCGCCGGTGCTGCCCGAGGTAAAAAGCGAAAGGCTTGCCTCGGAGGACCTCGAGGGGCCGAGCGCTGGCGGCGCCGCACTCGGCGGCGCCTGGGCGATGGCCCTCAGGTCGAGGGAGGGACCGGAGAGCGGATCGAAGGAGCCGTCGCCGACAAGGGCCGAATCCTCGCCGCGTATGGCAGCCACGAGAGCGGCCTGGGCCCCGCCGGGGACGAGGATGGTCCTGCCCTCCCTCAGGAGGGCGGAGAGCGCTATGTCGAAGACGTAGCAATCCTCGCAGTAGAGCACCCAACGCTCGGCGCCGCGCGAGCGGATCTCCGCGCGCGCCGCCGCGACGGAGATCCCGAACTGGGCCCAGCTTCGCTCGCGCCCGTCCGAGCGCCGGAAGGAGCAGAGCGCCTCGGGAGCCCTGGCCGCCTCGAGCGCCCCGCTGATCGGGACAAGGACGCTCATGAGCGCATCGCGCGCCGCCGGACGAGGTACTCGCCGCCGAAGAGCGCGCCTATGAGGATGTATGCTATAAAGCCGTTGTAGGCGGTCCAGACCACGGGGCTCGCCCACAGGGCCGTGCAGAGCGCCGCGCAGGCGTTGAGGACGAAGAAGCAGCACCAGACGACAGTGACCTTCCTGCAGTAGGGCTCGGCCCTGTCTCGCTCGCGCCCCGCCTCGCGCAGGCGCTTGTCCTGAAGGCAGGCCAGGCGGAAGACTACCGTAGGCTGACGCGCGAGCGAAAAGCCGAAGACGGCGAGCAGCGCGAGGTTCACGGCTACGGGATACATCTTGGCGAAGGCCGGGTTGTTCGTGACCAGCGCGGCGACGGCGAGGACGAGCGAGAGGCCGAGGACAACGAGCGAGCGGGCCTTGCCGAGGCGCTCCCTTCGGCCGCCCGAGAACGCGAGGACGTTGAGCGCCGCTACGCCGAGGAGGCAGAGGCCCAGGCCCCTGGCGGAGACCTTGAAGACGAGAAGGCAAGCGAGTATGGCGAAAGGATAGGCGACGGTAGCCGCGACGGCGAGTATCTTGCCTATTTGCTTCATGGCTCTATGCCGGGATTCCCCCGACCAGCGGCATGATCGCGTCCACCACGTCGCCGATTGTCCGGACTTGCTTGAAAACGGCCGGATCGATCTTGGTCGTGGTGTATTGCTGCAGCTTGACCACTAGATCCACCGCGTCGATGCTGTCGAGATCGAGGTCGTCCATGAGGCGGGACTCGAGCGTGATCGAGGCGGGCTCGAGCTCGAAGGTCTCGACCAAAATCTCCTTGACGCGGGCGAAGACATCGTTGCGGTCCATATCGTTCTCCGATCAGGCGCGTTTCGCGGTCACGTACTCGGCGAGCGCGCGCACCGACGCGAAATGTTTTCGGTTTTCCTTGTCCTCGGACGAGAAACTTATGTTATATTTCTTTTTCATCGCGACTCCGAGCTCGAGCGCGTCGATCGAGTCGAGGCCCAGCCCGGCGCCGAACAGCGGGGCGGCGCTCTCGATCTCCTCGGGCTTGACGCCCTCGAGATCGAGGGCGTCGACGATCAATGCCTTGATTTCGCTTTCCAGTTCATCCATAAGCGGGACTCCGTCGCAAGGTGGTTAGGATAACGTCCGTCAGGTGTTTTGTCAACGCGCGGGCCCCCAGCGCGGGCTCCATGCGCGCGTACTCGCCGACGCGTATGGGTTCGAGCGCGCGCACGAGGTAAACCGTAGGGCCGCGCTCGGGCAGACAGAAGAAGGGGTCGCCCTTGCGGAGCCCGCTGGCGTCGCCGGAAAAGATGCAGACCGGCAGGATGTCGTGCCCAGTGCTGATCGCGAGCCTGGCGGCGCCTCGCCGCAGCCGCGGCACCTCGTCCTTTCTCGTCCTGGTGCCCTCGGGGAAGACGATCAGCGTATTGCCCTCGGAGAGGGAACTTCCGCAGAGCCTGGCCGTCTCGTCGAATTCGAGGCCGTTCGGGATATAGGCGCGCCGCACGATCGACCTGACGAAGGGGACGCCCCACAGCTGTCGCTTTACGATGCAGTCGGCATGGGGCACGAGGGAACCGAGGATGACGACGTCGATGAGCGAGGGGTGGTTGGCGGCTACGATGAAGCCCTCTGACCGCCTGAGAGCCTCGGCGTTCTCGAACTCCACCCGGATGAGCCCGAAGATCTGCATCAGCCTCACGAAGGCGGCGAAGGAAAGGCGGACCATGCGCCGCGAGAGCCTCCTGAGGGCGACCTCGTCCCGGATGAAGATGGACAGGAGAGGGTAGAAAAAGGCGCCGAGCAGGAGGGCGCCGAGGCCGAAGAAAAAATAGCAGACCATCTTCGACACCATGCGGCGGGCGTAGTCGAGCTTGTCCAGCATCACCCGCCTCCTGAGCGCGAGATCGAGATGCCCGACCAGTCCTCGCCGAGGGTCAGCTCGCCCTCGGAGCCGAGGATGAGCCAACGGAGAAAGCGGAGCGCCTCCGGGCCGCCGCCCTCGACTGGCCGCCCAACCGAGGAGGGTCGCCCTCCCAAGGCGGGCCTCAAGCGGAAAGTCTCGCGCCCCTCCCCGCCTGACTCGAGCAGGAAGGCCACGGCGAAGGGAAGCCCCCGATCGCGCTGGATGCTTGAGTAGGCCTCGGGGACGAGCTCGTCAGCGGCCACCAGGAGCAGGGGCGCGGAGGCAGCGGCCAATAGGCCGAGGCCGCAGATCAAGCCGGCGGAGAAACTGGCTTCCCCCGCGTGCACCGTCGTGGCGCCCCCCCTGCCATGCTCGGAGATCGAGAGGAGGGAAGCCGGGGCATTGAAGACCGAGAGACTGAAGGCGGCGGGCGAGACTTCGCCGGAGCGCGCGAGCGCGTCGCTGATCTTGTACTGCTGTCCGATCTCGCCGTACTTCGTCGCCAGCACGGTCGCCGCGGCCGCCCGCCCGCCCAGGGCCTCGTGCCCGGCCTGGAGCACCATGCGGTCGAGGGGCCCGAGCCTGCGCTTGAAGAGGGACGGCAGGAAGGACAGCTCCGGCGTCGAATCGGAGTCCTCGATCGCGCGAGCTCCCGCGGCCCACTCGGCCCAGTCCGAGGGTCCTGCCAGGCCGGGGGCCCAGGCCGCGCGAGCCGCGATCGAGAAGCTGACTTCCATGCCTCAGGCCGTCCTGAATCGGAGGAGCGAATAGGAGTTCGCGCCGAGCCCGTCGTCTCTCTCCTCGAGTCTGAATCCGCCGCGCTCGACCGCCGCGACCAGCTCGCCCGAGCGGTACATCTTGCTGTTACCGTTGGCCATGCAGGTGAAATACAGCGAGGTCGCGTGGAGGCTGTAGCTCGCGGCGGCGAAGCGCTGCTTGTCCCAAAGAGGCTCGAGGACATAGACATCGGAGTCCTCGCGAAGGGCCGGACGCAGGCGCCTCGCGATCCCCTCGACCTCGTCCAGGGAGAAGCAGTCGAGGAATTGGCTCATCCATACGGCGTCCGCGCCCTGGGGGAAAATCCCCTCGGAGTCGAGGACGTTGAGCTCCAAGAAGGAAATGCGCTCGGCGAAGCCGGCGGCCTTCGCGTTGCGCCTCGCGACGGCGACCTGCCCGGGGAGGTCCACTATGGTCACCCGAACGTCGGGGTCATGCCGGCAGCAGGCGATCGCCCACTTCGCCGTGTTCCCGCCGATGTCGAAGACACTGGCAGGCTTCCTCGCGAAGACCAAAGGCAAGGCCTCGGGGAAGGCAATATCGGAGTAATAGTGGTCGAAGGCGAACCAGCTGTCCTTCGCGCGCTCGGGCAGCCGCGACAGCCCCTCGTAGATCGTGGGCCACTCGCCGAAGACCTTCAGCCCCTCGGGCCTCCCGCTGCGCACCGAAGCCTCCAGTGCCGCGGCGCCCTCGTAGCAGACGTCTCCCACGAAGTCCATGTTGACTCGCGTCATGTCGTCGCAGAGCAGAAAAAAGCCGACCTTGCCGAGCTTGAAGAGAGGATCGTCGCTCTCGCTCGCCAGCCGAACGAGCCCTAGGCTGAGTCCCATCTCGAGAAGCACGCGGACCCCGTAGGCGCTCAGAGCCAGGGTCTTCGCGACGTCGAGGGCCGAGACGCCCGAGTCCTTGGCCCGAGAGACTTCCTCGAGTATGCCGAGGTCGCGCAACGCC
>Ga0181529_10001354_pt1 | contig 31870 bp, 30 predicted proteins | sample PEATcosm2014_Bin_36_FD_119763 | JGI IMG/M metagenome (GOLD analysis project Ga0181529, IMG submission 119763) | Peatland microbial communities from MTU Mesocosm Facility, Houghton, MI, USA - PEATcosm2014_Bin10_30_metaG | ecosystem: Environmental > Terrestrial > Soil > Wetlands > Peat | place... | reverse complement strand
GCTCGCGGAATGGGCCTCCGCCGCCTACGGTCCGTCGGCCGCCCCGATGCTCGAGTATTGGCGGGAGCTCGAATCGGCCTGGGCGATCGATCTCGACATAGGCGAAGGCGACTGCGCCGTCCACATGCCCGATTCCGCCTCCCGCTATGCATCCGATCCTCCCGTCGACTGGGGCGATCCATGGATCGCCGGAGCGGAGCGTCTCGCTTACAGGCGCGGGCGCTGCGAGAAGCTCTTCGACCACCTGCGCCGCGCGGAATCCATGCTTTCCGAGGCTCGGGAGTCGATCTCGGAGGGGGCCGCCGGCAGAGCCGTCGCCCGCGAGGCCGCCGAGTACGCGATATCCGGTTCGCTCCTGGAGCTCGATTGCGCCAGGCTCGCCGTCTATCACGAGCTCGCCGCCGGAGATCCGCGCGCGGCCGCCGATATCGCCAACCTGGCCCTTTCCGCGTCGAGCGCCGTGAGGAAAGCCTTCTCACGCCTGCCGGATCGCAGGGCCCGCCGCGAGATGGGCTTGCTGATCCTCGTCTTCTACGATCTCAGGTTGAGGGCGATCCGCCGCGCCAACGCGCGCAGCGGGCTCAGGAGGCTGTCGGATCTCTGGTATACGCAGGCGCTGACTCTCCTTGCCTCCCGACCCCTGTCGCGCGCATACGAGGCGAGGGGTATTGCGAGCTCGACCCGCAGGCATTAGGTTAAGGCAACGATGGAAAACGGAACGCTGGGCAAGAAGGTCTTCTTTCTCTATCCCCCTCCCGTACTGACGGAAGTCGTGGACGGGCTCGCCAGGCAGGAATTCGAAGTCTACCTCTCGCGGGACCACGCCAAGCTCAGGAAGGCGATCGCCTCCTTCCCCGACGCCATCCTCTTCGTCAACATCGACGACGGGCTGGACGAGGAAGGTTGGCTGTCCTTCGTTCGGTCGCTCCGGGCCGAAGCTCCCGCCGCCGGAATCGGCGTCATCACCCTCAACGACGACGCGGCGCTCCGCCAGACCTACCTGATGGACGTGGGAATCCAGTGCGGATTCATAATCCTCAAGATCGGCGCGGCCAAAACCGCCGAGATCCTCGCCAAGACCCTCGAGGCCAACGAGGCGCGGGGACGCCGGAAATTCGTCCGCGCCCTCTGCCCGCCCGGAACGGCCCAATGCGTCGTCGACTACGAGGGCGCGACCCTTCGGGCCGAGCTGACGGACCTGAGCTCCGCGGGCATGGCGATCCGCTTGGAGGTCGCCGCCGGCCTCAAGGTCGGCGCGGTGCTCCGCGACATTTCGCTGATCATCAAGGGCCAGCGGCTATCGGCTTCGGGCGTCGTGGTGGCCAAGCGCGCCGGCACGGACGGCCCCGAGAGCATCCACGTCGTCATGTTCGATCCCAATTCGCTGGACGAAGCGAGGAAGGCCAAGCTCAAGACCCTCGTGTTCAGGGTCAACCAGGCGTCGATGGACTCGCTGCTCGAGCACGCGTAGGCGGGGGAATCAGCCTCCCAGGATCGCCTTGATCGCCGCGATCGCCAGGCCGACGAGTCCGCCCACTACCGCGCCGTTCACCCGTATGTATTGCAGGTCGTTCCAGACCGACTCTTCGATCCGCGCGACGAAGCTGACTTCGTCGGTGGAGCGGAGGAGGCCGGCGAGATATTCGGTTACTCCCTCGACGACGCGCCCGCGCTCTATGACGCCGCCGATCAAGGAGGCGGCAAGCGAGTCGAGCCTCTCGCGCAGCTTCGCATCGCTCAAGAGCCTCTCGGCCAGGGATTCCTCCGCCCGCCCGAGGGCGGGCAAGAGCCATCCCCCTCCTCCCGACAGGTCCTCGCCCAGGCGGCCGAGGAGCCGCGAGGCGAAAAGCGCGAAGCCGCCGCGGAATTCCTCGCTCGCCAGGACCTCCCGGAAAGCCTTTTCCAGGCTTCGGCGCTCGGCGGTCGGGCCCGCCTCCGCACCGCGCTTCGACGGAGCGAGCTTGGCGGCGTAGGCCGCGATCGATGAAAGGACGTACAGCCTGAACTCGCTCGTCTTGTCCGCCTTGATCTCGGAGAGCTCTTCCTGGATCCCGGCGAGGAAGCGCTCGACGGTCCCCGAACCGATGAAGAGACCCTGCCAACCGGCGTTGCGCTTGATCATCGGCGTGATGAGGGCCACGAGCCTCTTGCGGTTCCGCCCTATCTCGTCGCGCGCGCGCTCGGCGACGGCCTCCAGCGCCCTTTGGTCCAAGCGCTCCCTCCTCGCCCAGGCGAGGAGGGCCGATGCGCCCGAGGGCGCGTCGATACGTTCCGACGCGAAGGCCAGGGCCTCGTCGACGAAGCGGCGGAGGGCCGCGGCCTTCGATTCGTCGCCGCCTCCGTAGGCCGCGAGGAGTCCGGCCGCCTGGGACTTCAATAGGGAATGGAGCTCGTCGCGCGTGGAGCCGCCGGACAGCAGCTCCGCGGCCTTGGTCGCGAAATCGATCTTTCCGAGCTCTTCCCGTATCGCGTCCTGGCTCACGAAGCCGGTGAGGAAGCGCGGCACGGCGTCGGCTATGGCGTCCTTGTTCTTCGCGAGTATGTTGGTATGAGGCAGCGGAATGCCCAGGGGATCCTTGAAGAGGGCGGAAACCGCGAACCAATCGGCGAAGGCGCCGGCCAAGGAAGCCTCGAAGAAGGCCTCGAGCAGGCCCTTGAGGCTGAGGCCCCGATGCAGGGCCACGGAAGCGAGGGGAATCCAGGGCTGGAACTCGACCGCGAGAAGTCCGGCAATGGCGGCGAAGAGGAAGATGCTCCCGAGCCGATTACGCTTCCTATCCCCCATCGCTCGTAGGATACCCATGCGAAGGATTAATGACAATAGAGTCGAAATGACCGATACTTCACGGGAGGGAGGCCTTCGCGATGGAAGCCGGTCCCTGCGACCCGGAGGAGCTTTCCAGGATCGAACTCATCAGCCTGTACATCGATGGGTACTATACCTTCGATGCCGCTCGAAAGGCGAAGTTCGAGGCCGCGTTCGCCAAGAGGAAGCTTCCCCTCCCCCGCATGCCCCCGTTCCCGCCGCCTCCGATCCCCGCTCCGGGGCGCGCCGCGTCCGGCATCGATCGCGGCTGCTTCATTTCCTACGTCCTCCTCATCTATTCCGGCACGGCGATATTCTATTCCTGGATATACCTCGCCGAGCGCCTCCTGAAGATGGATTTCGACAAAGGCGCGAAGCACAAGCTCATCCAATCGGCTATCGCCCTTTTTTACGTCGTCGTCGAGATACTTCTGGTCGAATGCGTCTGCAAGCTCGAATGAAGCCCTCCGCACCTTGCCGCCGGGCTTAGGACGAGGCATAGTGATCGGGCGGAGGCAGGATGCCTGATATCGCCAACGAAACGGACATGGATGACCTCGTGCGCCTCTCGGTCTTCTCGGCCATCGGCACGAGCATCGTCGCGGAGAGGAGCATCCGCGGGGTCCTCGACCGAGTCATGGAGCACGTGGGCAGCTTTTTCGGCCCCCTCAACTGGTCCCTCCTCCTCGTCGACTCGATCCGAGGGGATCTGGTCTTCGCCCGCGTCGTCGGGCGCGCGGCGGAGGCGCTGACGGGGATGCGCGTCAAGATCGGCGAGGGAGTCGCCGGTTGGGTGGCCCAGCGCGGAGCGAGCGCCATAATCGAGCGGCCCTCCGAGGACTCGCGCTGGTCCGACCGCCTCGACCTGCTCACCGGATTCAAGACCGAGTCCATAATCGCCGTGCCCCTTCGATCGGGCGACAAGGTATTCGGCGTCATCGAGCTGCTGAACCGCCTCGACGGCAAGGCCTTCACGGCCTACGACATGCGCGTGCTCTCGACGATCGCCGATTTCGCCGCGATCGCGGTGGAGAAGGCCTACTATCTCGCCGAGGCTCGCCGCGTCTCCGAGCGGGACCCCCTCACGGGCGTCCTCAACCGCAGGGGCCTCGACCGGGCGATCGAGCGCGAGGCCGCCAGGCGGGCGCGCTACGGCGGCGATCTGTCGGTCGTCCTGGCCGACGTCGACCGCTTCAAGGCGATAAACGACAGCTTCGGCCACGCCGCGGGCGACGAGGTGCTCAAGGCTGTAGGCGCGGCGTTGGCAGGCGCGATGCGCGGCGCCGACTCCCTCGCCCGCTACGGCGGCGACGAGTTCCTGGTCCTCATGCCCGCGACGGGCCCCGAGGACGCCGAGATAGCGCGGTCCAGGCTCGAGATCGTGCTCGCGCGGGCGGGAGCGGCGCATGATCCGCCGTTTTCCGTATCGCTCGGCGTGCATACTTCGGGCCAGGCCGATTTCGACGAACTCTTCCGCGAGTCGGACAGGGACCTCTATCGCAGGAAGATCGGTCCCCTCGCCATCGGCGAGAATCTCCTTGCCGCTATCGACGACGAAGGGAAGTAGCGATGCACGTAGACATTTTCACGCTCTGCGATTTCGCCCAGGAGAGCGGCGGTAAGCTCACGGTGGTGGGCGCCTTCGACACCGTCTTCGCGAGGCAGTTCCCGGCCGTCCATCCCTTCATGTGCCTCGCGATGAGGCTGCGCTTCTACATCCACGAGGAAGGCGCGCATCCCATGAAGATCGAGTTCGCCGGCCCCGACGGCTCCGAGATCGTTCGTCCCATCGAGGGGGAGCTCACCGTCGGCGACTTCTCGGGCTCTTCCCGCGTCGTGCACAGCATCTTCAACTTCGTGAGCACGCCCATAAGCCGGGAAGGCACGATCGGCATCACTTTGTCGGTCGACGGGCGCGAGGCGCTCACCTCTCCCCTCTACGTCCGGAAGACCTAGGCATTCATCCCTGGTCCGCGGTCGGGTCCCGCCTGAAGAAAAGCGCGAGTTGGCTGTACACGTCGGGGTACTCCGAGCGGAGCAGCGCGGGCTTCTCGTAGAAGTACTCGCAGGCGACCGCGAAGAACTCGTCGGGCGACTCAGCGGCATAGGCGTCTATTCGCGGCTCCCGCCGTGCCCGCCGCCCTCGGCCGCGCCGCGGCGAGGGCCCCGCGAGGGAGGCGCGGAGCGATTCGTAGGCCGGGCGAAAGGCCTCGCGCCACTCTCCGTAGTCCATGCCTCGGTGCAGAGGGGGGCAGCCGTCGTAGCCGCCGCCTCGACCGTCGAGCTTATGCGCCATCTCGTGGATGACGACATTATAGCCGTCGCCCCAGCCCGAGGCCTCGACGTCGACGCGGGAAAGGGCCACGGGCCCGAGATCGAAGGATTCGCCCGAGAACTCGTCGTCGTACTCGTGGACGACGCCGGCCTCGTCGACGTCGCGCTTCCGCACGTCGTATTCCCGCGGCGTCACGATTATCGTGGACCAGTTCGAATACCAGTCCAGGTCCAGGCCGAGCAGGGGCAGACAGGCCTGGGAGGCTATGGAAACCTTCAATTCCTCGTCGAGATCGACCCCGCCGACCGGATCGAAGAGTTTCTCCGCGAGGAAAAGGGTGGAAAGCTCGCGCAATCGCGATCGATCCGGCGGCCCGAGCCATCGAAATATCTTGTGCTCCTTGATGGCCCAGTCCCAAAGCTCGTCGTCTATCGAAAAGCGCTCGAGGATGCGCCTTCGGCGCGCCGTCCGAAAGCGTGAAAAAAGGCTCATGGCCCCAAGATACGCTCATGCGCGGTGACAGATCAATCGGATGCCGGGGTTTCACCAAGGCAGGGCAAGCATCTCGCCTCAAGGGAGGATCATGAAAGCCATCCGTTCCGCCATCGTCGCCGCGGCGCTGCTATGCCGGGCCGCCATCGTCTTCGCCCAGGATTCGAGCGAGCCCTCCGTGCAATCGGTCCTCGATGCGGCCCGAGCCAAATACTGGCAGGACAAAGCCCCGGATGGGTCCGACCTTCCATCCGACGTCGCGCCGCCCGAGGCCTCCGATGGCGCCCGAGCGCGAAACCAGGTCCCCTACACGCCCATCATCATCTCCTTCGTGCCCGGAATCTCCTTTCCCTTCGGATATTACGATGCCTCGATCGTAGGCGGAGCCATAGGCAACCTCGTCAGAGACGTCTCCGGCGTAGCGGGCGCCGGGGTCTTCACCATATCGAGGGACCTCAGGGGCGTGCAGGGAGCCGGGATCTTCAATATCGCCAGGGAAGTAGAAGGCGTCCAAGACGCCGGCGTCTTCAACCTGGTGGACCGCGACGTCACCGGGCTACAAGGCGCCGGCGTCTTCAACATCGTACGAGGCAAGGTAACGGGCATCCAGGCGGCGGGGCTGTTCAACATCTCAGGCAAGCTGCTCGCCCCCGTCCAAGCCGCGGGCCTATTCAATATTGCCGACGAAGTCCGCGGGTTCCAGGCGGCGGGGACCTTCAACATCGCCGGCAACGTGGCGGGCGGCCAGGCGGCAGGCGTCTTCAACAAGGCCGATCGCGTAGCCGGGCTGCAGGTCGGCCTCGTCAACGTTGCCGGCCATATCGACGGCGTTCAGATAGGACTCGTCAATATCGCCGGCAATGGCGTCGGGTCGCTGGGCCTCACCTACGAGCCGGCAAGCGATTTCGCCTATCTCCATTGGCAGACCGGCACGCCGGCGCTGTATACCGTCGCGGGGATCGGCGCTCCTTCTGGCGATTGGCTGCGCGATTATACCGGATTCGTCGCCAGTTTCGGCCTCGGCTCGCGAGCCCATTGCTTCGGCCTCAACGTCGATCTGGACGTCTCTGCGGAGGAGGCGATAGGCAGCCTGCCCTACTCCAGCATCGATAAGTCGGACTGGAGCGCCTGGGAAGGCTGGTCCATGATGCGGCCCTATCCCTCCGCCAGGCTCATGCTGGGCCTGCCCCTCGCCAGGCATTTCCAGGTCGTGGGCGGCGTCAAGGCCGATATCGACGCGGATTCCTTGGGCAACCGAGTGCCCGAGAGCCTCAAGCGCGGATCGGGTTGGCGGGGCGCGCTCTTCGGCGAGGGCTTCACGGTTTGGCCCGAATGGTTCTTCGGCGTAAAGATATGACGGAACGCCGAAGCCCACTCGAAAGCCCGGGGCCGCTGCGCTATATTAGATGGCGCTCGCCCCTGGCGAGGTGGCAGCCCAAGGAGCGAAAAGTACATGAAACGCCTTTTCTTCGCGGTAATGCTGCTCGTCGCTTTCGCGTTCGCGGAGGCCGCCTTGTCCGTTTCCAAGGTCGGCGGCATCGACTACGCGGAAGGAGGCGTATCGATAGAGCGCAGCGGGAAGTCCATCGCCGCTCCGGATATTGGAGAACCGATCTTCTCGGGCGACCTCATCAGGACCCAGGGCGACGGCATGCTCGTGATCGCCCTCGACAGGATTACCGGCTTGCAGGGCAACGTGACCGTCAAGGCCGGGTCCTCGGTCTACATCGCCCTGGACGAGCTCCGGGACGAGCCGCGCACACGGATACAGATCTTGACCGGCGCGATCGGCTCGAAGGTGAGCAAGCTCGCGGGCAGCCCGACCGTCACGGTGACTACCAGCAGCGTCGTCATGACGGTACGCGGGACCGAGTACGAAGTCGTCGTTTCCATCAATGCCGACGACGCAAGTCCGAGCGCCCAGCAGGCGACCCTGGTCGCCTGCGCCGAGAGCGAGGTTTCCGTAAGCGACGGGCAGGATGAAGTCGAGGTGCCGGCCGGCAAGGCGCTCGAGAAGCGGCCCGGAGAGCGTTTCCGCCTCATTCCCGTAGCCGTCTCCTCCGTCGAGTCCTTCGGCGAGAGGTGGATCGCGGACGAGATCTCCGCCTTCAAGGCCGACGCTCCCCGCGCCATCGCCGATTACGCGAATCGCTATACCGAGCTTTCCGCGCGATTCGCCGCGGCCTACGAGCCTTTCCAGAAATCCCCGACGCCCAAGAAATGGGCCGATGAGGACCAAGCCGGGACCAAGATCGATTCCCTCGATCCCGAGGCCTTGCGCGAGGACAAGGAGATCGCGGGCTATCTTTTCAACATCAAGAAGGTCCTCTTCGTATTCGAGCGCGTCTATTACCGAGTCGACGAGATTTCCGACGTCATCGCCGGGACCGAGGACGAAAAGGCGATGGTGCGACCCGGGCAAACGGCCGGCGATTTCCTCGCGAAGGTCAAGGTCGAGCGCGATAGTCTCGCCGCCAAGGTCGCCCGCTACCGCTATATCGAGACTTTATACCGGGAGAGGAATCCCGGGGGCGATGCATTCTCGAGCGACGATGATTTCTTCGGCTCCTCGAGCGGATTCTAGAGTCTCTCAGCCGTCCAGGAATCCTCGGGCGAACTCCAGGAATGCCTGGACGTCATTGAAATCGCTCGCGATCCCGAGGGAGATCCGCACCGCCCCCGTGGACTTGCCGTCGATGCAGTCGCGGAAATCGTCTATCGTGAGCCTCTTGGCGTGGGCGGGGCTCGTGAAGCAGGTCGCGAGCTCGTCGCGGGAAATGCCGAGGGCGATCTCTCCGGCGCCCGGGTTGCAGAAGCAGCCGGTGCGGAGGGATATGCCGCGCTCGTTGGCCTTCGCCTCGATTACTCTATGATCTATAGGCGCGCCCTTCGAATCCGCGAAGTTGAGGGCGACCGCGCCGCCGCGGTCCTTCGTGTCCAAAGGCCCGTAGACGCTTACGAGGGGGAGGCCCGTGGAGTGCCGCATCGACATGATGCGCTCGAGGAGCCATCCCACCAGGGCCTCGACTCGGCGGTGGACCTTGTCGACGCCGACCTCGGTCAAGTGGTCGAGGCCGATCCCCACGGCCGGCAAGCCGAGGAAATCCACCGTCCCGTCCTCGAAGCCGGCGGCGCCCTCCGAAAGGTAGTAGCGGTCGCCCTGGACCGACGCGACGGTGATCGTTCCCCCCGCGAACCATGGCCGCCTGAGGCGGGAGAGCGCCTCCCTCTTCGCCACGAGGGCCCCGACGCCGGTCGGGTAGCCGAACATCTTGTAGAAGGAAAGGGCGACGAAGTCGGGCTTGCAGGCCCCCAGGTCGAGGCGATTGGTGGGCGCGTAGGCGGCCGCGTCGAGGAGGACGTCCCAGCCGCGCGCCTTCGCCTTCGCGACCCACTCGAGGGGATGCCGGACCGAGGAGAAGTTGGATTGCGCGGGATACGCGAACAGGGACGAGCCCGTATCCGGGCGCTCGCCGAGCGCTTCTTCGATTCGCTCCTCGGGGACGCGCAGGTCCGGGAGCTCGACGGGAACGTAGACCACGTCGGCTCCTCGCGCGCGCGCGAATTCCCTGATGCCGTTGACGGAGTTGTGGTTATCGAAGGTGAGCAGGAAGCGTCCCGCCTTTTCGCCAGGCGCCCCGAAGGGATAGGACTCGCCGACGAGCTTCAGGGCGCCCGAGGCGTTCTCCGTGAATATCACGACGTATTCGTCGGGTTTCGCGTTGAAGTACTCGAGCGTGCGGGCTCGCGCGCCCTCGACCAGGACGGTGGCCGCGCGCGAGCTCGGATTGGCGGAATGCGGGTTGCCGAACACGCCTTCCCGCAGCAGCCTTGCGTGGGCCGCGATTTGCGATTCTCCGTAGAGCCCGGCGCCGGTATAGTCCAGATAGACTTGAGCGTGCCTATCCAGGCGGGAATAGTCGCGAGAGCGCAGCTCGTCGATGGCGGCCGTACCCGCGTAGGACGGATAGCGCTCTATGAACTCCCCGTAGCTCCCATCGCCCATTGGCAGGATATATCACGCGCCGTCGCGATGTTCAAGTCCGGCCGCGCGGAAGGCATCGTCCGTTCCTCGCCTCGCCGGAGAATCGAGCTGCGAGACGATAGTCCCGCCGAGCATCAGGACTCCCCCGACGGCGAGCCGGGAAGTGAGCGGCTCGCCGAGGAGAATGATCCCGCCTATCGCGGCGAAGAGGGATTCCATCGAGAGTATTATGGACGCATGGGCGGGATGCGCCGTCCGTTGCGCGAATATCTGCAAGGTGAAGGCGACGCCCGTCGAGAATATCCCGCCGTAGAGTATGGGCGCGGCGGCCTCGAGAGTCCCGGCGAAGGGAGCGCTCTCGAGTCCCAGCGCTCCCGCGAGGCTCAATAGCGAACAGACCAGGTATTGGCCGATCGCCAGCTCGAGAGCGTTCATGCGGCTTCCGTAACGCCCCACGACGAGGATATGGAGGGTCCAGAACAGAGCCCCCGCCAGCTCGAAGAGGTCGCCCCGCGCCATCCTGAGGCCCGAGCCGATGCCGAGTATATAGAGCCCCGCGAGAGCCAGGACCGCTCCGACCCAGATTCGAAGCCCCGATCGCCTCCCGAAGGCGAAGCCGGCGAGGGGTACGAGGACGACGTAGAGGCAGGTGATGAAGCCCGCGTTGCCCGCCGTCGTCGTGACGAGGCCCCTCTGTTGGAGGCTGGTGCCGCAGAAGAGCGCGAAACCGGTTATCGAGACGTAGCCGAGCCTCCCGGCGAGGCCGGGTCGGGGCCCGCCCGAGGGACCGGCCGCGCGGCTCCGCCGCCGCATGGCGACATAGAGGGGCAGGACGCTGAGGGCGCCCACCGCGAAGCGCACCGCGTTGAAGGCGAAGGGGCCGACGCTTCGCATGCCGCTCCTCTGCGCGGAGAAGGCCGTGCCCCATATGGCGGCGGTAAGGAGGAGGAGTCCGTCGGCCTTCAGCGCTGCCCTCGAAATTTTCATGGGTCCGAGCCTATCCGGCGCGAGGCTTGCGGTACAAGCCCCGCGCCGATAAGCTTCCCTGTCATGGCGATCGACGCGCTGCGGGGCCTGTCTTCCATCGTACCTTTCCGCTACCTCGAGGCGGGGGAGATCGACTCCTTGGAAGCCGATTCCGCATTGAGGCACTACGCCCGGGGCGAGTATTTCATCCGCCAGGGCGACGAAGCCTCGAACGAGGTCTTCGTGCTGCTCGACGGATCGGCCGAGTCGGTGGACGAGGAGAGGAGCCCTCCCTTCAGGCTCAATGTCATTGATTCCGGCTCCTACTTCGGCGAGCGTTCCTGCCTCTTCGACGCGCCGCGCCTGTTCGCCGCTCGAGCCCTCGAGCCTTCGACCTGCCTCGTCATCCCCGGAGGGCGCTTCCTCGACCTCCTCGCGTCCTCGCGCCCGTTCGCCCAGGCCTTCGGTACCAAGCTCCGCGATGGGCTGGGCCTCTTCGACGCCTTCGACCGCTTCAACGCCGAGCTTTCGCGCTCGATAGGCCTCGGCCATATCGAGATCCGCCGCATGGTAGAGCTATACAAGGCCCTCGAGCCGGCGCTTCACCCCTACGCCTCCGACGAAGCCAGGATCGACTGGGGTGCCCTCGCCTACGCGGCGCGGCGCCTGCCCGAGAACGTCACTCGGAGCTTCGTCTTCCTCCTCACGGACAACCTGCCCACGGTCTACGCGAAGGTCGAGCTCCTCTTCCCCTTCGTCCCCACCGAAGCCCGCCACCGCTTCGTCTACGAGATGATGCCGGGCAAGGACATCGTCCTCGTGCGAGACGGGCTCTCCGACCTCGCGGACTTCGTGACCTGCCTCTGCGCCTTCGCCGTGGAGGCGCGCAAGCTGCGCTACCGACTCAACCATCCCGATCTCATCCGCGAGATCTCGCGCCTCGACGCATCGGGGGCGCCCCTCGATCGCATGCCCTTCGACGCGACGGAACGCGCTCGGATCCGGCATATCTGGCCGGCCGGAGCCGAGGACAGGGTGCGCGAAATCGTCTTCCACCGCCAGGCCTACTCGGTCGACGTGCGCAAGCAGGTGAACAATTACAACGGCCGGCTGTCGGAGCTTTGGGCCGATCAGGTTGGAGAGGCAGCGGAACGGCTCACCGGAACGCGCCCGAGCGACTTCCCCGACGATCTCGAGGTCCATATCGTCTCCTCCAATACGCACTCGGTCTCCAACTGCCTCAATCCCTACTTCTCGCGCCGGAAGGACGCCATCCTCGAGTGGGCCGAGGGCCAGGGCCTTCGAGCGAGCGCCTTCCCGAGCGGGGATGCCCGCGACTGCGCGTGGCCCGATCCCTCGGACGAGGTCTATTACCTCTCGAGGCCCTACCTCGAGGCCCATCCCGAGGCGCGTCGCGAACTCGAGGCGGCGGAGGCCGAGCGCGGCATCGCGCGCCTGCCCGAGACGGTGACGACGGGAATCTCGGTCCAGCTCATCGAAGCCGCCCGCATCTGCGAGAATCGCTGCTCCGAGCGCTCCTTCGTCATCAACATCGATTACGCCTTCGGCGAGCAAGCCGAGGAGATCATGCGGACCCTCCTCCTCCTCTTCGGGCGCAATGTCCGGAGCATCAACGTGCTCGGGAAGGCCGGCTCCCTGGTCGGCGCCCGCGGCGACGTCATAGCCCCGACGGCCTTCATCGAGCAGTCGAACGACACTTTCCAGCCCTTGCCCGGGGAATCTCCCGAGGCCCTGAGCCGGCTTCGAGCCGCCCTCCCGGGGAGGGAAGTCCATACGGGCCCCCTGCTCACGGTCGGCGGCACACTCCTGCAGAACCGCGCCATGCTGCAGTTCTATCGGAGGATCTGGTGCTGCATAGGCCTCGAGATGGAGGGCATCTGGTACCTGAGGGCCGTGCTCGAGGCGGAAGGGCTCGGAGTGCTCCGGCGGGAGGCTCGCAGGCGCTTCCTCTACTACGTGAGCGATCTCCCCCTCGAGGCGGGGAGCAATCTCTCGGAGCGGCTATCGCCGGAAGAAGGGATACCGCCGCTATACGCCATCACCAGGGAAATGCTCGACGGGCTTTTCGAGGGATGATGAATATTCCCCCGAATCGAGCCGATATTCAAAGGGATGCTTGATAGGATCGGCAGCGCCGCGATAAGAGGCTTCGACGAATTCCTCTACAGCCTGGGCTTCTTCGTCCAGGTGCTCAAGGAATCCGCTCTCCTCTTTCGCCGGGGCCAGGTGGGCTTTCGCGTCCTCGTAATGCAGATACTGTTCACGGGGATCGAGGCTCTCGGCATTGCCGCGGCCATGGCCCTCGCCATAGGCGCCGCGATAAACCTCATAGGCTCTTCCCTCCTCGCGGAATTCGGCCAGGGAAAGCTCATGTATACGATCCTCATCGTGGTCATTGCGCGGGAACTCGGCCCCCTGTTGACCGCATTCATCGTCATCGCGCGCTCGGGCACGGCCATAGCCACCGAGCTGGGCGGGATGGCCGTAGGGCACGAGATCGAGGCCTATGTCGCCGTGGGCGTAAACCCGATCTCCTACCTCGCGGCGCCGCGCTTCCTCGGCGTCGTCGTCTCCATGCTCGTGCTCGATATCTATTTCAACGTCTTCGGCCTCATGGGCTCCTTCGCCGTCGTGCAGCTCCTGCGCCCCATCGGCTTCGAAGAGTACTTCCGCAGCCTTTTCGCCGCGCTCGCCCCGGGCGACCTCCTCCTGGGCTTCGCGAAAAGCCTGGTGTTCGGCGTCATCATTTCCGTGGTCTCTCTCTATCGAGGCTTCGCCGTCGAGGGATCGGTAACCGAGGTGCCGGTCGCGGGCATCAGGGCGGTAGGATCGAGCTTCATGCTCTGCATCCTCGCGGAAGTCGTCATGACGGCGATCCTATACCTGGGCTAGGGCGATGACCGGCGTTCCCGAATTGGAGCTGCGCGGCCTGGGCTCGGTGCGCGGCGGCCACGAGGCCTTGCGCGGCGTAAGCCTGTCGCTCGATCCCGGCGAGACCTTGTTCGTGATGGGCGGGGCGGGCTCGGGCAAATCGATACTCATAAAGACGGCGGCGGGCATAGCGCTCCCGACGGAGGGCGACGTACTCTACAAGGGCAAGCCGCTCTCCCGCCTCTCGAGACGCGAAATGACCGCATTCAGGAAGGCCTCGGGCTTCGTCTTCCAGGACGCGGCTCTCTGGTCCAACCAGAGCATCTTCGACAACCTGGCCCTTCCGGTCCGCCTTCACGAGCCCGCGTGGGACGCGGCCGAGGTGGAGCGCGCCGTGAGGCGGGCCGCCGAGCTCGTCGGCTGCGCGCAGGAGCTGCGCGCTCGGCCCGCCGAGCTCTCTTCCGGCGAGCGCAAGCTCGTCGGCCTCGCCCGCGCCCTCGTCCTCGATCCGGAGCTTCTCTTCATGGACGACCCCACGTCGGCGCTGGACGAGGCGTCGGCGGCGCGCGTGCCCGGGATCGTCGACTCGCTGAAGTCGCGCGGGCGGAGCATCCTCATCGCGAGCGCCGTCTCGGAATTCTCGTCTCGATGCGCCGACTCCATCGCGGTGCTCTTGGACGGCAGGCTCGCTGCCATCGGCAGCTACGCCGAGGCGGCCGCCTGGACCGATCCCCTCGTTCGCGGCGTGACGGGGAGGCTCAAGCCTCGGGCGGCGGAAGCCTGGACGGGCGGGCTCGCGGGCGCCTGGGTGAACGCCGTCGCCGACGGGACGGCGATGGCCGAAGAAAAAAGCGAAGACAAGGGAAAGGACGGCCGATGAGATTCAGGATCAAGCACGCCGACAAGATCGTCGGCCTTTTCGTGATAATAGCCGCGCTCTTCCTCGCGGTCGGGATAATCCTGCTCGGCGCCAATCAGAGATGGTTCTCGAAGGACATCCGATTCACGACGCGCCTCGCCTCGGCGGCCGGGGCCTCGCCGGGCACGGCGATCATGATGCGGGGCTTCCAGGTAGGCAAGGTCACCAAGGTGAGCCTCAATGCCGCGAATCAGGTGGACGCCGAGTTCGTCATTTACGACGACTATTATCCGAAGGTCAGGACCGACTCCCTGCTCGAGATCGTCACCTCGCCGATCGGCCTCGGGACGCAGCTCCTCTTCGATCCGGGGAAGGGAGACTCCCTCATGCCCGCGGGCAGCTTCATCCCCCTCGCCGATTCGGACGAGGGCAGGGACCTCATCGAGCAGGGTCTCGTGGACATCCCGCAGAAGGACGACACGATCACGCGCCTCCTGGCCGGGATCAATCCCCTCATCGAAAACGCGGACAGAACCGTAGTCACCATAAATCGCACCCTGACCGAGATCAACCGCGCCATCGCCGGCCAAAGCTCGGGGCCCCTCGGATCGATCGTGACGAAGGCCTCCGACGCCGTATCCAACGCCGACGGGATGATCGCCGACGTCTCCTCGCAAGCGACTCAGCTCGTGTCCAAGGCCAATGGCCTCGTCGATTCCGTCGACGTGATCGCGAAGAACCTCGAAGCCACCACCGCCGCCATACGGGACCCGACGGGACTGATACCCAGGCTCCTCGACGCGAAGGGATCGCTCAAGACCTTCCTGGACGACAAAAACGCCCTGTACGACAGCGTCGACGGAAGCGTCGTCGAGCTGCAGAAGACCCTGAAGAACATTCAGGACATCTCGGCCTCTCTGAACGGCCAGATGCCTTCGATCGCGCTGACGATCGACGAGGGGAGGGCCGCTATCAAGCAGGCCCAGGACGTGCTCATCGGGCTCAAGAACAATCCGCTCCTGAAAGGCGGCATCCCCGAGCATCCCGAGCGCCAACCGCTCAGTCAGAGCATGAGGGAGGAAGGCTTAGAATGAATCGCCCGAAGGAAGGGCTCCGGCCGTTCGCCCTCTCGGCCATCGCGGCAGCCTCGATCGTCCTCGGCGGCTGCTCGTCGGCGCCCAAGCCGCCCGACGCCGTCTTCGACGAGCGAAACAAGGCCGCGGAGCTGGCCAAGATGGGCGACGGCTTCATGACCAAGGGGCAGTACGCGCAGGCCTTGCAATATTACGAGGACGCGCTCAAGTCAGGCTCGTCGGTGGACGATCTCGAGGGCGTAGCCGCCTCGCACGCGTCGATGGGCAAGGCCTATTTCGCCGCGGGAGAAACGGAGGCCGCCGAGACCGAGTACCGGTCCTCTCTCGACTACGCGAGGATGGCGGGCTCGAACGGCGCCCGCGCCATCGCCCTGGCGGGGCTGGGCGAGATAGCCTACGCCGCCGGCGCGAAGGACGACGCCCTCGCCTCCTTCGAGGAAGCGGTCGCGTCGGCGTCGAAGGCCGAGTCGATCGCCACGGAGCGCGTCGCTAAAGCCGAGGCCGACAGGGCGCTGGCTGTCGCCCTCAACGACGCGGCCGTAGCCAAGGCTGGCCTCGGCCGCGTCCCCGAGGCGATAGCCGATCTCAAGCGGGCCGAGGCCATGAACCTCGAAGCCAAGCGCTGGACCGAAGTCGGCGCCAACCGCTACGCCCTCGCGTCGGTCCTGTCGGGCGAGGGGAAGACGGCCGAGGCCTTGGCCGAGACCCTGGGGGCCCTCGACGCCGACAAGCGAGCCGAGAACGCGAGAGCGATACCGGCCGATCTCGCGGCTGCCGGGACTTTGTGCTCGAAGGCGGGGAAGGACGCGGAGGCGTGGGACTATTGGCGCAGGTCCTTCGATTCCGCGATGGCGGCCGACGACGCGGCTTCGGTCCGAAGGGCCCTGAAGGCCCTGGTGGGATTGGCCCCCGGGCTGAAGGAGGACTCGGAAGGGAAACGCTATGCGGCCTTGCTCGAAAAGCTCGACCGGGCAGAAGGAAAGACGAAGGCCCCGGTCTCGCCCTGAGGCGCCTCCCTTTCCCGGCCGGCCGCCTACTTCTCGAAATCGAGGATTATCCGCGTGCCGTTCCTCCTCTCGAGGCTGATGCTGCCTCCGAGCTGCTCCGTCAGCATCCTGACGAGCATGAGGCCGAAGCCGGCGGAATTCTCGAAATCCACGCCCTCCGGCATGCCATTGCCGTCATCCTCGATTGTCAGCGACACTCGGCCGCCCTTCCGGCGAACGAAGACCCCGATCGAGCCGCAGGCCCTTCCCGCGAAGGCGTACTTCATGATGTTCGTCAGGAGCTCGTTGATTATCAGCCCGAGATTGTTGAGGATCCTGGAGTCGAGGACGAAATCGTCGACGATCTTCCGGACTCTGACCGACCCGCCGTTCGGGTAGTTGCCGATGATTAGGTCGACGAGCGCGGGAATGTATTCACGCGCCGAGATGGACGTGAAATCGGAGGATTGATAGAGCTTTTCGTATAGCACCATCATGCTCTGAACGCGGCTGCCCGCATCCTCGAGGGCCTTGACGGCCTGGGACTCGCTCAGTGTCGAAGCCTGAAGGGCCAGGAGGCTGTTGACCGTGCTCATGTTGTTCTTGATGCGATGATGGACTTCCTTCAGCATGGTCTCCTTTTCCTTGAGGAGGCTCTTGATCCTTTCGTCGTCCCGCTTGCGCTCGGTTATGTCGCGGGAGATGCCGAAGGTGCCGATTATGCGCCCCTCTCGGTCCCTCAGGGGCAGCTTCTCGGTCAACACCCATGTGGAGGGGCCGTTAAACCGCAGGTTGGTTTCTTCCTTCCTCACCCCCTGGCCCGTCCTGATTATCTCCTGTTCGTCGGCGTAGGCTTTTCTCGCGTGCTCCGGGTCGAAGAAGTCGAAATCCGTCTTGCCTACCATCTGCACGGGATCGGCCAGGCCCAGCGATCTCGCATGCGCCTTGCTCGTCCTGGTGAAGCGGCTCTGGAGGTCCTTGAAATAGATGTAATCCGAGCTGTTGTCCATGAGAGTCTGAAGCAGGTACCGTTCTTTTGCCAGCGAATCCTCGATGAGCTTGGACTCGGTGATGTCCGAAAAGGAAACGAGGACGCCGCTTACCTTTCCCGAAGCGTCATGGAGGGGTATCTTGTTGGTATCCAGCCATGATTCTCTGCCTCTCGCGTCGGAAGCACGTTCGATTATATGGACCTTCGGGGCGTCCAGGGACATTACCGCTTCGTCGTCTTCCAGGAAGTGCTCCGTTTCCTCCTTCTTCCAGGGCAGGTCATGATCCGTCTTCCCCAAGATGGATCGCGTGTCGGGCAATCCGACCATGTCGGCGTAGTTCTTGTTGCAGCCGAGGAATTCCGAGTTCCTGTTCTTCCAGCATATGAATTGCGGAATGGAATCCAGGACCTTTTGGAACATTTCGTTCGTTACACGTATCTTCTGGTTCGCCTCGAAAAGCCTAAAGGCCATTTTTATGGACGCGTCGAGCACCGTAATGCTCGAGCTCTTCACGACATAGCCGTAGGAGGTGATCTTTTCGCTCTTCTCCACGATTTCTGGCTCGAGATGGTTGGATAGGAAAACTATGGGTAGGGTTCGGCCCCGTAATATCAATTTCGCCGCTTCGGCTCCGTCGATGCCTGCGCCCAAGTCGATATCCATTAATACGATATCGATCGTCTCGCCCTGTCTCGCCTTTTCGACGGCTATCTCTCCGGAATAGGCGACGATGACCTCATATCCGCGCTTCTCGAGAGCCTTTTTTTCGCTTACCGCTATCAATGCCTCGTCTTCGACGAGGAGTATCGATCTTTTACGGCCTTCGCTCATCCTTATCAATCCGGTCCGATCGTAGTCCCGACGAAGCTAGCGCCCTCGAGGACACGACGCAGGTTGCCGAGATCGCGACCGGCGACGCAGCTTACCGAAAGGCCGAGATCGGCGGCCTTGCGCGTCGCCACGGGATCGAAGGGGACGTTCTTGCCGGGAATCCACTCGTCGCCGACTATGGCGCGGAACTCGGCCCACGTGAGGGCATCGATGGGCTTGGCCTCCGGATTCGTCCTAGGGTCGTCGGTGTAGACCTTGGCGATGTTGGAAAGGTTGACGACGCGATCTGCCCCGAAACGCTCGGCCAGGAGAACGGCGTCGAAATCGGTGGAGAAGCCCGGCTTCCAGCCGGCGGCGACGAGAACGCGACCCATGAATATCGTGAGCGAGGTCGGATCCGTCACGACCCCCTGGGGGCAGAGGGCGCCGAGGAGAGCCTTGACGAGCTGGGCATTGAGGCGAGTGGCCATGATACCGATCCAATCCTGGGCGTCCGTGTCCTCGGCAGGCCCCCCGGATTCGCGGAAAGCGCGCTGCCAAGCCCGCGCCGGGCCCCCGCCGCCCACCACGAGGATGAGCCTCCGTTCAGGGTCGACGGCAAGGTGCTCGCGTACGACGGAGATGAAGGCCGAGAGGAATGCCTGATCGGGGCCTTCCGGCGCGACTATGGAGCCTCCGAGAGAAAGGACGGTAGTCATGCGGAGATGATAGCCGGGACCGTACCGATCGTAAAGGTAGGTTTTCCCGAGGTCGGCCGGGACCAGTGGTCAAGTCGGCCGGGACCACTGGTCCAGCCGGCCGCGACCACTGGTCCAGTCCTCCGCGACCACTGATAAATTCCTCCGCGACCAGTGGTAAATTCCTCCATTGTTAACTGAAGGATTTATTTCCTACAGTATTTGTAATATTTTGCCAAAAACCGACCGGGGTAGGCTGAAATTGGCTCGGCCCGCGATAATCAGTATCATCGGATATGGAGGACGACATGAAACGAAGCCTCGCCGGGTTATTAATTTTCCTATTCGGCCTCTTGGCCTATGCGCAAAGTCCCACCATCGTCGACGACTGGAGCAAAGTGCAGGCACCACCCGCGCCGCGACTCGAAGAGGTCAAGGTCGATCCGGCGTCCACCGCCCTTCTGCTTCTCGATTTCGAGGACAGGACGGTAAGCCCGAGGCCCCGCGCCCTCGCCGCGGTTCCGCGAGTCGAGAAGCTCCTCGAGCTTGCGCGAGCCTCAAACATGCTCGTTGCCTATAGCAACACCAAGGACGGCAGTCCGGAAACCATTCTGCCCGAGCTCAGGCCCCTTCCCTCCGAACACGTCGTCAAGGCGAGCGTGGACAAGTTCTTCGAGACCGACCTCGAGGCTTACCTGAAAGGCAAAGGCATCAATCAAGTCATAATTACTGGAATCGCGACGGAGGGTGCAGTGCTCGGTACGAGCATCGGGGCTTCGTTGCGCGGTTTCAAAGTCGTCGTTCCCGTCGACGGTACCGCCTCCGCCAGTCTCTACGCGGAGCAGTATGTCGCCTGGCACTTGATGAACGCTCCGGGCGTCCGCGGCAACGTCGTCCTTACGCGCAGCGATCTGATAAGCCTTTCGTCGGCCGGCGGTTGAGACGCTCGAGGCATTCGGAGCCCGTCAAACCCTTTCATAGCCCACGTCGACGAGGCAGAGCCCGAATGGACCGAGGGCGCCCGGAGCGACGGAGCGGCTGCGGCCCTCGAGGATCGCGCCTACGCGCTCGGGCGGCAGGGACCCCTTGCCCGCCTCCAGGATCAGGGCGGCCATCACCCTCGCCTGATTGTAGATAAAGCCCGGCCCGACGAAGACGAGGTCTACGATGCGGCCCGATGCCTCGACCCTGGCCTCTTCGAGGAGGCGTCTCGTATCCTCGCCCTTGGCGTTGGAGAGGGCGCGAAAATCGCGCTCGCCGACGAGAGCGGCGGCTGCGGCGGACATGGCGATCAGGTCGAGCTTTTCAGGTACGCGGAGGCTGTAGCGCCGCATGAAGGGATCGGGCAGCTCGGAGAGGAGCAGGCGATACCGATAGACTTTTGACGTGGCATGGAGGCGAGCGTGAAAGCGCGCGTCGACCTCGGCGCAGGAGATACAGGCGAGGTCGGGCGGGAAGCGGGCGTTGAGGGCCTCCCTGATGGACCCGCAACCGAGCTCCGTGAAAGCGTGGAAGCTCGCGGCCTGGCCTTCCGCATGGACGCCCGCGTCGGTACGCCCCGCGCCGACCACCTCTATCGAATCGCCGGCAGGTCCCGCTAAGCCAAGCGCCGCCGCCAGACAGGCCTCGACCTCGCCCTGGACGCTTCGGCCGGCGCCGAGGCCCTTCGCGGTCCCTCGCGCGGAACCGCGAAGGCGCTGCCAACCGCGAAAATCGGTACCGTCGTAAGCGAGCCTGAGGAGGAAGTTGCGTCGTGCCATGGGCGATGATGTCCATCGAAGGAGAAATGGTCAAGGCAGGGCTATCGAAAAGCCGGGGGCTTTGGGGATACTATGAGGCCATGCGCAGGGGAAAAGCTCGAGGGCAATGCGAGGGAATATGAAGAAGAGCGGAATCGACGACGGGAAGATAATAAAGGAAGATTCGGGCGTTCTCGCGCGGGCGATCTACTCGGCTCCGGAAGCGATGATAGTCCATATAACTGTGGCCCCCGGAGGCTTCGTCAAGCCCCACGTGACGCCGGTGGACATGGAGTTCTTCGTCTTGGAAGGCAAGGGAACCTTTTACCTCGGCGAGGAGTCGACCGAGGCCGCCGCGGGGACCTTGCTGCCGAGTCCGCGGGGGGTCCCGCACGGCATGAGGAACGCCGGGCCCGGAGTCCTACGGGTGCTTGCCGTCAAAAATCCCAGACCGGAATACGAATAGTCAGAACAGGTCGAAAGAGCCCAGGAAGAATTGCACCATCAGGGGATCGAACTGGCTGCCGGCGCCTCCGGCGACGAGTTGAAGCGATTCTCTCTCTCCCATGGCCCTGCGGTAGGGCCTGTCATGGGTGAGGGCGTCGTAGACGTCGACGACGGCGAAAACCCTGGCCGGCAGGGGAATATCCTCGCCCGCCAGGCCGCGTGGATAGCCCCTGCCGTCCCAGCGCTCATGGTGACACCAGGGTACGTCGATGGCCTCGCGCAGGAAGGGCACGTCCAGGAAAAGCTCGCGCGCGATGACCGGGTGGCGCCGCATCACCTCCCTCTCCATCGAATCCAGGGGACCGGGCTTGAGCAATATGGCGTCGGGGATACCGATCTTGCCGATATCGTGGAGAAGGGCTCCGCGGCGCATACGGGCGACCGCCTCGTCGTCCATACCGAATACGCGGGCCAGGTCGGTGGACATCTTGGCGACGCGCAACGAGTGTCCTTCCGTTTCATGGTCTCGCAGGTCGAGCGTCTTCGAGAGTATCTCGATGCAAGTCTCATAGGAGGCTAAGAGCTCGCCGTCTGCCCTTCGGAGCTCCTCGAAGAGCGACGCGTTCCGCAGGGCCGCGGCCGCTTGGCCGGCGAAGGCCTCCGCCTCCCGTATCTCCTCTTCGTCGAAGGCGTGCCCTCCTTCCCTTACGATCACCGCCCCGCCTAAGAGGGCGTCGGGCCCGCGAAGCGGCAGGTAGAGCAGCCTCCCGCCGCTTCTCTCCTCGACGAGGGTCTTCCCCCCGGCCTTGCCGGCCAGGAGCTCGGCCTCGAGAGCGAGAGGCGTCCTCGCCCCTACGCGCCATTCGCGAGCCGCTCGGGGTTGGAGGCGGCCCGCCGGTCCCGACCGCGGATCGGAGAGGAAGACCTGAGCCGCATCGTAGGCGACTATCCAGTTGAGGTAGTCGAGCAGTTCTTCCAGGAGGGCGCTCGAATCGGGGCTGCGGCTGAGCGCGAGGCTCGCCGCGCGGATGGACGCGGCCGCCTGCCGCGCGCGCCGCTCTCCCGCCGCGAGCTCGCGGGCCCTGACCTCGAGCGCGCGCAGGGTCGAGGCGAGGCTGCCGGCGCCTAGGCCGACGGCCTCGCATACCCCGAGCGCATCGGCGAGCCCCGTCAACGCGGCTGCGACCCCCGAGCCGACATAGTCGCGGCCGCGGTTGGCCGTCAATCCTCCATCCATACCGACTCGCCTTCCAGTATCCTGCGCAGGAGCTCGGAGAATCGCCGGCCATCGATGGGCTTGCCGATGAAGCCGTCGAAGCCCGCTCCTCGGCAGCGCTCGATCTCGCGTCTGGCGACGTTGGCCGTGAGCGCGAAGACTCGGACCGCGGCTCGCCTCGGATCGGCGCGCAAGTCGGATAATACGGCGTACCCGTCCTTCTTGGGCAGCTGCAGGTCGAGGAATACGAGATCGAATTCCTGCCCGGTGCGATCGAGGAAATCGCGCGCGTCCCCTTCGATGGCCGCGATCGATTGCGCTTCTACTCCCGCCATGATGAGGAGTCGGGTGATGACGATCCTATTGTCGGGATCATCCTCGACGACGAGGACTTTGACGGAAGATAGGGAAAGGGAATTCATGCGAGGCGCTCCCCTCCGGCCCGGGCGAGGCGCGAGAGGTCGGCGCGGACCAGCGTGAAGCGGAATACGGAGCCCACGCCCTTTCGCGATTCGGCCCAGAGCCGTCCGCCTTGAAGCTCGACGAGGTGCCGGGACAGCGGCAGGCCGAGACCCGAGCCGCCGGCGCGCCGGTCCATGTCGTCGTCGAGCTGCACGAATTCGGCGAAGGCCTTGGGAAGCTCGGTCTTTTCCATGCCTATCCCGGTATCCTCGACCTCCACGACGAGCTCGCGTTCCGAGGCCGAGGCGCGGAGGGCGATGTGGCCGCGAGACGTGAACTTGACCGCATTGGCCAGGAGGTTGAAGAGGACTTGCCTGAGCCTGGTCCGATCGACGAGCACCGGGGGAAGGCCATCCGGCAGCTCGTCCCGGAGCTCCACTCCCGGCGCGAGCTCGAGGCCCGAAGCAGCCGAGAGCACGGTTCGCGCTATGGCCCGGAAATCCGATTCCTCCAGCCTGACGTCCATCCGGCCCGCTTCGATCTTGGCCACGTCCAGCACGTCGTTGATGAGGCCTAAAAGATGGCGGCCGGCGACTTCGATCCGCGAGGCCTCGTCGCGTATGCCGGGAGGCGGGGCCTCCTCGCTTCCCTCCTGGATCAGATAGGCGAGATTGATGATCGAGTTCAGGGGCGTACGAAGCTCGTGCGTCATGTTGGCGAGGAAGCGCGACTTCAGCCTGTTTGCCTCCTCGGCCTCGGCGCGGGCCGCGCTCGCCGCCTCGTAGAGGGCCGCTGCCCGCCGGGCCTCGTCCTTCGCCCTTCGATGCAGGCGCGCGTTCTCTATGGCGACCGCCGCCTGCCGCGCCAGGGCCGAAAGGAAGACGAGGTCGTCGGGCAGGAATGGAAGCTCGGCCTCGCCGCGCCACAGGGCCATCACGCCGGTCACCCTGCCCGAAACAAAGAGGGGAGCGGCGATCAGCTTCTCTCCCGGCTCCTCGGGGGTCCCCGGAACGCTCACCGCCTGGGGATCGCCCAGCGCGTCGTTGACGATCAGGCCCTGGCCCGAGGACACGACGCGACCGATGATCCCCGCTCCCGCGGGCAGGCGGAAATCCTGGAGCGCGGCGGCCTGACGTCCGACCGCCACGACTGCGCGCAGGGACCCGTCGCTCTCGAGGAGGAAGACGGCGGCGCTGTCCCGTGAGAGGAGGGCGTTCGCCCGCATGGCGATCCTGCGGAGGACGACGTCGGGCTCGAGGCTTTCGGATATCTCCCGCCCCGCGTCGGCAAGGGCGGAAGCCTCGTCGGCCTTGCGCCGCGCCTCCTCGAAGAGGCGGGCATTGCGGATTCCCGCGCCGACGGTGGATGCGATCGTGGAGAGCAGGCGAAGGTCGTCGGAGGAAAAGGCGTTCTCGCGGTCGTAGGACTGCACGCACAGGACTCCGAGGGCGCGCCTGCCGGAGAATATCGGCACTCCGAGCCAACTGAGGGCCTCCCGCCCGGGAAGGGATCGTCCGCCCATCGCCCGCGCCTTCGAGGCGAGGTCCTCGCCTATATTGAGGCTTTCGCGGCTGCGCAGGACATGGGAGGTAAGCCCATTGCCGAAGGGGAAGGGAGGATAGCTCTCCCGTTTGCCGTCGTGCGAGTAGAAAGGCAGTCGAATGATCCCCGCGTCCTCGTCCCAGACGGCGACGTATACTACTCCCACCATGAATATCTCCACGAGGTTCCGTCCCACCACCTCGCAGAGCTTGTCGACATCGAGGCGCGAGGCGACGGCGGCGCCTATCTTGTTTACCGCGTCAAGCTCGTCGATCTTGCGCCTGGCCGTAGTGAATATCCGCGCGTTGCGAACCGCGGCGGCAGCGAGGTCGGCGAAGGCGTCCGCGACCTCGCGGTCTTCATCGGCATATGCGCTGGCCTTCCACGAGCATATGGACAGCATGCCGATCACCTCGCCGGAGGCGCGAAGGGGAATGCCCATCCAGGACCTGATGGGCCTATCACCGGCGCGCGGATTCCAGCGAGGGTCGAGTCCGACATCGTCGATGACCATCGGGGTCCCGCTCTCGACGACGAAGCGATCGAGGGGATAGCGCTCTAGGTCCAACCGCATTCCCAGGATGCCCGGCGATTCGTCGAAGCCGATGGCCGCGCGGACCTCGAGGGTCTTGTCCTGAAGGAGGAGGAGAGAGCAGGAGTCCATGGGGAGGACCACCTTGATCGAGTCGAGGATGCGAACCAGGACCTCGTCGAGGGCATGGGTCGATGCGAGAGTCTTGGATAGGCCGAGTATGACCTTCGCTACGGAGTCCGACTCGCTTCTGCGCGATACCGTCATTCGCGAGAGATTGTATAGGACTAAGGAAGGCTCCGCAACTTCGATTTTACGCTTTCGCGCGCGCATAGCATTATTCCGCCCTTGACAACTCGCCGGACCAGCTCTTTATAAGTCGCTTCACCGCATACGACGATAAGCCAGGAAGTCCCTATGCCCTTCTTTTCCTACCGATCGATTCCCGAATCCTCCCCCATGTACCTAGAGCCCTTCAGCCTGCCTCACATCGTCGCGCTCTCGATCCTCGCGGTCGCTTCGATCCTCGTCGTCGCTTTCAGGAAGCGCCTCGCCGCATGGAAGGGCGAGCCGACCCTGCGCCTGGTCGCGACTATCGTCGCGATCTCCTTCGAAGCCGCCCTCCACGTCCCGCAGTACTTTACCCAGGGCTGGCACGACTTCCTTCGCGGCGCGATACCCTTCGAGCTCTGCGCCGTCGCCCTATGGCTGGCTGTCGCCCTCAACGCGTCGAAAAGCCGCGGCGTCTGGGACCTTCTCTATTTCTGGGGCCTGGGCGCGGCCGCATCCTACGTGTTCGCCACCCTGCTCAAGGCGATCGGCGTCCTCTTCCCCATCACGATCGCGCTCCGGTTCTTCGATTCCGCCTTCTCCGGCCCGCCCCTGAGCTTCAATTTCATGTTTCTTATCAGTCCCCCCGACGTTCCCACTCCCCTCGACGGCTTCGGCCACGGCTGGGGCTACTATTTCGGCCTTCATCGCCCTCTGCGCCGCGGTCATGGCCGCGGCCTGGCTGTCCTGGGGCATCGCCGCCGCGTTCCGCGGGCGCTTGGCGGGCTCGCGCGAGGATGGGACCGCGAGAGGCTAAAGAGCTTCGAGCCGCGCCCCTTCGGCCTCGTCGGGGACGACTCGCCAGGCTTTTTTGCGGAGCGCGGCTACCCGAACGAAGGCGCGCAGGCCCGTCGCCGCCGCGCCGAGCAGCTCCTCCGGATCATAAGACAGACTGAGGAGGCTGGACTCGCCCTCGGCCAGGGCTCGGCCCCAGGCCCCGTGAAGCCGTACGAGGTCGCGCAGGACGGCCGATAGGGCTCCCAGCCCGGAGGCTGCGTAGGCTTCGTCGAGAAAGGCCAGCTGCTCGGCTTCGATCGTCAGGGGCGTGTCGCGGGTCGACGAGCCGTCTCGCCGCGCATCGCCGCCCGCGCGCCGGGAAAGCCAAGACCAGTAGCCCCGGAGGAAGGCCGAAGGCCGCGACCTCAACGGCGCGAGCGCGGCCCTGAACCAGCCGACGGCCCGGCCCGAGCTATAGAATCGGTCGCAAGCCGCCGCCAGGGAAGCGGCGCTCGCCATATCCCGAGCCGAAAGCTCGCGCGTCGCTCGGACGAGATAGGGGGATCGGCTCTCGGCCTCGATGCCGAGAGACTCGGCCGCGGCCGCGAGCTCCGTACCGGGCAGGAGAGCGAGAGGGAAGATGTCGAGGTGATTAGGCTCGAGGCTCAGGGCGAAGTCCATAGCCTCCTCGAAGTCGTCGAGGTAATCGCCCGGCAGCCCGTAGATCAGGTCCAGGCCGAAGCTCACGCCCGCCCTGGACAGCATGGCGGTTTTTCGCGCGAAGTCCCTGCGATCGAAGCCGGGCCTGCCCACCGCCTCGAGAGTCTCGCTCCTTACGCTCTGGAGCCCGATCTGAAGGCTGCAATCGAGGGCCGCGAAGCGTCGCGCGAGGGTCTTGTCCAAAAGCTCGGCGCGGATCTCGAATTTCCAGCGCATTCCCGGAGCCCTCTCGCGGAAAAGATCGAGGAGCAGTCCCGCCCTCTTCGCGTCGTAATCGAAGGTAGGATCCAGGATGAAGGCGTAGCGAAGCCCCGAACGGACGAAGAGCTCGAGCTCGGCCTCTATCCTTTCCATGGGAAAGGGACGCGATCCTCCGACGCCCTTGGATTCGTAGCAATAGGCGCAATGAAAGGGACAGCCTCGGGAGAGCTCCCAAATGACGTCGCCTCTGCAGGCCTTCGGGTCCATGACCCCGAGCAGCCAGGGCGAGGGAAGATCGATTGCGGCCTCGGGCCGCGCGCAGGGGGCTGCCGTGCCCGCGCCATTTCCCCTTCCCGAAATCCCGGGGAGCGCCACGCCTGGTATGCCGCGCAACGCGCCGACCGACGCTTCGCCGGCCAGGATCGCGCCGAGGGCGAGCACGGACGCGCGCTCGCCCTCGCCGGCTATCGCGAAATCCAGGGAGGCTTCGGCGATGAGGCCATCGGGATCGGCGGTGGCCTCGGGCCCGCCGGCGAAAAGGAGGATCCCTCCGACGTCTCCGCGCAGCCGCGCGGAGACGTCGGTCAATACGGCTCGATTCCAGGAATAGACCGAGAAGCCGACGAGCGCCGCGCCCGAGGACGCGATGCGCGAGGCCAGCTCGCCGGGGCCCTCGTCGAGCCCGGCCTCGAGGAGAAGGATCTCCAAGCGGGCGAGGGCTGTATCGGCGGCGGCCGCGGACTTGAGCGCGGCCGCGACGCAAGCCGCTCCCAGAGGAAGGGCTTCCGGGGACTCGCGAGCGGCCAGGGACACGAGGACGAGCTTCATCTGCCGGCCGCGAAGGCCGCCATCCGAGCGGCGGCGTAGACCGCTCCCGGCGACCGCCGCCCCATGTCCGTCCAATCCATGAGGATGCTGGGCCTGCCGGAACCCGATCCGGGCGCCGGCCAGGGAGGCGGCGGGGCTATCCAGCTGCCGTCGGGCCGCCTCATGTGCGAGCGATCGGAAACGAAGCCGGCCACGAAATCGCTCCCCTTGATCACGCGAAAGGTCGGCGCGAAGGCAGGCTGCACGTCCGGGGGAAAGCTGAGGCCGAGGTATCGGGCCAATGGGCCGGGGAAGGGCAGATCGCTGTCCAGGTCGAGGGCGAGACGGCCCGCGACGGGATCGTCGGCGACCGCGAAGACATGGTAATCCCACCGGACCAGGCCGTCGACGGGCCGTCCGGCGCGCTGACGCAGGCATATGATTTCACGAGCCGCGTTGGACGCGATGACGGCCCACGACGCGACATCGCCCAGCTCCGGCCTGGCGAGGAGTCGCCAGACGTTCTCTTCGCAGTAGTAGGGCCGGTAATCCGCGCCTTCGCGCCCGATCCTTAGCACGGATGCATCATAGCACGAGCCGCGCCGAAAGCGAAGGCGGCTCTAGGCTCGAGTCGGCCGATCCTCCTCCCTCGCGCAATCCTTGGGCATCGTCTCGATGAGCTCGGAAATCTGAACGTTGGACCTCCTGATGCGGGCCGCGAGGACCTTGATGATCTTGAGCGCGAACTTGCCGTTCGAGAGGATCATCGACTCGAAGGTCGGACCGTCGACGGCGAGGACCTTCGTCGGCAAGGACGCTATGGCCGTGGCCGAACGGGGCCTCTCGTCGAGGAGCGTCATCTCTCCGAAGAAGTCGTTGGGCGTATCCACCGTCTTTATCACGGTCTCCCCGCCCTCGACCTTCATCTTCAGCTCGACCGCCCCCTCGAGCAGGACGTACATGAGATCGCCCTTCTCGCCTTCCTTGAAGATCACGTCTCCCTTTCCATAGCGCTTCACGTCGTCGTTGGCCATGGGCTCATTGTAGGTTCAGTCGGCACGGGCCACAAGCGCCGGATTCATTCGGCGTATCGCCGCGCCTTCCCCCGGATTATAATCGACTCAAAGGGGGCAGAGCATGGGCGAGCGCGAGATTATCCGGACCTTCGAGGGCATGGAAACCATGGACGGGGCGGGAGTCAGGCTCGTTCGGCTCTTCGCCAACCGCGAGGCGAGGCTCTTCGATCCTTTCCTCCTCCTCGACCTCTTCGGCTCCGAGGATCCGGACCAATACCTGCCGGGATTTCCCTGGCATCCGCACAGGGGCATCGAGACGGTCACGTACATGCTCGGGGGCAGCGTGCGCCACGGGGACAGCATGGGCAACTCGGGCTTCATCGGCCCGGGCGATGTCCAGTGGATGACCGCCGGCTCGGGCATCGTCCACGAGGAGATGCCCCAGCCCTCGCCCATGGGAATTCGCGGCTTCCAGCTCTGGGTCAACCTGCCGCATTCGGAAAAAATGCGCGCTCCGACCTATCGCGGCTTCGGCGCGGGGGAGATCCCGATAGAGACAGTCGAAGGCGGCGAGGTCCGCGCCATTGCCGGAAGCCTGGGCGGCGCGCGGGGGCCCGTCCAGGGCCTTGCCCGGCAACCGACCTACTTCGATATCCGCCTGGGCGACGAGGGCTCGATCGAGCTTCGGGCGCCCGAGGCCGAGACCGCCTTCGCCTGCGTCTACGAGGGTTCGCTCGCGACCCCCGCCCTTCCGGCAGGCGCGCGGCCGGGCCGCCTACCGCTCTGCTGCCTCTTCGGGAGGGGCGACCGCGTCCGAGTGAAGGCGGGCCCTTCGGGCTGCTCCTTCGTCTTCGCGAGAGGCACTCCCATCGGCGAGGACATAGCGTGGCGAGGCCCGATCGTCATGAATACGCAGGCGGAGCTCGATCTCGCCTTTCGGGAATACGCCGAAGGGAGCTTCGTCAAGGCGAAGGCGCGATAGGGGAGCGATGACATTCGGCGCCATTACGTATTACCATCCGAGCCCAAGGAGACGACCATGCCCTACACAGCCGCCGACTCGCGCTATACGACGATCCAATACCGTCGTTGCGGGGACTCGGGCCTCATGCTGCCCGCCCTGTCCCTGGGCTTCTGGCACAACTTCGGCGCCGAGACGCCCTACGACCGCATCCGCGCGATGGCGCGAAGGGCCTTCGACCTCGGCATCAACCATTTCGATCTCGCGAATAACTACGGGCCGCCACCCGGCTCCGCAGAGCTCAGCCTGGGGCGTTTGCTCAAGGAGGATTTCGCGCCCTACCGCGACGAGATCGTCGTCTCCACGAAGGCCGGCTATACGATGTGGCCGGGACCGTACGGAGACCACGGGTCGCGCAAGTACCTCCTGGCCAGCCTCGATCAAAGCCTCGAGCGGATGGGCCTTGATTACGTGGATATCTTCTACCATCATCGCCCCGATCCCGATACCCCGCTCGAGGAGACGATGGGCGCGCTCGCTCATGCCGTCCGGACGGGGAAAGCCCTCTACGTGGGCTTTTCCAACTATCCCCCCGAAAGGACGAGGGAAGCCGCGGCGATGCTCGAATCCATGGGCATTCGCGCCCTCATACACCAGCCGCGCTACCACATGTTCGCTCGGGAGAAGGTGGAGGGCGGGGCGGGCGGGCCGAGCCTCCTAGCCGCATGCGCCGAGTCCGGCATGGGCATCATCGCCTTCATGCCTCTCGCCCAGGGACTCCTGACGACGAAGTACCTCGGGGGCGTGCCCGCCGATTCCCGCGCCGCCTCGGGCAGTCCCTTCTTGAAGGGAAGCGACGTCACTCCCGAAAAGATCGCGAAGGTTGCCGCGCTCTACGAAATCGCCAAGGCGAGGGGACAGAGCCTCGCCCAGATGGCGATAGCCTGGACCCTCCGGGATGCGCGGGTGACCAGCGCACTCATAGGGGCCTCCAGGCCCGAGCAGATCGAGGAGAACGCGGCGGCCCTCGCGGCGGGCCCCCTCGCGGAGGAAGAGCTGGCCGCGATAGATCGGATCCTGGCCGGCTGACGGCACGGCACGGCGGGGCGGAATGACGAAAGGCCGGATGAGGAAGATCTGCCTCTCCCTTCCCGAGGCGACGAGCGACTTTCCCTTCGACGAGGCGACCGAGGCCTTTCGCGTCCGCGGCAGGATATTCGCCCTCTATTTCGGGGGCCAGGCCGCGCCGATCGAGGTCAACCTGAAGTGCGACCCCGATCTCGCCGCCGATCTGCGCTCGGCCTATCCCGATATACGGCCGGGCTGGCATATGAATCATCGGCACTGGAACACGGTCGTATTCGACGGCTCCGTGCCCGATGCCAAGCTCGAGTGGCTCATCCGCCACTCCTACCATCGCGTGGTCGCTGGACTGCCTCGGGCCCTTCGCGAGGGATAGCTTCGAAGCCGCGATAGCATGGCGATCGAAGTGCTTCGGAGCGGCTTCGCGGCGCGATCCCGAGCGCGACTCATTTCCCTTCGTAGCCGAGCACTTCCTTTTCCAGCCCCGTCTTGTACGCGAGCAGTTCCTGAAGCAAGCCTCTTTCCCGCGCGGGCGTCTCGGCATTCTCGAGCCGCTGCGAGACGACCTTCCCGAAGGTGGCGAGATCGGTCGCGCCGGGGAGGGGCGGCAGCTGCAATCGTCCCGCGCAGAAGGCTCGCCATTTCGCCTTCTCGCCGCCCGTCAGCGTTTCCGGGAAATTGCGCGCAAACAGGCGCCTGAGCATCTGCGCGGGCCTCTCGTCGGCGTACTTCATGCGGTAGAGGGCCGGCTTGGCCGAGGCCGCCCCCTCGGCCGCGAGGCGCTCGTGGACGACCTCGAAAGCCCGCGCGTCGTCCTCGGGGAAGAAGCTCCCCGCGTACAGACGCAGCTCCGGATCGTCGGATTCCGGCGGCGGGTCGCGCCGCTCGAACACCGCCACCATCTTCTGCAAAAGCTCGGGCTCCTTCTTGATGACCTCGAGGTGCTCCAGGCATTCCGAGCGGTCCAGGCCGAGGCGTAGCGCGGCCGAATCGCTCATCGTGCTCATCGGCGCGAGGAAGGGACAGCGGTTGAGGCGGATGCGCGAGAGAGGCACGCGCTCCTCGTCGAGCTCGGCCTTCTTCGTGAAGACGCGCCTGCGAAGCTCCTCTACGTCAAGCCCGATTATGGTGGCCGGGTCGAAGCGGAGATCGATGGCGACGAGCTGGTTCCGGTTCTCGGGATCCATGGCGACCGGAGCCACCAGGGTCGTACACCCTTTCGAGGAAGTGTAGCCGGCGGCCGAATGCACGAGGGGAGTGCGGTCGACGAGGTCCACGAGCGGTCGGAGGGAATCGCGGCCG
>Ga0181529_10001353_pt1 | contig 31887 bp, 19 predicted proteins | sample PEATcosm2014_Bin_36_FD_119763 | JGI IMG/M metagenome (GOLD analysis project Ga0181529, IMG submission 119763) | Peatland microbial communities from MTU Mesocosm Facility, Houghton, MI, USA - PEATcosm2014_Bin10_30_metaG | ecosystem: Environmental > Terrestrial > Soil > Wetlands > Peat | place... | reverse complement strand
TTTTCTGGGTGCCGGCCGTGGCGGCGACCCGAGCCGGCTGATGCACCAGAATCTGTATCGTGCCTTCGCAGCCTACTGCGTACTCTGCATCATCGGCATGCTGATCGCCTCCCGCCGTCACCTCGGGCTGTTCGCGAGCCGCCCGCGCCGCTGGCTGATGCTCCTGTTTCTTGGCTGGCTCTGCCTGACCGCGCTCGAACCGCGGCTGAAGGGCCCAGTCATCGCCTTCGGCATGGACACCTGTGCGCTGGCCTTCGTTTTCATCGTCACGTACTACACCGAACGGCTCACTTTTTTCGACGTTCTGGTGAAGAAAGCAGCCTTCGTCTTCTCGTCGCTGCTGCTGCTCACGCTTTACTTCGTGTTCGTCACACCGCTGATCTGGGCCATGCAACTGCGCGGCTGGATCGGTCCCCTAGTGTGGGCGCTCTCGGTCTGGCCGATTGTTCTCTGGGCTCCGTGGGGACAGCGCAAGTTGTCGTATTGGGTGGACCGGCTCTGGCTGGGCCGCCGCTTCTCGCCCGCCGAGGCCACCCGCTATTTCCTGGCCGGCCTGCAAGGCGCCATCAGCGCCGCCGAACTGCATAAGCTTGCCGAACAACACCTGAGCGCCATCTTCCGGGCAGACGTGGAGGTGCTCGACGATGGCGCCAGCCAATCCGGCGGCTCCGCTGTTGTGCCGGCCATTACCGCGCCCATCCGCCAGCACGGTGAACCCACCGGAGCGATCCGCGTGCGGCTGCGCCTGGACAGCCCCCAGTTCCTCAGCGAAGACATCGACCTTCTCTCCTCGCTGGCGGAGGCGTTCTCTTTCCTCCTCGAGAATCTGCGCCTACGCGAGGAGCGGCTTTCGCAGGAGAAGCGCGAACAGGAGCTCGTCCTAAACGCCAGCCGCTCCGAGCTGAAGGCCCTGCGCGCCCAGGTTAACCCGCATTTCCTCTTCAACGCGCTCAACGCCATCGCCGGGCTGATCCCGCTCGATCCGGATCGCGCCGAACGAACAATTGAGCAACTCGGCGAGGTTTTCCGCTACACCCTGCGCGGCTCAGAGCGTGAATGGGTCAGGCTGGACGACGAGTTGGAAGCGGTCCGCGCCTATCTGGACGTCGAGCAGGCCCGCTTCCGCGACAGCCTGCGGGTGCGACTCGAGTTCGCGAGCGACATTCGCAATTTGCGGATTCCCGCCATGATCGTCCAGACGCTGGTGGAGAATGCTACGCGGCACGGCGTGGGCGCCATCAGCACGCCGGGAATCATCGAAGTGATTGCGGCCGCTTCCGCCGACACGCTGCGCATCGAAGTGCGCGACAATGGCCCCGGTTTTCGTCCCGCGGCGCTGCGGGCGCTGGAATCCCGCGGCGGCGGCTATGGCCTGCGCAACGTGCGCGAACGCCTGAACGGCCACTTCGGCATCGCCGCTATGTTGAGGATCGAGCGCGACGAGGCGCGCGGCATGACCGTGGCCACCTTGGAAATGCCTCTCGCCGCCCTCACTTCTCCGGCCATGGTGCACACATCGTGATCCGCGCATTGGTAGTCGACGATGAGCAGGGCGCGCGGGAACGCCTCCGCCACATGCTCACCCTGATCCCCGACGTCGACGTCATCGCCGAATCCGGCGAAGGCGCCGAAGCCATCGCGCGCATCATGGAACTGCACCCCGACGTGGTTTTCCTGGATATCCAGATGCCCGGTTGCAGTGGCCTCGAGGTGGTGGCCTCGCTTCCCCGCCCCCGTCCGAAGATCATCTTCTGCACGGCCTTCGACCAGTACGCCGTCGACGCTTTCGAATTGCACGCCGTCGACTACCTCCTGAAGCCGGTGAACCGTATCCGCCTCGCCAACTCGATCGAGCGGGTGCGCGAGTCGGGGGCCGCCGAACCCAGCGTTGGCATGGAACGCGCCATCCAGTCGGTGCGCACCCTCAACACGCGTTTGCTCGCCCGCTCCGGCGATCGGTACCGCATCATCCCGCTGCAGGACGTGGTCTGGTTTTCCTCCCAGGACCGTCTCACCAGCCTCCACACCCGCGACAAAGACTACGTGCTGGAGCCTACGTTGAACGAACTGGAGGAGCGTCTCGATCCGGCCTGCTTCTTCCGCATCTCTCGCGCCGCCATCGTCAATCTGAACGCGATCAGGGAGGTCCTGCCGCTTGCCGGCGGAGTCGCCGACGCCGTGCTGTCCAACAGTACCCGTCTCGAAATCAGCCGCCGCCGGTTAAAGGATCTGCTGCAACTGCTTGCCGTGACGTAGCGACTCTGGCAGCTTTCGAAGCCGCTGCACCAGTCGGCGGCCGGCCATGGGTGCACACGCCACCTTTGAAAACTACTTCACGGCCAGCGTTACGCCCGCCTGGCTGGTGACGCCGCCGACCGTGATCGTCACGGGTACGGCGTTGCCTGGGGTAACCGACTCCGGAACCAGCGCGTTCACCTGCACCAGGCCGGCCGTGAGATTCGGCGCTTCGCCGCAGTAGTTGATCGTGGCTGGCTGGCCGCCGATGGTGGCTGAGCAGGAAGCCGCCACACTCGGCAGGGGCGACCCGGATGTGCTGGACGGACGACCATCCACGCCTGGCGGCGTGGTCGCGCCTTCCCCGGTCCCGAAGATGAAGACATACTGCCCGCGCTGGGCAGGGTTCGCCGGGCCATTGACGCTGTAGTCCAAATTCCGAATGGCTCCCTGGCCGCCCCCGGAATAATTGAGCGTGAAGATGCCCGGCTTGACGGCCGAGATAGCGATCTGCAACGGCGCCGACGCGTTGCCCTGATAAACCACCACCACGTTGGCCGTCTGCGCCTGCGCCACCTCGTAGGGGACGATGGCGTTGACCTGGCCGCCGGCCACGTAGGTCAGCGGCGCCGGATTGCCGTTGAAGAAGACCTCCGCGCCGCCCAGAGAAGTGGCGAGCTTCCCGTTGGAATCGAGTTGGAGATTAGCTCCCGTGGCGGGTCCCATCCCTTGGCCCCAGAGGGCCACGATCTCTCCAGGCGAAACGGCGGCCGAATCGCCCGACGCGGCGTTGGTGACTGCGTTGATCACCGGCTGCGGCACGGTCATGGAGCTCTGCGCCTGCGGAATCACCAGCAGCGTCATCGAATATGCCGGAAACGTCGCGCTGACGCTGTTGCCGGTCACGTTGAGGTCCGGAGTCTGGCGCACGATGGCGTTGAGATTATTCTGGCCGTATTGCCACACCTGGGCGGTCGCGGCAGGTATGAAGTCCGCCAGGCTGATGCTGTCGGTGATAGCGCCGTTGGTCTTGTTCAGTACCAGCACGGTGAGCGCGGAATCGTGCCGCTGCGCGGCGAAGATGGAGAGCACGTCCGCATTGTCCGTGGTAGCCGATACACTGGTTTCCCCGAACTGGCTGCCGTTGCCATCGTAGTTCAGGAAGATTTTAAAGGCGAAGGAGCCGGGGTAAGACGGCGTCAGTGTGAAGCTAGGCCAGATGGTACCCAGATCCAGGCCCTCGCGTCCGAAGATGCCCAGAATATCCGCCTGAGCGACGGCGCCGGTAATCGAGTCAAGCGCGCCCCAGTTGTATTCCGTGATCGCCAGCTTGGTTCCGGGATAGTTCTGATCCACCCACTGAGACATATTCCGGATCAGTTGCGGCGCCACCTGCGTACCTGTGGCATCGCAGATCGCGTCGTAATTGTCGCAGGGGTCGCCGCTGGCGGGCATGGTGGCAATCGGCACGATGTAGGTTGGATCCCAGAAAGCGCGCGTGGAGGTTGTCCGCAGGGTCTCCATGGCGACATTCCCGGCGCTCTCGGTGAGCCCATCCGGTCTGATGTAGGCATGCACATCCAGGTAGTCGAGGAGCCGCTGGCCGCCGGTCTGCCCCGCCTTCTGCATCTGTTGCAGATAGTATTGCAGCCACGGCACTCCGCCGTGGGTTTTCTGGTCGATCGGGTTGGCCCAATACTGATAGTGGGGCCCGGTGTTCCAGCCGCTTTCGAAATCCTTCTTGGAGAACAGCATCCCCGGCCAGCCGGCCTCCACGGGGCCGCTCACCAGCGCAGTCGGGTCGGCGGCTTTCACCGCCAGCGCGGTGGCGATGTTGCGGTTCATCATGTCGTCGTAGGTAGCGGCGTTGGAATAAATGTCCGCGTGCGTGGAATCCCACCACTCCGGTTCGTTGTCCAGGTCCCACACCTGCACGCCGCCCAGGTTGGCCGCGCCGTACTTGTTTCTGATGGAGGTGACCCACTGGCCGGCGAAGGACGGGTCCATGGGCCGGTATGTGTCGTTGGGGTCGTTGGCGATTTTATTGCCATTGGTCAGCACGCCCATCCCGCAGTCGGGATCGTACGGGTCAGTTTGCTTCTGCGCGCCGTACTTCGCCACGCTGTAGCTGCAACTCAGCGGTACGTTAAACACCAAGGGCTTGCCCGGAATCAACTTCGGCGTCCAGTCCATCACCGGGACCGTGCCCAGGCTGAGCGTGCCGGTCTTCAGGTCGCCTTCGTGATACACGTCGAAGGTCGAGTTGACTCCATCCCCCACTACGTAGGTGGTGAAGTACCAGTCGCTATCTAGGTTCTGTATGTCAAGCTGCCAGTTGTAGCTGGTGGCGGTGTCGCCTCCCCAACGGCGCACGCCGACGCGCATGGCCTCGGACATTCCACTGTCCGTCCACACGTGCGTCGAGGAGTTGTAGGAGGGCCACTCGTTGATGCCGTAAATATACGGGCTGATGGGATGCCTGGCCGCACTGGCATCAACCGCCAGCACGGGCGCGGAAGCGGCGTGCAGGCCCAGTCCGCTCAACAGGGAGGTGACGAGAAAAATGCCGCGAGACATACGTACTTGCCTTCAGTGTATCGCGGCCCACGAACCCGTGCGCTACCAGGCACCACCCAGGCTACCGATTTCGCAACTGCCGCTATCGCGGCCGCACGAACAGACCGCCGATCTCAGGCCTGCGAATGGCACCCCCGACGGGTCGGTCCACAATGGGCATCGCATCGAGAGGCCGGACGAAGCTGCGCCCACGTTCGCCGGCAAAGTGGCGCCGCGGCCGGGTTCCGCGGCGGGGCCGTTGTCCACATCCTGGTATCCCTGGAAGTCGTAAGTGCGCGAGGCCGTACCGGCCAGCTCGAAGGCCAGCCCGCGATAAGCGGCGAGGCTCGTCAATCCCGCCGGCAGCGGCGCAATCAGCAGGTTCTGCCCATTCAGGCCGCTGGACCCGGATGCTCCCCAGGTGAGTGGGCCGGACGCCGTAAGTGTGCACACCGAACCGCCTGACGCGGAGGTGGTCCAATCGGCGCCAGTGACAGGCACGGCGCCCGTATCGCCAGTCTCTCCAGCGGGAAGAAGCCGCAAGTTGCTGATTGTGAAATCGAAGCTACCGACGATTGAATCGAACCCGAAGAAGATGCTGTCCACCTCAGACAAGTCCAGTGGAACCTGCTGCTGGCTCCAACCCGGCTGAGCCAGTTGGGACCAGTCGATCTCCACGCGCCGCGGCCCTGGCTGCGGCGCCAACGGTGTGTAAGCCATGTAGAAACCGTAGTCCGGAATCATCGAAACCGGCTGGGCCAGTTGGACGAGCAGCGGGAAGGGCTCTCCCAACTGGTTGTGAAGCGCCTTGCCCGCCGACCAATCCGCGCCAACCGCCGTCGCACCAGGGACGAAGCTGATGCCCTGGTGCCCGACGCCGACGAAGGTGTTGTTCTCGATGTCATTCACACCAGTGATGTTGACGCCGTTCCAGGCGATTGCTTGCGCCAGGTTGTCATGCAAGCGGAAATTCAAGCTTCCCGCATCCAGGTAGATCGCGGCGCCCCAGCGGGCGTGGTTGCGGAGGAATACGTTATAGGCGATCTCGGTCCCCTGGCCGTCCACGCTCCACGCATCCACGTTTCCGCAGTCCTCGACGAAGAGACACACGTCTTGCACAAGGTTGTTCACTACGCGGGAACCGGGTGAAAGATACATACCCGCCATGGCCGATCGCATGACCGTGTTGTTCTCCACGACCGCCTGGCTCCCGCCGGACATATTGATGCCCATCTCGGCGGCCCAGTTCCATCCCTGATCCATCACGGTCACATTGCGGACGGTGTTGCCAGTCCCGGCGATGTGTATCCCGCTGCGGCCGGCATTCTGCACCAATCCGCCGTCGATGACGTTGCCGGTTCCGGAGACGTCCACACCGCCCAGGTACTGCGGCCAGACCGCGTACCCGTCAAAGGTGCGAACCCAATTTGGCGCCTTAAGGTGGAAGTCCTGCAAGGCGCAATTGGTGCTGTTCTGGAGGTTGAACCAACCGCCGCGCGCGGACAGACCCTTGACGACTACATAGGATTGCCCGCTGAGATTCAGCACGGCAGGGGCAACCCCGGCTTCGGTACGGCCCTCGGGGGAAGCGCCATCGGGCATCCAGACGTAGAGTTGCTGCTGGTTGGGGTCCCACCACCACTCGCCAGGCGAATCCAGCAACTCCAGCTTTCCGAACACGAAGAAATGATTTCCGCGTCGCGGCACCAGTTCGGTCATGGCGTTGATGGGCGAGGAGAAGGTCAGCGTGCCGGAGGCCCTGTCGTCGGAAACAATTTGGCGGTCGTAAGCAACCCAGGACTCGCCGGCCATCACGCGGACCCAGGCGCCCGTCAGGTCAATATCGGGAAGACCGGAATAAGTGATGTAATCCTGGGTGCCCGAGTCGGCCAAAGCGTAAGTCATGCCTGCGAAGTCCTCGACAGCCGTATTGGGCCAGCGCGCCTCGTTGAGCAGTTGCCCCGCGCCAAAGACCTGCGTTGGCTGGCTGGGCCAGGAGGCCTTATAGATCGCGCCATTATAGAGGGTCCACGGCCCAGCGACGGGAACGGCCCCAATCAGGGTCGGCCGCTCGCCGGCGGCGGCCTGAATGGTGATGGGCGCGCCGGCAGCTCCTGATTTGCCGAGCGAGACAGTCTCGTGATAATCCCCGGCCCGGATGTACAACGTGTCCCCGGCGGTCAGCCGGTTCATGGCGAATTGAATCGTGGCGAAAGGCTGGGTCTGGGTTCCGGCGGACGCATCGTTGCCGGAGGGAGAGACGTAGTAAGAAGCGCCCCGCACGGCGAGGCAGCAGGTCAGTATCGAGTAAGTGAGTAAGGGAAGTAGTCGCATAATGTGAAGACCGATACGCCGACCATTCTGAGTCGAGTTCAGACCGGCCGATTGGATGTTGGTGAGTAACCTCGTGCAATGGATTCCTGGATCACTCGCCTCACCGTATCCAAGATTAGCTGGATCTCATCGCCTCGGGCAACCGGGCCGTGGCCCGGGACAACAATAGCGGGCTTGAGCACCTCAATTCGCTGTAGCGATTCGAGCCATGTTTGCCAATCCGCCGGCGTTCCTGCGTCCAGATTCGGCAGGTATTCACTAATCAAGCAATCGCCAGTGAACAGGACTCCGTCTGTGGGCACCCAAACCGAAAGATTGGTTGCCGTGTGCCCAGGCGTCAGCAGGATCTCCACCGTACATCCGCCCAGATCGAACCGGGTGTCTCCGTGAATCTGCCGGTTCGGGTTTACCACGTGTGTTCGATGGAAAAACGCTCGCGCTTCACCACGGGCACGCCGCGCCGGGTTGGGGATACGATCGTTGAACTCCGCGATCTCGGCTTCGAATTCAGCGGCTGTCCGCACGGACCCGGCATGGCCCCATACGTCGATCCCACGCTCGCGAAAGAAGCCGTTCCCTCCAATGTGATCGAAATGCTTCTCCGTGTTGACCACACGCAACTGGTTACCGCACGTCGCGGCGGAAGCGTACCCATGGATGGTTTGCGCCGCTAACGCGTTCCCGCCAGTGTCTACGACGACCGTCAGATCGTCGCCGGTAACAAAGCCCGCATTCACGCACCAGGGAGCCGAGTATCCAAGACCGGTAACTGCGTAGCAGCGATTGGAAAGGCGCATCTTTGTATTGTCGCTCCGCAGCAGGTCCGTCACGAGCGCAGAGTTTCAGTCGCTCTCCATACGTTACAGGCGGCCCGCAGGGGTTCGGGGTTTCGTAATCTGTCCCAGATGCTGACTTATTCTTTCGCGGCTTCTTCCACCGTGGGATAGAAGGCGAAGACGCGGTCCAACTGGTTGACGCGGAAGTTTTGCAGGATGTGGCCGGTGGCGCCGGCCATGCGCATGTCGCCGCCGGCGGCCATGATGCGATTGTAGCCGGCGATCAGGTAACCGATGCCGGTCGAATCGAGCGCGGTCACGCCGCTCAGGTCGATGATGACGGTGCGCGTGCCGGCCCGCACCAGTTCCTCCACCGCGGCGCCGATGCGGTCGGGCGCTTCGCTGATCATGACCTTACCCTGGAGGCGAATCACCGCCTTACCCGGAGCAATCGTCTCTTGCGAAATCTCCATCGATCGACCAGTCTAACAAGGCGCGCGGCCGGTCGGAAGCGCACGCCCGTTCGTCATCACGTTCAGAGCGGACCTGGGGCCGAGGCGGCGAACTCATGGCCTTCGATCTCCGCGATCTTAGCGCGGATCTCCACCGAAACCGGCGACGACCGGCCGGTCGAGTAATCGAGCATCACGAGTGTGGAATCGACCGCGGCGGCCAGCTCGTCGTGTTTGTGGCTGACGATGCGGTGCTCCATGCGAACGCTGCTGTTGCCGATGCGAGTGATGCGCGCGCCGACGTGGACGGTGTCCGGGTAATTCAGCGGCAGCTTGTAGTCGCAGTGGATGCTGGCCAGAATCGGGCCCACGCCTTGCGGCGGCAGCGGCACCCACATCCCCGCGCGCTCCAGGTATTCCACGCGCACGCTCTCGCACCAGCGCAGGTACACCAGGTTGTTGACGTGGCCGAAGGGGTCCTGATCTCCCCAAAGCACGGGGAAGATTGTTACCACCGGAAACCCGGCGAGAGCTTCATGCTGATGCTTCATGATCTTGCGCGGCCGGAAATGCTCGCGGGGCCGAAAAATGGATTATCGCATGTTGGGCGGGGCCTGAACGGATCATCGCCCGCCCGCAAGCGGGCGCTGGCAAGCTGAAAGCACGTCCCACCGCATCACCTCCCGGCGCGCAGGCGGTCCACGGCGCGGCGCAACTCCGGGTCGGGCTGGAGACGTAAGGCCTCTTCCAATTGGGCGATGGCTTCGGGCATCTGGCCGGGGATTTGCGAGAGCGCGACGCCCAGATTGTAGTGCGCGTCGGCGTAGTCCGGCTGGATGCGCAGGGCCGCCTCAAAGTGCGTTATCGCCTCGGACAAGCGGCCCGGCAACTGGGTCAACGAGACGCCCAGGTTGTTGTGCGCCTCCGCGTAGTCCGGCTTCAGGCGCAGCGCGGATTCGAACTCCGCGGCGGCTTCCGGCAACCGGCCGGCGGTTTTCGAAAGCGCTACGCCCAGGTTGTAATGCGCCTCAGCGTAACCGGGCTTCAGGCGCAGTGCGGCCTGATATTCGGCGATGGCTTCCGGCAGGCGGCCGGGGATGCCGGCCAGCGCGAGCCCCAGGTTGTTGTGGGCCTCGGCGTAATCGGGGTCGATACGCAACGCGGTGCGGTACTCTACAATGGCCTCAGGCAAGCGCTCGGGAAACTGTGCCAACGCGCTGGCAAGGTTGTTGTGCGGGATGGCGGCATCGGGGACAAAACGGACCGCAATCTGGTATTGGGCGATCGCTTCGGGCAGCCGGCCGGGGGTCTGGGCGAGGGCGCTGGCCAGATCGGTACGCGCTGGCGCGGATTCGGGCCGGATGCGCAAGGCTGCTTCCAGGTGCGGTATGGCCTCGGCAAGCCGCCCTGTGTCCAGCAGGTAACTCCCCAGGTTGTGCTCGGCCAGGTAGTTATCCGTGGTCACATCCAGCGTGTGCTGGAACAGCGTTTCGCTGTTCTTCCAGTATTGGATCTGGGCCGCGGAGACTGCGGTGGCAGCCAGACACACCGCAATAGCCGCAACGACGATCGGCCGCGTGGCCGGCGGCCATCGGTGCGCCAGATCGGCCGCACCCCAGGCCAGCATGATGGTCAACCCGACCATCGGAACATACATATACCGGTCCGCGCGCGCCTGCGCGCCGACTTGCATCAGACCGATTACCGGCGCCAATGTGACCAGGAACCAGATCCAGCCGGCCGCCAGGTAGGGCGCGCTACGAAACGATCGCAGCGCGAGCACCGTGATGAAGGCGACTGCCAGCCCAGCCGCCGCTACCATCCGCCATTCAAAGCTGGCCGGATAAGGATAGAACACGGCCAGCCCGGTCGGCCAGATCGTCTTGAGGCAGTAGAGGGCGCAGGAAACGAGCGCGTTTTCAACCCTCAGCCCTAGGGCCAGGCGGGCGATTTCCTTGACGGCGCCGCTCGATTGCTGCACCAGGAAAATCGCTAAGCCCGAAACGAAGGCGAGCGCGAAGAACGGAATCTTCTCGCGCAAGGCCGCGCGCGAAAGGCGGCGCAGGGGCCAGGCATCCAACACCAGCAGCACGAACGGCAGGGTTACGATCATCGGCTTCGACATCAACCCCAGGCAGAACCAGAGCAGGACCGCCAAATAGCGTGCGCGGCCCGGCCGTTCGGCATAGCGCACGTAGGCCCACAGGGCGAGAAACCAGAAGAAAGCGCAGAGAACGTCCTTGCGCTCGGCCACCCAGGCGACCGATTCCACATGCAGCGGATGGAGCGCAAAGAGGAAAGCGACCCAGGCGCTGGGCCAGCGCGCGTGGGTCGAGCGCGCCAGAAATGCGAAGAGCAGCACGGCGGCCAGCGCGTGCCACCAAACGCTGGCGAGATGGTGCGGCCCGCCGCGCAGGCCAAAAAGCTGGCTGTCCAGCATGTGCGAAAGCCGCGTGACCGGGAACCAGTTGGCGGCTTCGGCGGAGGTGAGCGCCCACTCGATACCCGGCGGCGTGAGGCCGCCGCGGACGTGGGTGTTGCGCGTCACGTACTCGGGATCGTCGAAATTGACGAATTCAAACCGCGCAACGGGAGCGTACAGCGCCACCGTAGCAACAAAAATGGCCAGCGCGATCCCCAGGTTGAGCTGGGAATTGCGCGCTGGCCTTAGCAGGGGAAGCCGGGTGTTTGATTTCTCCGGACGGTGTTTCAGAACGAAACCTTCGCCCCCAGTTGCAAGGCACGGCCGCCGCCGGTGCCGTTGACGCCGGTGCCGCTGCCGATGGTTGAGGTTACGTAGCCGTATGTCGAACTGGTCGTTGAAGCGCTCGGGTTCGCGAACTGCGGCGAGTTGGTCAGGTTGAACGTCTCGCAGCGCAGTTCGACGTTCGCGCGCTCGCGGATCTTGAAGTTCTTGAACAGCGAGAGATTCAGCGCGAACAATCCGGGACCGCTGATGATGTTGCGCCCGGAAGTGCCGAAAACGACGCCCGTGGGCTGGGAGAAACTGGACGTGCTGAACCAGAGGTTGCCGGTATTGATGCCGTGCTCAAGCTGCACCGACCCCACCTGATTGGCGGTCTGGGTTTCACCCGGTGTATTCAAGCTGCTGCCGCTGGCGGTGACGCTGAATGGCGTCCCCGTCATCAGGCTCAGCACTCCGGCAAGCTGCCAGTTGCCCAGTATCACGGCTGCCGGACCACTGTTCATCCACTTCTTGCCGACGCCCGCCGGCAACTGGTAGACGTAGCTTTGCACATAAGTCAACGTGCGGTCCCAATCCGTCCGCGCGTAATCGCGCTGCGCGCCGATCTGCCAATATAGGCCTCCATCGTCGCTACTCTGGTAATCCATGCCCTTGCCCCAGGTGAAGGCCGTAAGGATGTTCAGATCGCCGAAACGCCTTTCCAGTTTCGCCTGCAAGGCGTTATAGCTGGACGAAAAGCCATCCCAGTACAGGGTGTCGCCCGCCGTTTTGCCATAGAGGATATCCAGTGGCTCGCTCGCCGTACCTCCGCCGAGCACGCTGGTGGGAGCATTCAGGTTCCATTGCGCGCCCGTGTCCACCCCGTGCAGCCCGACATAGGCAACGTCCAGAGTCCAGTGCCCCGGCAGCGAGCGTTGCACCGCGAGGTTCCAGCTCTCCACGTAAGGGTTCTTGTAATTCAGGTTGATCGTGAATTCGCTGTTGCTCAATAGCGAGCCGGTCGCCGGAATGATGCCGGTGGACGGGATCGTTACCGGTACCGGCAGTGGAAACCCCTGCTGGAATGTCGCTGCCTGCCCGCTGGCATTCAGGGTGTTGGCGTAACCGTCGCCAACATTGGTGTAGAAGTTATTCGCGCGCACGGGGTAGTTATATGCGTATGTGTTGTCTTCGAACGGCGTGTAACTAGTGCCGAAGCCCGCGCGGACGACGGTCTTCTCGGTGAGTCGATAGGCCAGTCCGATGCGCGGCGCAAAGTAGTTATACCGTTTCTTCATGCCCAGGTCCGAAGGGTTGCCGCCGATTCCGGCCAGCACCAGGCTGTTCGTAGTGGGATCGTAATTCGAGAAACCGCCGGGGAAGGCGGGCGTGGCCGGAGGATAAAACTCCCAGCGCAGGCCGATATCGACGGTCAATTTGGGCGATACCTGCCACCGGTCCCCACCGAACCCGAAGAACTCCCACTGGCGGAAAGCCGGGAAATACGTGTTAATGTCGCGGCCGAGTTGATAGGGCTGGTCCAACAGGAAACTCGCCATGTCGTTGGCGATACCCAGGGGGGTGGTGGCGTTGCAGCTTGTCGCCAGACCGTTGGACCCAGTCTTAGTCGGGGTGCACGACCCGGTTTGCTCATTGCCGAAATAATAGACCCCGCGCGGGCTGTAAGTCTGGTCTTGCAGTAAGTTGTCGCGCAGGCGCTTGAGATCGAATCCCCACTTGAAGGTGTGATTGCCCGTGGTTTTGGTCCACGTGTTAACCAGGTCGACATTGACCTCCGAGCGCACCCACGGCAGGCTTGCCGAGTAACCGACCACCGGATTGGAAAATCCGTCGTTGATCTGGATACCCACTATGCCGCTGGTGAACTGGTTGATGTTGACACCCGGAATTCCCAGTTTCGTGGAATCGTCGCTGCCGTAATCGGAAGGCACGGCCTCGTTGTGGTAATAGGAGACACCTAACCGCAACTCCGCCACCAGCGTGGATGAGAACATGCGGTCATAGTTGAGACCGGTCGAGTAGGTGTCCTGCGTACCGGTGCCCATGAAGGCCGTGCCGGGACCGTCGCCGCCGGCCATGCCAAACAGCGGAGCCTGGAATATCACCGGCCGCGAAAAGCTGAAGCGTTCGCTGAGGCGGTCCTTTTCCGATAGGTTGTAATCCAGCTTCTCATCGAGGGAGTCGGTAGTCTTCTGGTAGGGCAACAGGGCGTAATAGTTGTTGGCTGGCTTGGCGATATTGAAGGATTCGTTCGTCGGCGGCAGCAGGCCAAGAATCGCGGCCGAGATGGTGTTGATGCGGGAAGGGGGGATCTGGTTGCCCGCGAATGGTGTCCGTCCCGTGCCATCCAGGGGATTGCCGGTCGCCGGGTCGTAGATTATTTGGGCTCCCTGGCTCAGATCGCCTGTGCGCCAGGTGTTCGGCGGAATCGTCACCAAGTTGGTGTTGGCTTCGTGGTCCATCACTCGCAGGTAATCGCCGAAGAGGAACATCTTGTTTTTCTTGATCGGGCCACCCAGGTTGCCACCGACGTAGTTATACGCCAGGTGACCGACCGACGGGTTGAAGAACGAGCGCGCGTTGAAATCGCTGTTTTGCAGGAATTCATATGCGGCACCGTGGATCTCGTTGGTTCCCGACTTCAGCACCACATTCACCACCGCGCCCGAGGCGCGCCCCATTTCCGGATCGTGGTTGGTCAGCGAAACGTCCACGGTCTGAATGGCTTCGATCGGGGGAATATAAATCTGAAGCAACCCCGTGCGCTCATTATCGTCGGTGCCCTCGATCATCGTGTTGTTACCCATGCGCGCCTGGCCGTTGACTTCGGTTTGCAGCGAGCTTGCGGCATTGAAGAATTGCGAGTGCTGCTCGGTAACTGGGGCGACTCCCGGGGCGAGGTTCAAAAGGGATTGAAAGTTGCGGTTCGAACTGACCAGGGGGACGTTGGCGAGCACCGTGTTGCTGATCTGCGTGGAGGTCGTGGCGGTATCGGCCTGCAGGATTGGCGGCGCGCCGGTCACCTCGATCGTCTCGGTGATATTGCCCGGAGTCAGTTGAATATCGACGCGGGCCGTGGTGTCCACCACCAATGTGACGTCGCGCCGAGTCTCCTTCTTGAATCCAGCCGCTTCGACGGACGCCGCGTAGACTCCGGGCGGCAGGTTGGGAACCATCCAGTTCCCGCTTTCATTCGTTTGCGTCGCATGGGCGATGCCGGTCTGAGTTTCCGTGATGGTAACTTTCGCATTCGGCACCACGGCACCGGAAGCGTCGGTGACGGTGCCCAGTAGCGTGGCATTGACAGCTTGTGAATAGGCCAGGCCGGCGCTGGCCAAGACGACCAGCACCACAGCAAGGAATCGTTGCGAACGGGGCATGACTAACCTCTTTCTCTTTTTTCTATTCGTCTTCGTGGCGGAACCACCTGACGGAACGGGCAAGACCCCCCTGGCCCAAATCCGTGCGGCCGACCAAAACTGGCCCGAACTGATTCCGAGAACGCACCCAACTACATACAACGTTAACTGTAACGCTATTCTGCACGGGATTCCACTCTCCATCCCCCATTGTGTCAAGGAGCGACGCACTCGCTGCGAAACCTGCGTGACCAGCGGGAAATCGGCTTTTCTTATACCGCCGAAAACGTCGTAAATCGAACTCTCCCGGTTTACCGCCCCTTCGCTTGATCTTACAAGCAGGCATCTGGCAGCAGCTATCGAGAACTGATCGGCTTGTCGCCAGACCCCCCAAGTGAATTCTAGGCGCGTCCCGCAGCGGCCGGAAGTTTCATCAGGTTAATTTAACCAGGGGATGCCAGAGCGTACGAAGTTGAACCTATTCCTCAATCACTTCTATCGCATTGATGAGGGAATAGTTCGAGACCGGTACAAATGCTAAATCGATCTTGCCCAGGGGCGAGGCCGGTATATGTTGGAAGGTCCGGACGACCGCGCGGTTCCCAACTCCGCCCGCCTCCTTCAGGATGTCGAAGCCCTTGAGTAGCGTAGTCCCGTTGCAATACACATCGAAGACGCGGCTCCCCACTCCGCCAACGGAATTGGGTGGTGTAAACCAGTTCTCGGCGAAATGCAGGATCACCGTATAGATTCCGCCTTCCACCACCGGGATCGAATAGCTGAAATGACCGACTCTCCTCCACTGATACAGTCCGGCGTCCGGAGTTCCGTTGATCGATGCCACGCGGGTACTTATGCGCCCGCCCGCGGACCACTGATCCGGCAGCCAGACCTGTCCGAGATGGTCACGGAACACACGATCGCCAGCAGTGATCCGAATGGGGCGGATTTTGCCCCGGATTCCCGGCAGGATCTCGATCGCGTTGAGGAAGGACCTGGGCTCGACACCTTGAAACATCAGACGCAGAAAACCGTCTTTAGCCGGCGAGATGTCCTTGAAGATCTTCGCGGTAGCCGTATTGACTCCACCGGCGTCGGAGGCGACGTCAACGCCCGAAGTCGGTTGGCCGTTGATTACAATGCCGACGTTGCGCAGCGTGTCGGCGGTCACACCGGTCTCGGCGAAGTAAAGGTGGAGCTCGTATATGCCGGGATTGAGCGGGATGGCGTAAACAAACTGACCTTCCCGGCCGTTTTGAAACAAGTCCGGATCGGGGGTGCGCTGAATCTGGATCTCAGGCCGATGGAAAGTCGTGCCGCCGGTGAAATACCGGTCGGGCAGCCAAGCCCGGCCCGCGGCATCGACGTAGGGCGCCATTCTCTCTCCTGCAGCAATCCGAATCTCGTCGGATTCCGCAGGCCCCACGGCGGGCGAATGACCGATGGGGTTCGGCGCCGAGCGAGCCCCCACCAGCGACGAGAACACCTGCCGGAAACGCGGAGTGGCGCCAATGACGACCAGCGCCGCGAGAGCCAATGCGGCAAACCATTTCCACTTACCCAGGACCGATTTCCCTGAGAGCGGCTTTGGCTCCGCAGCGGCGGGGACAGTTTGCTCGTCCGGCATCGGAGCCAGACCCCGGTCGGCGAATTGCGGTGCGTACTGCCCATTGGCAATGACAATCTGGATCGGGTGATCGGCTCCGGCGCCTGCGTAGTACTCTCTAAGCCTCTTTCGAAGGTGATGCGTGTCTACGCGAACCACGGCATCGTGCTGCGGGTCGAATTCCGCATTTCGGCCAAGTACATCGAGAGCAATGCCATATTCCGTGATCTCACTGGCGTGCCCATCGAGTTGCTTCTCGCACAGGTACTTGAGCAGGCGCGAAAGCTTCGGCGAGCGGCGGAACGCCTCTGACGACAGCACGGCCAATACTTCGGCCCTGCATTGTTCGTTGCCGGGACTGCCTAAACCCACGCCCGTGGAGGATGTGGATGCCATGATTGAAGAATTTTACCACGCATTATCCTTGGTCGGCTCAGGCGCCGGGTTCTCAGGATGGCCCACACCCAAAACACTTTCGTACGACGGCTTATTAACATCCGATTTAACCTGGATGTTTCAGTTTTAACGTGGCGCCCGAACTACTGGGCCACCTTGATTGCCACGTAGAGGACTTCCTTCCCGGGCGCCACCTTGACCTGATGGGGCATTCCAGCGGGAATGGTCAGCACGTCGCCAGCGGCCAGATGGTGCTCTGCGCCATCTTGGATACCGGTGCCGCGGATCTCGGTGGGCGAAGAGTTGGTGGGGTTCACCACTGTGCCGCCTGTGACCAGATCCGCTTCGCCGCCTTCGACGACGAAGATGTCCGCCATCTTCATGTGGACTTCCGCCGTCCCGGATTGCCGTCGCAGCACCAGTGCGAAGTTGTAGTTCCCCATGTCGGCCAGCTTCTGGCTGGCGACCCCTTGCGGACTCAGCTTTCCGGCAAGCTCTTTAGCCACCTGCTTGACATTGTCCGCGGTCCAAAGACTGAAAGTGGGAGCGTCGGCCGCCACTACCGAGGCGCCGGCGAGTGAGAGTAACATCGCAATCGATTTCATGCGGTCAAAGTTAACACGATGACGCGCGTAAGTGTAGTGCTACGGCTACTTCTTCAGCAGGGCATTGACGCACCAGAGGACAGGCGCCTGTCCGTGCGGATTGCCCTTTTGGGTCGGGCGGTTCAGGTAAAACTGAATGTCATTGGTCTGGCCAGTGCCGACGCAAACCTTGTCCACGAGGCCGTCCTTGTCGATGAACAGCTTGTTGAGGCCCAGCCAGCCTTGGCGCGCGGCCTGGGCGTAGACCTTGTCCTTGAGCCAGCCCTTTTTCACGCCGACGATCATGGCATAGGTAAACATCGCAGTGCAGGAGCTTTCCTGGTAACTCTCGGGGTGGTCGATCAGTTGATGCCACACACCGTCGGCGTCCTGATACTTCAACAGAGAGGCCATCATGGTGTGGTAGCCCTGCAGAACCCGGGCGCGCTTGGGATGGCTCGCCGGCAGGTCCGTGAGCAGTTCGGCCATGCCACCCGCAACCCATCCGTTGCCGCGGCCCCAGAAGAAAGGAAAGTCCGGCCCGTGATAGAACAGGCCGTTGGGCTTCTGCAGCTTGTCCAAGTAGGCGACCATTTCGAGCGCGGCGTGGTCCAGGTAGACCTTGTCGCCGGTGGCGCGGTAGGCCTGGAGCTGGAGCATCGTGATCATGTACATATCGTCGATCCAGAAGCGGGTCTCGCTCGAGAGCCCTTCCCGCGTGGGGTTCTCCCATTGCTGGTCGGCCAGTTTCTTGCCGAGCGCGAGGTATTGCGGGTCCTTCGTGCGGATGTACAGCTCCAGGGGCACGATGCCGAAGATGGCATGGTCGACGTGGCGCTGCCAGGAGACTAGCTTCTGCTGTCCCTCTTCGGTACGCCAGGGATCGTAGCGCTTCACGAGCGCATCGGTCATCGCCTGGTCGTTAATCAGCTTGGCGAACTCGAGCGCGCTGTACCAGGTGGAGTCCTCGGCGTAGTGGACTCCCGGTCTGGTCGGAATCCAGCGTGGGAGCATATCCTTAACGATCTTCTTGCCGACTTCCACGGGCGAGGTGTCAGCCGGCCAGTTGGTGAATTCCTTTTTCTGTGCTGTCGCGACGCCGGCGAGCCCAACGATCACGAGTCCGGCGAGCAAACGATGCATGACGGTGCGCATTCTTGTGTCCTCTCAAGTCCGCCTCTGGTCTACGCCAGACTGGGCCGTAGAACCCGGGGCCCCTCTCCGACGATTGCGATCCAGCCAAAGCCCGTACCGCCAGCGTGGGTGAGCGGCAACGCAGACGACAAATAGATAGCGAACTCTCAAAGTTAGCACGAGATTGTTCGCCGCGCAGGCCCTGATAACAAAAGGTCCTATGCATTCGCATAGCGAGCACGATTTGATTCACTGGGTGCGGAGTGGGAGAATTCGGAGGGAAACGGCCGCAATGGCCAAAAGCTTAGGAGAGCACATGACATCAACGGAGCCGGCAGCGATTCGAACCGAAACATGCGTCGTCAGGAACACGGGTGCGCGGAAGGGGCGTCATTTGTCCGTCACACCCCAGACAACAGCCTCGCGGCACCTTTACTACGGGCGCATCGTGCTGGACAGCGGCGACGCGCCGGTGGAGGTGGAAACCGGAGGGCGCGAAACCGGGCTGGTATGCCTGCGCGGCGGCGCGACGGTGCAAGTGGGAACCGCAGAATATCCGATGGGCCGATATGACGCACTCTACATTCCGCGCGAGAGCCGGTTCCGCGTGACCGCAGGTGCGGACGGTTGCGACTTCGCCGAGTTGTCCGCTCCGGCCAAGCAGACGCACCCGCTGCAGTTCGTCTCGTTCGCCGCGGTTCAGAAGGACCCCGGGCTGCATTTCGCGGCCGGCGGCCCCAACTCCGAGCGCACGCTCAACATCCTGCTTGGGAAGAACGTCGAGGCCGGTCGCATCGTGGCGGGTGTCACGTTCAGCAAGCCAGGCAACTGGACCTCGTGGCCGCCGCACGAACACGCCGCGATGCTGGAGGAGGCCTATCTCTACATCGACATGCCCGCGCCGGGCTTCGGCGTGCAGTTCGTCTACACCAACACGGGCGAGCCGGAGCTGGCGACGTTCGTCCGCGACGGAGACGTGGTCATCATGCCGAAAGGTTACCATCCGAACGTGGCGGCGCCGGGATCGCAAATCAACTTCCTGTGGATGATGGCGGCCAACCGCGAAGGCGAGGACCGGCAGTTCGGCGTGGTGAATGTGCAGCCCGGATTCGCGGGCGGCGGCTCCGGCCTGGAGCGCGGACAGGCGGGGAGGTAACGCGATGTTCCGACTGGACGGTAAAGTCGCTTTGGTGACGGGCTCCAATCGTGGCATGGGTGCGGCGATGTCCCTCGCCTTCGCCCAAACCGGCGCGGACGTGGTTCTGCACGATATCGCGGCTCCCGAGGAGACGGCGAAGCGCATCCGTGAAGGGACGAACTCACGCACCCATTGTTTGGCCGCCGATCTCAGTTCTCGCGCGCAGGCGGACCGCCTGATCGATGAGGCCGTGGCGGCGATGGGAGCCGTGGACATTTTGGTGAACAACGCCGGCATCATCCGGCGTGCACCGGCTGTGGAACATGGGGACGAAGACTGGGACGCGGTGATCGAAATCAACCTGACCGCCGTGTTCCGGCTCTGCCGCGCGGCGGGCGCGCACATGCTGGCGCGAGGGCGGGGCAAGATCGTCAACATCGCTTCGCTGCTCTCCTTTCAAGGCGGCATCAACGTGCCCTCTTATTCGGCCGCGAAGGGTGGGGTGGCGCAGATCACCAAGGCGCTCGCCAACGAGTGGGCCGGGCGCGGGGTGAATGTGAACGCGATTGCGCCAGGCTACATACGCACGGAGAACACGCGTCCGCTATTCCAGAACGAGGGCCGCCGGCAGGCGATCCTGGAGCGCATCCCGGCGGGGCGCTGGGGCGAGCCGGAGGACGTGTGTGGCGCGGCGGTGTTCCTGGCTTCGGCGGCGTCGGATTACGTCCACGGCCATGTGCTGGTGGTGGACGGAGGATGGATGGCACGCTGACGAAGAATCGCATTTTCGGCGCGTGGGCCGCGGTGCTGCTGGCGCCGAATCTCATCGGGCCCGCTCCCGCCGCGGCGCAACCGCTGGGCCGGAGCGACCCCTCATTCTCGCAGCCCTCGCGGGCGCGCGGCGTGGATTACGTGCTGCCCACAGAGACCGAAGTCAAGGCAACGCTCGACCGCATACGCGACTATTTCGTCCGCTCCACGCCGTATCGCATCATCGACACCGCCACCGGCGCGCCGGTCGAGGATCTGACGAGGCCCACGAGGACAGCGGGCATCGACCTGCGACAGGGGCAGTTCAACGATTGGGATTACCCGATGGGTGTGGTACTGGCGGCCATGCTGCAGGCCGCCGATTCGACCGGCGACACCACTTACTCGGATTACGCGCTCAAGAACTTCGATTTCATCTTCGACCACCTGGATTACTTTCGCCAGCAAGCCAAACAGTTCGGACCGCAAGCTTACGGTTACCGGCGGCTGCTCGAGATGCGCGAATTGGATGATTGCGGCGCCATCGGCGCGGCCCTCATCAAGGCCTACAACAAGAGGAAGGACGCGAGATACCGCGCCACCATCGACGCCGTCGCGGACTGCATCGCGCATAAGCAATTTCGCATGCCCGATAGCACGCTGGCGCGCCGGCGCCCGCAACCGGTATCGCTCTGGGCGGACGATTTGTACATGTCGGTCCCGTTCCTGGCTCAGATGGGCGCCCTGACAGGCCAACGCTCCTGGTTCGACGACGGCGCACGGCAGGTGATTCAGGCATCGGCGCGCCTGCAGGACAAGACAACCGGGCTCTGGGACCACTCCTGGTTCGAGAACACCACGCCGGACCCCAAGTTTTATTGGGGCCGCGGATCGGGATGGGCCATAATGGCGGCGGCGGAGCTGCTGAGCGTGCTGCCTGAGGATCATCCCGAGCGGGAGCGCGTGCTGGAGATTTTCCGGCGCGGAGCGCAGGGAGCGGTGGCTGCGCAAGGCGGCACGGGTCTCTGGCATCAATTGCTGGATAAGACCGATAGCTATTTGGAGACGTCTGCTTCCGCGATGTTCACCTTCGCCATCGCGCGCGGGGTGAACCGAGGCTGGCTCTCGCCGGTCTACGCTCCGGTGGCGCAGGCGGGCTGGCAGGCGTTGGCTACCCGGGTGCGGGCGGACGGCCGCATCGAAGGCATCTGCGTCAGCACCACCGCCGCTTACGACGCAGTCTATTATTACAATCGCCCCACCGATCTCGCCGCCATGCAGGGCTACGGCCCCACGCTGATGGCCGGCTCCGAAGTGATCGCCATGTTGCGAAACTTCGACGTCGAGCGCACGCTGAACACGTTTCACTACCGGAAGCGGAAGTGACGTGGCGCACGCATTCCTGCGGGAAGGGGCGAGATTCGTCTCGACCTCTCTTAGCGCTTCCTCCTGGGTCCTCGCGCTGCCGCGTCGCGTGCGCCGGGGAAGAATCGTCAGCGCTCGCTGAAGGAGATGACTGAGCCGTCGGGGTCGCGGACCTCGGCAGCGCCGCCGACTAGCTTGACCTCCAGGCCGCGCTTCTTCAGATCCTCGGCGGCGCGTTTCGGTTCGGCCGCGAACCTGATCTCCGGCACCTCGCCGGGTACGCGCGGCTTGAGTTCGACCGTCTCACCCGGGGATCCCGGCAAGCTGAGCTTATCGCCGCTGCCCGAGAAGCCCAGCTTTTCGATGAAGAACGCTTTCTCGGCATCGACATCCTTCGCCGTCATCGCGACATCGATCATATGATCGGAAATGCGCGCCTGGTCGACGAATTTCCCGCGTGCGTTCGAGTGCAGCGACCCCGGCAGATACTGCGTGTACTCAATCACCTGGCCTTCCGGATCGCGCAGGTTGAACAGGACGTTGCCGGCGTGGCCTTTTTTCGACTCGGTTGGGGTAAGTCCCACTGCCTTGTAAGCCGCGCTCAGCCGTTCCAGGTCCACGGTCTCCAGGCAGATGTGCATGAAGCCGAGCGGGTCCGATGGTCTGTCTCTGCGGCATAGCTCGATGTACTGATGGTCACTCACCTTCACGTAGGAGGTGGTGGTGCCCTTGTCATCGCCGAACTCAAACGCCTGGTCCCAGCCCAGCGTCTTGTAAAACGCGCGAGACTTGGCGACATCGCTGACGCGCAATGCGACGTGGGCGATGCAAGTGAGGTTCCGGGCATCCTGCGCGGGGAGCGGACCCGCGCCGCCGAAGCCGGAGAACAGGAGCGCCACGGTAAGAACGGCGTGTTGTGGAAGGTTAGTCATAATTGTAGATGCCGCGTGCGGCACTGGCTCATCATAACTCCGTTTGCGGGCGGATCGTGTTGGGCCCACTTCAGCAAGAATGTTTGGCTGCGAAATGTGTAAAACTCTAACGTACGGCACTTATATGAGCGACCAATTACAAATCGATCGGCGCATGTTCATCCTCGGCACGGCGGCGGCGGGCGTCGTGGAGGCGCAGGTGGAGCGCGCGGCGTCGAAGCCGGATGCGCAACGCCGGGTTTACGAGCTGAACCGCCGATGGCTGTTCGGCGGCAAAACGGGAGCCGGCGTTGCGGCCCCCGACTTCAACGATGCGGCGTGGCAGAAGATTACTCTGCCGCACGGCAACGTGCGCCTGCCATGGCACAGTTTCGATGAGAGCCGCTTTCAGTACGTCTCCGCGTACCGGCGCCACTTTCGCGCGTTGCCGGAATGGAAGGGCAAACGCGTTTTCCTCGATTTCGCCGGGGCGATGACCGCGTCCACGGTTACCGTGAATGGGCACAAATTCGACGAAAACAAGGGCGGGTACACGCCTTTCAGTTTCGAGATCACGCCGCACCTGGTGTACGGCGCCGACAATGTGATCGCGGTGGAGCTGGACTCGACGGAGCGCGCCGATATTCCGCCGTTCGGCGAGAACATCGATTACCTGACCTTCGGCGGCATCTACCGCGGCGTGCAGCTACGTGTGATGCCGGAGACTTTCATCAACAATGTCTATGCCAAGCCGGTGGCGGCGCTGGCGGCGCAAAGATCGGTGCTGGTGCGCTGTTATCTGCAAGGGCCGATCACCGGGACGGCCACGCTCACCGCGGAACTGCGGGACGGCGAAAAAGTGCTGAAGACGGCGACCGAGAAGGTCACCGCGGAAGCCGAGTACCACGAGATTCAACTCGACTCGATCCCCGACATCGAACTTTGGAATTTGCAGAAGCCGAAGCTGTACAGCGTGGTGGTGCGGCTGGCGACGGCCGGCGGCGGGCAGGACGAATACCGCACGCGGATTGGCTTCCGCGAGGCGCGCTACACGCCGGATGGTTTCATGCTCAACGGCGAACGCGTTAAGCTGATCGGCCTGAACCGTCACCAGACGTTTCCCTATGTGGGAGGCGCGATGCCGGACCGGGTGCAGCGCCGCGACGCCTGGATCTTGCGGCGCGAACTGCATTGCAACATCGTGCGCACCTCGCACTACCCGCAGTCGCCGGCATTCCTGGACGCCTGCGACGAACTGGGGCTGCTTGTGCTCGAAGAGATTCCGGGCTGGCAGCACATCGGCGACCAGGCGTGGCAGGACCTGGCGGTGCGCAACGTGGGCGCGATGATCCGGCGCGATTGGAATCACCCGTCCATTGTGCTGTGGGGCGTACGCATCAATGAGAGCCAGGACAATCACGATCTCTACACGCGCACCAACGCGCTGGCGCACTCGCTCGACGATGCGCGCCAGACTGGCGGCATCCGTTACCTGTACGAAACGGAGCTGCTGGAGGACGTCATGACGATGAACGACTTCGGCTTCCCGCTGCGGCCGCCGAACCATCCGCTGTATATGAACACCGAGTTCAACGGGCACATGTTCTCCACCAAGCGTTCCGACAACGTGGAGCGGGTTGCCGAGCACGTGTGGCGGCACGTGCGCGTGCATGACCAGCTCGCCTCGGACAATCGCTATTCAGGCGGCACGGGTTGGTGTGCCTTCGACTACAACACGCACCATAACTTCGGCTCCGGCGACCACATCTGCTATCACGGCGTGTCCGACATTTTCCGCATCCCCAAGCCGGCCGCTTATTTTTACGCCTCGCAATGCAGCCCGGAGGAAGAAGTGGTTTTGGAGGCGGGATTTTTCTGGTCGCAGGGAGACAGGTCGGCGGCCGGCGGCGTGCATCGGGTACCGGTCCTCTCCAATTGCGACCACCTCAAGATCTATTGGAACGGCGCGTTGAAGCAGGAACTCGATCCCGACCGGACGACCTACGCTCACCTCAAGCATCCGCCGTTCGCGATGGACCTGGGCGAGCTGCCCTTGAGTCCGTGGGGCGATGTGAAGATCGAGGGCTACATTGGCGGCAAGCTTCGCAAGACGCTGACGCTTTCGGGCAGCGGCAAGGACGCCGACTTCAAAGTCATCGCCGACGAGGCGGAGTTGACCGGTGACGGCTGCGATGCGACGCGCGTGGTGGTGAAGGTGACCGACGAATACGGCAATATCCGGCCATTTGCGACGGCCGCGATCGCGCTTTCGTTAATCGGCCCCGGCGAGATTATCGGCGAGAATCCGCTGGTGCCGGCGGGTGGCGCGGCGGCGATCTGGGTGCGGGCAAAAGAAAGCGCCGGTGTCGTGAACCTGACCGCGACGCACCCGTTCCTGGGAAGCCGGTCGATCGCGATTCGCGTCAAGCCGGCCGAAGCGGAGCTGGTGTAGGCGTAGCGCCGCCGGCTTTTTTTTTCGGACTGGAGTACAGCGCACCGCCGGCAAGACCAAGACCGCTGGCGCTACCGGGCGTCCAGGTAATACCGCACCGCAGGCGTCACCAACAGCGAAAGAACCATCGAGGCGAGGATGCCGCCGATGACCGCGATGGCCAACGGCTGCAACATCTGCGAACCGGCGCCCCAGGCGAGCGCGAGTGGAATCATGCCGGCTACGGTGGCCAGCGCGGTCATCAGAATGGGACGCAGGCGGCGCTCGCCGGCGCGCAGCATGCTTTCCGCGGCCGGCATGCCGCCGGCGCGGAATTTCTGGTCGGCATCCAGTAGCAGAATGCCGTTTTTGGCCACGACGCCGATCACCATGATCAAACCCATGAACGACGAGAGATTGAAGGTAGTGCCGGTCACCAGCAGTGCCAGAAACACGCCGGAAGTGGAAAGGACTGCCGATGCCAGCACAGCCGTGGGCGCGGCGAAACTTCCGAACTCGAATAGCAGCACCATGAACACCAGCACGATGGCCAGCAGCAGCACCACCACCAGCTCGCGGAATGATTTCTGCTGCTCTTCATACTGGCCGCCATAGGCGACGCGGATGTTGGATGGGATGTGCAGATCGCGCACCGCCCGCTGCACCTTGTCCATGCCTTCGCCCAGGTTCAGGCCTTCGAAGCGGGCGGTGACCTGTACGTCGCGCTGCAAATTCTCCCGGCGGATTTCGGTCTGGCCCGGAATTTGCACCATGCCGGTCAGCGAACCGATGCTGGCGGTCTTGCCGGTTCCGCTCACCAGCACGGTATCGCGGATGGCATCGAGCGTGGCCCGGGTGCGCTCCGGGAACCGGACACGAATCGTGTAGGCGCGGTCGTTCACCACCAATGGCGTCGCGGCGGGCTCGCCTTGCAGGATGGCGCTCGCATCGACCTCCACTTCCTGCGGCGAAAACCCGGCGCGGGCTGCCACCACCGGATCCACGTTGAAGACCGCGGCGGGACCGCTGATCGTGTTCTCGATCCCGTCCAGAACGTCCACCACACCGTGGATCTTTCCGATGGCCTTGGCCGTTTCCGGGGCCCAGCGTTGCAGCGCGCCGGGGTCATTCGAAAACAGCTTGATGATGCAGGGCTCGGGGGCGCTACTCAGATCGCCGATCATGTCCTGGAGGATCTGGGTGAACTCGACATCGAGTACCGGCTCCGCCTGGCGCACATGCGCCCGGACATCGGCCATCACCTCGTCCACGCCGCGGCTGCGGTGCTTCTTCAGCTTCACCGCGATGTCGCCGCTGTTGGCTTCGGTCACGGTGGCCAGGCCAAGCTGCATCCCGGTGCGCCGCGACGTGCTCTCCACTTCCGGCGTCGCACGCAGCAGTTGCTCCACGTGGGTGATCACGCGGTTGGTGGCTTCGAGCGACGAACCGGCGGGCATGATGTAGTCCAGCACGAAGCCGCCCTCGTCCATCTCCGGCAGCAGGTCCGAACCGAGGCGCGTGTAACAGACATACGATGCCCCGATCAGCACCGCGGTGAACAGGGCCAGCGCCAGGCGGTGCTCGAGGGCGAAGCGCAGCACGCCCCCGTACGCACGCATGCCACGCGATGGCACTTCGTCAACCTCCTCGGGGTTGTGGCGCCCACGACGTCGGATGAAGTAGTGGCTGAGCGTCGGCGTCCAGGTAAGCGCCAGGGCGAGCGAAGTTACCAGTGCGATGGTGACAGTGATGGCCAGCGCGCGGAAGAAAACGCCCTCGACGCCGGTGATGGAAATCAGCGGCAGGAATACCACAATGGGGGTGACCGTGGAGCCGACCAGCGGGACGCGGATTTCGCGGAGGGCGCTGCGGATCGCCTCCGCGCGCGTCTGGCCGCGGTCGCGATGCATGACGATGTTTTCCACTACGACGATAGCGTCGTCGATCACCAGGCCCACCGCCGCCGCCAGGCCTCCCAGCGTCATCAGGTTGAAGCTCTCATTCAGGATGCGCAGGGCGACAAGGGTGATCGCGACGGTCGCGGGAATCACCAGCCCTGCCACCAGCGAGGTACCCCAATCGCGCAGGAACAGCACCATGATCAACGACGCCAGAACCAGCCCCAGTAGGATGGCATCGCGTACGCTTCGTATGGAGTCGTTGACAGGCTCCGATTGATCGTAGTACGGTCGCAGTTCCACGCCCTTCGGCAGCGTTCGGCGGATGCCTTCGATTTCAGCGTGGACGGCGTTGGCCACGCTCACCGTGTTGCTGTCGGGCTGCCGGTAGACGTTCAGCAGGACAGCGGGTTTCGCGTTGGCGGTGACGATGGTGTAGACCGGCATCACGGAGGGTCCGACATTGCCCAGGTCGCCGATGTGAATGGGCGCGCCGGCGGACGTGGTCTTCACCACGACGTTGCCGATTTCGGCGGATGTCCGAGTCTGCCCACTCACCAGGCTGAGCACAAGCTGATGGTTGGTTTCGATCAGCCCGGGTGAATCGACCATGTTGCTGCGGGCGAGCGAATCGAGAATGTTGGGCACCGTAGTGCCGGTTTCGACCAGCTTGGCGGGATCCGGTTCGATCTGAAACTCCGGGACCTGCCCGCCTTGTACCACCACGCTCGAAACGCCCGTGGTGCGGTTCAGCCGCGGTTTCAGATCATAGGTCGCCATCTCCCAGATGCGCGTCTGCGGCACCGTATCCGAGGTCAGACTGTAACCCATGATGGGAAACGCTGCGAAGGTGAGCCGGTTGGCGGTAATCTTCGCGGTGGGCGGAAGAGTGGACTGGACGCGGGCCAGGGCGGCGTTCACCAACTCCAGCGTCCGGTACATGTCAATTTTCCAGTCGAAAAATAAGTCAACTTCCGCCGTGCCGCGGCTGGTGACGGACCAGATGTGATCCAGGCCGGGGACCGTGTTGACGGCGTCTTCAATGGGCCGGGTGACGGTGACCAGCATCTGGTCAATGGGGAAAACGCCGTTATCCGCGCCGACGACGATACGCGGAAAATTGGTCTCCGGGAAGACCGCAACCGGAATAGTCAGCGCCAGGTATGCGCCGACAGCCACCAGGGTCAGGATGACGAAGATGATGGGTTGGCCATGGCGCGCGGTCCAGTGCCTGGAGCCGGCCGCGTCCGCGCCGGGCGGTGGCGTGAGGCTGCTGTTCATTCCTTCTGCTCGCCCTTGACGATCCGCACTTTGGAATTGTCGTCGAGGCCCACGCCGCCGGCCGTGACGACTTGCTCGCCGGCCGAAACGCCGCTCAGTACCTGCACCTTGTCGCCATCCCACGCGCCGGTCTCGATGGTCTTTCGATGAATCGTGGAATCGCCGCTCACAACCAGTACCGCGGCGCCGCCCGCTTCGCCGGGCAGGATGGCAGCCGCGGGAATCACCACCGCGCGCGGGATAGTCTCGGTGACGATGCTCAAACGCACGCTGGCTCCCGGCTTGAGCCGTTCGCCGGGGTTGGCGGCCTCCGCCCACACCTGCACCGTGGTGCTGGCAGGATCGGTGGCCGGGCTCACTACCGTCACCCGCGCCGGCACTTCCGTCCGGCCGTCCGTGAAGCGGATGGCGGCGGCGTTACCGATTTTGATGCTTGCGGTCAGCGCCTGGGGGATGTTGGCGCGCGCCACCACGCGGGACGTATCCATCACCGTCAGCAACGGGCTGCCGGGCGGGGCCATTTCGCCGGCGTAGAGCGGCCGGTCGGCAATCACGCCCGCGATCGGGCTCAAGATCTCCGAATAGCTCACCTGCGCGGCGGCGGAGCGGTACTGCGCCTGCGCCGCAGCTACCTGAGCCTGCGCGGTCTTGAGTTGTTCCTGCTTGCCCACGCTTTGGAAAGCGTGGAGATGCTCGCTCGCGGTTTCAAACTGCGCCTTCGCCTGCGCGTAAGTCACCGAGGCATCGTCCACCGATTTGCGCGCCAGGGCGCCATCCTGGAAAAGCTTCTGCCGGCTTTCCAGCGCACGACGAGCTGCGTCTAGCTGTTCCTGGTATGAGGCAACGTCGGTCTGCGCCTTCATGACGGCTTCGGGAACGGCTGCCGATTCGGTGCTGCGCAGATTGGCATCGGCCTGATCCACCTGGCTCTTGGCGGCGTTTGCAGCCGCCACAAGGTCGCGATTCTCGAGCACCGCCAGCAGTTGTCCCACCCGCACATAGTCGCCCCGATTGACCAGGAACTTCTGCACCGGCGCGCTGATCTTCGGCATCACGGAGGCTTGGTCGATGGGGTACAGCACGGCATCGGCTTCCACCACCCGGCGAATGGAATCTTGCGCCACGGCGGCTACTTCCACCGGCGCGACACTTTCTACTTCCGCCGCTTCCTTCTTGGCGCAGCCGGCGGCGAGGAGACAGAGGACGACGATTGTGGCAATGCCGCCGACGTGGCGCACGCACTCGTGCGTGCCGCGTCGAGACTCTTCTCGACGCCCCTTCGTTCCGGGGCAGCGGGCGTCGGCAGGAATGCCGACGCGGCACGCAGGAGTGCGTGCGCCACGGACGCTATCTCGTTGCCTCATCTCCTAGAACGCTCCCGTCAGAGTCTGCAATTCCGCCAGTGCCAGGCGGTAGCGCGCCAGACCATCGGCTCTGGCGTTGCGCGCTTGCGTCAGCGTGGTCTGAGCATCCACCACTTCAAGCACCGTAACCTCGCCCGCCCGGTAGCGCAGCAGCGTGAGCCGCAGGCTATCGGCGGAAAGCTCCGCCGAACGCTTCAGCGAATCCACCTGCGAGGCGGCCACCTGCGCCTCCTGGTAGAAGGCTTGCAGCGTGGCCAGCAACTGGCGTTGCGTGAAGCTCAAATCGTTCCTGGCTTGCTCGAGTCCGATCTGCGCCTGGCGAATCTTGCTGCGGGCGGCGCCCCAGGTCCACAGCGGAACCGTCAATTGCGCCTGCGCCACCGAGCCCAGGGTGTTCCGCTGATCCACGTTGTGCAGGGCGAACTGGTTGGCATTGATGCCGAAGAAATAGTCGAACGAGAGCGTAGGCAACAGCGCCGCGCGAGCCGATTCCACCGTGTGAGTTTGCTGTTCCACCACCGCCTGCGCCGCGCGGATATCGGGATTGTTGCGCCCCGCCAAGTCCTGCACCTGAGGAAGTGGCGGCAGGGCCGCCGCGCTGTCTAGATCGTCCTCGACCGAGAAATCCTGGCGGAAATCCGGAAACAGCAGAACCGCGAACGCCAAACGGGCTTTATCCAACGCAAGCTGGCCATCCTCGGCGTCGCGCTGGCGCTGCTCCACCTGAATCTGCGCCTTGATGACGTCGGAGTGCGCCGCCTCGCCGCCGCGTTCCTGTTGTTCGGTGACGTCCAGAAACTGCCGGGCTTCGCGTAGCGCCTGCCGGGCATTCTCGATCTTGCGTTCGGCCACCGCCATCGCGTAGTAGTCCTGCACCACGACCGCCACCAGGCCGCGCGCCGCGACGTCGGCCCTGGCGCGCGCCACGGCTTCGGCGGCCAGCGCGCGGTGATAATCGGCGCGCTTTCCCGGCGCATAGAGGTCGCCATGCACCATCGCTTGCTGGTTGTAGACGTGCGGCCCGTCGTTCGACACAAAGACGCCGCTGGGCGTGCCGTTCGGTTGCGTGTAGATGAACTGGCTGAGGGCGCCGACGCCGGGCAGCAGCGCCGCCTTGGCCTGCGCCGCGTCTTCGTGAGCGCTGGCCGCGGCGAGACCGGCGGTTAGGAAGGTTGGGCCGTACTGTCTGGCGCGGTCGATGGCCTGCTGCAACGTGAGCTTCAGCGGAGGCTGGGCCGGCTGCGCGAGGGCGGCGGTGGCCAGCGCCAGCCCGATCGCCATCCGCATCGGCAGATGTGTCAGGGAAACCATTTTGAACAGTTCGTCGTGGCAGAAGCCCGCAACTCGTAACGGCGTCTTTTGTAGTATAGAACGCGTCAGACGAAAGTGCGTTGAACCTTCCGGCCGCACGCGTTCCCTATTGGGCCGCGTGGCTGATGACTCCGGCCGAGCGATGCTTCGGTTGCGCGCCGTCTATAATGACGAGGAAGGTACCGTACAAAGCCTGCCCATGAAATTCAAAACTCTCGCTGTTCATTCCGGTCATAATCCCCAGGATCATCACGGCGCGGTGATGACGCCGATCTACCAGACCTCCTCGTTTGCTTTCCGGGGAGTCAACCAGCCGGGCGCGTTCGAATATTCGCGCAGCGGCAATCCGACGCGAAAGGCGCTGGAAACCTGCTTGGCGTCGCTGGAGGGCGGCGCGTTCGGTTTCGCATTTGCCACCGGAATGGCGGCCGAAACCACTGTCGTGATGATGTTCGAGACGGGGAACCGGATCATTGTTCACAGCGATTTGTACGGCGGGACCTTCCGTATGTTCGAGAAGGTATTCCGCAGCAAGGGCATCGAAGCGGTTTACGTGGACCTGCGGGACCTGGCCGAAACGGAGCGCGAACTCGAACGCGGCGCCGTCGCGGTATGGATCGAATCGCCAACCAACCCGCTAATGAATTTGGTGGACTTGCGCGCGGTGGCTGATCTGGCGCATCGCTTCAGAGCCATCGCCATTTGCGACAACACCTTCCTCTCGCCATACTTTCAGCGCCCGCTCGAATTGGGCGTCGACATCGTGGTGCACTCGACGACGAAGTACATCAACGGCCATTCGGACGTGGTGGGCGGCGCCGTCATCGCCAACCACGCAGGGCTGGCGGAGAAGATCGGCTTTCTACAGAACGCGACCGGCTCCTGTGCCGGACCGCAGGACTGCTTCCTGGTGCTGCGCGGCGTCAAGACGCTGGCCATCCGGATGGAGGAGCATAACCGCAACGCGCTCGCGATCGCACGCTGGCTCGAAGCGCGCCCGGAGGTGAGCGAAGTGCGCCATCCGGGCCTCGAATCGCATCCGCAGCACGCTCTCGCATTGCGTCAGACGAGCGGTTTTGGCGGCACGTTTTCCTTCCGCCTGCGCGGCGGCGAGGACGCCGTCTTTGGGCTGCTCGAAAAAGTGAAAGTCTTCACGTTGGCGGAATCGCTCGGAGGGGTGGAGTCGTTAATCGAGCATCCCGTCACCATGACGCACTCGTCGGTGGATCCGGCCGTCCTCGCCCGCATGGGAATCACCTCCGACCTGATCCGGGTTTCGATCGGCATCGAGGATGTGGA
>Ga0181529_10001352_pt1 | contig 31909 bp, 30 predicted proteins | sample PEATcosm2014_Bin_36_FD_119763 | JGI IMG/M metagenome (GOLD analysis project Ga0181529, IMG submission 119763) | Peatland microbial communities from MTU Mesocosm Facility, Houghton, MI, USA - PEATcosm2014_Bin10_30_metaG | ecosystem: Environmental > Terrestrial > Soil > Wetlands > Peat | place... | reverse complement strand
TCCAATGCAGAATCAGAACTTGGCTTGTGCAGCCGGCTATATCAGCGGGCTGAATCTTCAATCGGAAGTGCAGAACAGGATCTACCCACATCCGGTAAAGGCGCACTCGCGCACTTGCCGGATGTGGGTTGAAAGATTACGGATTGCTCTCCTGCGCCTCCCCGGCGATCAACTTGAGGGTGATCTGTTTGCGGCCTCGATAGAAAGTCACGCTGATTGTGTCACCCGGCTGATGCTTCTCCAGGATCGAGTTGATCTCCTGCTGATCGCTGACCTCCTGTCCGTCGATGGCCACAATGAAATCGCCGCCCAACAGAATCGGTCTGAAGCCAACATAGGCCTGCTGGTTGCCGCCGCGCAGGCCTGCCCGCTCTGCCGCGCCGCCCGGAACCACTTTCTGGATCAGAATTCCCTGTTCGACGGGCAGTCCCATCTGCTCGGCCAGATCGGGGCCAATCGCATAGGAGGTGATGCCGAGGGACGGCCGCTTGACCCGTCCGTAACGGGTCAGATCAGCCAGCACAGCCTTGGCCGTATTGATGGGAATGGCAAAGCCGATGCCGGAGCTTTGATCGGCGCCGTTCGAGGCGATCATGGTGTTGATGCCGATGACCTCGCCTCGCGAGTTGAGCAGCGGGCCGCCTGAGTTGCCGGGATTGATCGCCGCATCGGTCTGAATGGCGTCTTCAATCGGCGAACCCTCGGAGCCTCCAATCGTTCGGATCGAGCTGATGATGCCCCGCGTCATGGTGCCGCTGAGCCCGAAGGGATTGCCGATGGCGTAGACCTTCTGGCCGACGGACAGGTCGCGCGAGTCGGCCAGCGTGACCGGTTGCAAGTCAGGCGCATCGATCTGCAACAGCGCCAGGTCGTGCGATTTGTCAGTGCCCACAACCTTGGCCTTGTAAGGCGCGTGCTTGTTGTTCAACTTGACTTCGATGCCGCGATTGGCGCCGGCAACCACGTGGTAGTTGGTCAAAATGTGGCCGGCCTTGTCCAGAATGAAACCCGACCCCTGGCCTTGTTGCGGAACCGCTTCGAAGAAGAAGTTGTAGACCAGCGACTTGGAAGTGATATTGACCACCGAGGGCAGCACGCGTTTGTAAACCGCTATGTTGTTCTGCTCCTCAGCGTCGTAGGCGGGCGCGGCCTCCGCCTCGGTGAGTTGAAGGCCGGAGCCGGGATCGCTTGCACGAAAGAGATGGCCCATGGAGATTCGGCTCAAGCTGGAGGGTAGATGCGCGGTGAGAAAGATAAACCCACCTACCAGAAAAACAATCAACAGAACTCGGCGTAATTTCATTGAGTACCTCGATATTGGTCAGTGAACAGTGATTAGATGAATCATCTTCCGCAATAGGCGGGGGTTCCTGTTCTCTGATTTCGATTCCCTGATCCCTATTCTAAAGACTCCTTTGCAAAAATTTTGTTGCTGTCGTTTTGAAGGCGATAGTGAGAGCACTCGGAAAAAGCGATTCAATGCACCAGGAAACTTTGCAAAAGCGAAGATAAAGAGAATATCGCGCAGGGGAGCAGATTTGAGGAATCGAAGCTTTCGCATTGCGCCAAGGATCGCCCGCCCGCTTTGTGTGTGATACATTTTTAGAATACGTGCTACGGGAAAGGTGTGCTCGACCGCGGCCTTTGCGCGCAACCCACGAGGAACCGGATGAGCTTCATTTTACGGGCTTTGCTTCAGGACCAGCCAGGCGACGAACCAGGCAGTCTCAAAGCCAGAATTGCCGCCCTCTATGCCTTTTTGATCTTCTTCAATCTGGCGGCGTGGGGCTGGGCCTTTGCTGCCTTTCATCGCTTCCCAGTGTTGCTTGGCACGGCTTTTCTGGCTTATAGCTTCGGCCTGCGCCATGCCGTGGACGCTGACCATATTGCCGCTATCGACAATGTCACGCGCAAGCTGATGCAGCAGGGCAAACGCCCGGTCGGCGTGGGGCTGATGTTCTCGCTGGGCCACTCGACCATCGTTGTCCTCGGATCGATCGCCATTGCCGGAGCCGCGCTCGCCCTGCAGCATCGCATCGACGGCGTGCGCGCCATCGGCGGCCTCATCGGCACGCTGGTTTCCTCGCTTTTTCTCTTCGCCATCGCGCTGGTCAATCTGATCGTTCTTGTTTCGGTCTATCGCAGCTTCCAGCGCGTGCGCCGCGGCGAGCCGTATGTGGATGAGGATTTCGACCTTCTGCTTGGCAATCGCGGCTTTCTGGCGCGCCTCTTCCGCCCCGTATTCAATTTGATCCAATCTAGTTGGCATATGTATCCGCTGGGCTTCTTGTTTGGCCTGGGCTTCGACACGGCAACCGAAATCGGCTTGCTTGGCCTGAGCGCCGCCGAAGCTTCCAAAGGGCTTTCGCTTGCGTCCGTGCTGGTCTTCCCGGTGCTCTTCGCGGCGGGAATGTCGCTGGTGGATGCGACCGACAATGTGCTGATGCTGGGCGCCTACGGATGGGCCTATGTCAAGCCGGTGCGTAAGCTCTACTACAACATCACCATTACCTCGGTCTCCGTGGTGGTGGCGCTGGCGGTAGGCGGCGTCGAGGCGCTGGGCTTGCTGGCGAGCGAATTCCACCTGACCGGCGGCATCTGGAACTGGGTCGGCAAGCTCAATGAGAACTTCGGCGTGCTGGGCTACGGCATCGTCGGACTCTTTGCTTTGAGCTGGATCGTCTCGATTGCCATTTACAAATGGCGTCGCTTCGATGATCTGGAATTCAGTGCACGCGACGCGCGTTAAGCGCAAAACCCGTTGAGGGAATCTTAGGAAAATCAATCCATCATTTCAAAATGAAACGCAACATTCAAGCAACTTGCGAGTCTAAACTGAGAACAGGCAAACCAATTTCAACTCAGGAGGTATTGGATGCAAACAAGATGGATGCAAAGAGCTTTTCTGTTGATTGGAGCGGCCGGTCTCGCCAGCGCAATGGCCTGCGCGCAGACGGACCTTGCAGGCAGCCTCTACGGCGCCTTCAATGGCGCCACTTCGTCCGAAGGGACCGCACAGAGTCCTTCCAACGCTGCCGGCGTCTTGTTGGAGGTGCGCCACATCTCCAAACCCTATTTTGGATACGAGGGAACCTACGCCTACAACCGCGCCAACCAAGGGTATTCGCTCTCGTTAAATCCAGTTTGCCCCACAAGTGGTTGCAGTATCACCACGGGATCGATTTCAGCCGCCGCACATGAAGTGACCGCCGATTATATTGCCTCCGTGAAGATCAAGCTGACCGGCTTCCGTCCCTTTGCGCTTGCAGGCGGGGGCCTTTTGCTGGATGTGCCAAGCAGCGGCCAAGAGACCGTCTGCAATTCGACCACCTTAATCTGCACACAATCTTCGATCTCTACCAGCACCTCCACCAAACCCCTCTTTGTCTACGGCGCAGGGCTTGACTGGGGCCTTTTGCCGCACATCGGGCTGCGCTTGCAGTACCGCGGCAACCTCTACAAAGTGCCCGATATGACCAATCTCTTCACTTCGTCCAGCGCCTTCACTCGCACCGCCCAACCGATGATCGGCATTTACATCAGGCTGTAAACCCGGCGCGCGATAGTGGCCTGCAATGATGTTAAGATGAAGTCAATTCTTGATTTGCAGGCCATGATGCCACACCGCCCACAAGCCGGTTCAAATTTTCTTCCGAAGCGGTCGCGCGCCTGACCATGCCTGTTCAGCGCCCAAGCTGGCTGCCTTCTTATCTGCCGGAACTCGACGGCCTGCGCGGCCTGGCGATTCTGGCCGTGGTCCTCTATCACTGCAACTACAAGCAACTGGAGACAACTCCATTGCGCGGCGCCGTCGAATGGGGATGGGCCGGCGTCATCCTCTTCTTTGTCCTCTCCGGCTTTTTGATTACCACCAACCTGCTGGCCGCGCGCGCCAAGCCCCACTACTTCCACAACTTCCATGCTCGCCGCGCGCTGCGCATCTGGCCCGTCTACCTGCTCACGCTGGCCGTTGTCTACGCCAAGTCCGATTGGTTCGTCGGCCCCTATCCACTGGAGGCGATCCGCACCGCGCCGTGGTGGGCTTACCTGCTCTTCCTGCAGAATCTCTTTCATCTCGCGCTGCCTCCGGCGCTGGTGCCCACCTGGGCGCTGGCCATGGAAGAGCAGTACTACTTCTTCTGGGCGCCCTCGGTTCGCTGGCTGCGCCGCCCCTGGATGCTTGCGGCTGTGCTGATTGCCGCACTCATTTGCTCACCGCTGCTGCGCCACTTGAACCCGCACTGGCTTTGGGGGCTCTCGTCCCACACGCTCATCAAGCTGGACGGCATCGCTCTCGGCAGTCTGCTGGCGCTCGCGCTCCACACGCTACCGGTCAGCCGCCGCATCTGGTTCTGGATGGGCCTGGGTGCCTTCGTTGCGGGCATGGTCTGCGCGGGCACGGTTGCGGGAGGTACTTCGCTGCTGGATTCCGCGCTGGCCCTGGGCTTTACTGGAGCGGTGCTGGCCGCCATGGCTTCGACTGGCGCGCGCAACCCCTTGAGCGCCGCGCTGCGCCGTGGGCCGCTGGCCTTCTATGGCCGCATCAGCTACGGCCTCTATCTGACGCACATCATCGTCTTTGTTTACTTCGGCTGGTTCGACCACCGCATGGCTCTCTACGGTACAACCGGTGTTTACGCGGTGGTAGCTCTGCGCCTGATCGCCACCACCGCCGTTGCTGCCGCCTTATGGTACGGATTTGAATCTCAAATCCTCAAGCTCAAACGGTACTTTTGATCTTCTATTGAACCCCCGCGCAACTCCGGAGTTGAGAGAAAAACATCCCTCAGGGGCTGAAGCCCACCTACATTTTGTGCCTTTTGCGGCACGACTGAAGTCGTGCCCTTTCAAAGCACCAACATCATCTGCGGTTCTCTAGAGCGGAATCAGAATCGCTGTGCCCTATAGGGTTCAGTGGAAGGTTGCCGCTCCCTGTTGGTCGCGTCAACTTGAGTGTTCCGGCTCTGGGTATACTAATTCTGATTCCGCTATAATTGGTGTGCAGGGCGGCGTATCTCACCCTAGATGGGCCAAAAACTTCACGGCGCGATATACCCAGGAGTTGCGCCGACGTTGGGCGGCAGGGTTGCGCCGCGGCCGGGTTCAGCAGCGGGACCGTTGTCCACGTCCTGGTAGCCCTGAAAGTTGTAAGTTCTTGAAGCCGTACCGGCAAGCTCAAAGGCCAGACCGCGATAGGTGGTAAGGTTACTCAGACCAGGTTGCAACGGCGCATTGAGGACATTCTGGCCATCGAAGACGCTGCTTCCCATGTCGCCCCAAGTGGTTGGGTTGGCATTGGTCAACGTGCAAGTCGAGCCTCCATTGCAGCTCACCGTCCAGTCGCCTCCGTTGACGGCGACCGCGCCGGTATCGCCCGTGGCTCCCATGGGAAGCATGCGCAGATTACTGACCGTGTAATTGAATGAATTGGCAATCGGATCAAAGGTGAAAGCGACTGCCCAAACTTGCGAGAGGTCCATGGGCACCTGATTCTGACTCCATGCCGGCTGCACCATCTGCGAAAAATCCACTTCGACGCGCCGCGGTCCTGGCGAGGGTGCAAGCGTGACGTAGGCGAAGTAATAAGAGTAATCAGGAATGATGCTGGTGGGCTGCACCAGCGCCACTTCAATGGGAAACGGCTCGCCTAGCTGGTTGTGCTCGGCAATTCCAGCTGACCAATCCGCACCGATCACATTCCAGCCAGGAACAAAATTGATCCCCTGATGCTGCACGTCGAGGAAGGTGTTGTTTTCGATCCTGTCAACAGCGGTGATATTGGCTCCACTCCATAGGATTTGTTGAGCGAGATTGTCGTGAAGATAGAAGTCATGGCTTCCCGCATCAAGATAAATGGCGGCGCCCCAGCGAACCTGATTGTCTTGCAGGATGTTGTAGGCGATCTCCGTGCCCTGGTCGTCCACACTCCAGGCATTGAGGTTGCCGCAATCTTCCATGAAGATGCAGGGGGTCGTGACGAGATTGTTGAAGACCTGCAATTGGCTTCCCAGCGTGGCGCCCGCCAGAGAGGTGCGTTGAATGGTGTTGAACTGAATCAGATTCTGCGTGCCATCCGAAGCGACGATACCCGCGTCATTGCTCCAGGTCATTCCTGAATCCTGAATGGTCACTTGCTCGACGGTGTTGTTGGAACCGGCCAAGTAGATGCTGGCGCGCCCGGCAAATTGGATCAGGCCGCCGTTGACCACATTGCCTGTGCCAGTGATTTCGATGCCGCCATAAAACTCCGGGTTGACGTTGTACCCATCGTAGCCGCGAATCCAGTTGGGGGCATAGAGTTGGAAGTTCTTGATGGTGCAGGAGTTGCTGTTCTGCAGGTTGAACCAGCCGCCGCGCGCGCGCAGACCATTGACGGTGATATACGATTGGTTGCTCAGATCAAGAACGGCGGGCGCGACGCCCGCCTCGATGCGGCCGGCCGGCGAGGCGCCATCTTGCGTCCAAACGTACAGCAACTGCGTGGCCGGGTCCCAGAACCACTCACCCGGCGCATCCAACAGATTGAGCTTGCCAAAGAGGATGAACTTGTTGCCGCGCCGGGGAATCAGTTCGGAGAGTTGGTCGATGGGCTCGCTCCAGTCAAGCTCGCCGGTGGCCTGGTTGTCGGTGGTAATCTGGCGTTCATAGCCGACCCAAGCCTCTCCAGCCATCACGCGAAGCCATGCGCCTGTCAGATCCACAGCGGGAAGACCGGCCTTGGTCAGCGATGTGGAGTTGCCTGCGTCGGCGATGGAGTAGGTCATGCCGGCCAGGTCTTCGATTGGTGAATTCGGCCAGCGCGCTTCGTTCAGCAGATGGCCGTCAGAGAAGACTTGCATCGGCTGCGCCGGCCATGGCGTGCTGTAGATGGAGCCGTTATAGACAGTCCACGGACCCGTGACGGCTTGCGCGCCGAGCAACGTCGGGATTTCGCCGGGGTATGCGGCAATCGTGATCGGGGCGCTGGATGTGCCCGAAGATGGCACGGTCACATCCTCGTGATAATTGCCGGCGCGCAGCAGAAGCGTGTCGCCCGCGAGCAACTGATTTACGCCATGCTGCACGGTGGCGAATGGCTGGGTAAGCGTTCCCGGCGATAAATCGCTGCCTGTGGGAGAAACGTAAAAGGTTGTGGGCATATGCGTCAGTATGGCCGAGGCTTCGTTCGAGCTGCCGCTCTCGCCGGCGGAGTTATAGGCGGTCACTTCATAGTAGTAAGTTATCCCTGCGCTGACCGAAGTATCGGTGTAAGTGGCTTGGGTGCAGGTGGATAGCAGCGTGTACGGCCCTCCGCTGGCCGCGCCGCGCTTGACATGATAGCCGGTAGCGCCGGTGCTGCCGGTCCAGCTCAGCACAACCTGGCCGTTGGCGACAGTGGCTTTGAGGGCAGTGGGTGCGGGCGGAATCTGCGGAGTGCCGTTATGGTTGTTTGAAGTGCCGCTTTCGCAACCCGTCATGTTGACAAAGAAGATAAGAATAGCGAGTCCCAGGAATTTGTTCATTCGCAATCGCCTCACCAACGGAGATTCCGTCCTTTCAGCAGCAATTATTCATGCACCTAGGCAAAAACAGCCAAAGAATGTGACGAAGGTGCGCAATGCGGGGACGAATGTGTTTGGAGCAGGCACATGATGATCCATGAAGAACCGGGCGTGGACCAAGAGGCCGGCACTCCCTGTTGCTGCTAAAGCGCACCGGTGGCAAAGCGCAGAAAGGAATCGCGGTAGGTGTGGCTCAGCTTTAAGATAACGCCATCTTTGAGGACAATCTCGTACTCTCCGCGTCCGGCGGGAAGCATCTCGCGAATGGCATCCAGATTGACGATCCTGGATCGCTCAATGCGCTGAAACTTGGCGGGATCGAGACTCGCCTCCAAAGCTGTGATGGTCTGTCGCAAAAGATAGGATTGAGCGCCCACGTGCAGGGCTACGTAATTGCCTTGCGCTTCGATCCAGGATATTTCGGCCGGTCGCACAAAAAGGGCCTTGTCGCCCGCCTTCACCAGAATGCGCTTCATCGGCTGCGGGCGGGCGCTCGGCTCGTTGAGTACCTGCGGCATCCCTTCATTCACATCCCGGCTTGCTTCCGTGCGCCCGGCTTTTATTTGCCCTCGCTGAAAGCTCCTGTAATAGAAGAAAGCCTGTGTGGCGGCGACGGTCACGGCGTAAGCCAGCACCGCTATCAAAAGGTCTCGCATATACCAATAATGCAGGTAGGGCAACTGGGATTTGGCAACAAGAAAGACCCAGCGTGGTTGCAAGGCCAATGAGTAAACCAGAATATATGCGTAAGGGTGGATGGATCCCACAGCAAGAGCAACCAGGGAGTGAATGAAAAGGTTGCGCAGCCGGTGTGCCTGCGCAGCCGGCAGCTTTTGCGCCAGCACAATGGCCAAAGGTACGATGGGCAAAAACAGATACCAAAGCAGAAGCGCATGGGCAAAAGCCGCTCCCCATGCATGTTGCCCATTATCGGTGCTGATAATCTCGACTGCGTTGATGGCGCCGAAAAAGGTGGCAGCCGCAAAAGCATAGAGGAAGACAGTCAGACGCGAGGGCGGTTTGATGATCTCAGTCGCGGTGGATGTGCCTTCAGGCTTCGGATCTGCCATGATTTCCATCTGTCAAAACCATCTTTTGAGGTGAGTTCAATGGATTTATATTTCGGTTGAGAGTGCCTCCGAGTTATCGGTTCTGAATCTTGGGAGTCAGACGGCGCCAATGCGGTCGCGGAGGCGCTTGAGGACGTTGGGTGGGACGAGGCCGCTGACGTCGCCGCCAAAGGCGAAGACCTCTTTGAGCATCCGCGAGCTGACAAACGAGTAGCGACCCGCTGGTTGCAGAAAGACCGTCTCGATCTCCGGAGCCAGGCGGCGGTTCATCAATGCCATCTGAAACTCGTACTCGTAATCGCTGATGGCGCGGATGCCGCGCAGAATTGCCGAGACGCCCTGTTGACGCGCAAACTCCACCGTTAATCCATCGAATGTCGCTACCGAAACGTTGCCCAGAGCAACGGTCGATTCGCGCAGCATTTCGACGCGCTCCTCGACGGTAAAGAGCGGATTCTTTACCGGATTGTTGAGGATGGCGACGATGAGGTGGTCAAAGAGCTTGGCGCCGCGCTGGATCAGGTCAATGTGGCCGTTGGTGGGCGGGTCGAAGGTTCCGGGATAGAGGGCGCTTGCGCTCATGGTGGCTGCTCTTCTGTGATTCTAGCAGCGGGCAGACAGGCGCGGGGTGTGCTTCCGGTAGAATGGCCTCTTTGAATTGAGATTAAGCAGACTCAACGGCATTGATCTTCCTGGCTATTTCGAAAGCCAGGGGTTCCATGGTCGGGTGGAAGAGTCCACGCTCCCTAAGTGGCAACTCCTCCAGCAGATCGGGATAGTGCGAGGTTTCGCATCCCGGAAAGGCGGGAAAACCAACTGTGTCTGCCATCCGGCAACTGATGTTAATCAGATCCGGCATTCCCCACGAACTGTTCTTCTCGCGTGGCTTATGGTGATCCGCGACAATGGCTTCAAACTCCGCAGGCAGCTTCCAATCCACAACCAGTTGGCGGCCAGCCTCGCAATGATCCCAGCCAAAGAGCTCTCGCTCAGCTTTGAGGATGCTCGCGGGTGTGCCGCTATGCCCACCCAGTGGCAGGCTGTATTCCTTGGGCCGAAGCACGGCCAGCGCCAAACGGCCGATGTCGTGCATGACGCCGTAGGTATAAGCGATATCCCGATCCAGAAAGCCTACTGAGGCTAACTGGTCGGCAATCAGTGCGGTGGCCAGATTGTGACGCCAGATGGCACGCATAGCGGGCTGATTCAGCGTCTTGCCCATATAGCCGCGCACCCCTACGGTAAGGCACAGGCCATTCAGATTGTTGGCGCCCAACACAGCAATGGCCTGCAAAACACTGTTGGCGGGAAAGCGCGGTGCATAAAGCAGTGAGTTGGCGATAGTGAGAACTTCACTGGCAAAGGCTGGGTCCGATGAAATCAAATCGCTCAACTGGTGCAACTGTACGTTCTCATTGTGAGCCAGTTGCAGAACCTGAAGGGCAACTTGGGGAAAGGGAGGTATGCGAAGATGCGCCCAGGAGGGAGCAATCGCCTCGTCTTTACGCCTCTCTAGCTGTTGCATTGGATTCTCCCTTCGTCTCAGGATTCTTTAATGCCGACTGTGGTGCGGTTGAGGCCGCTCAGCCTGTGAGGAAGCTCTTCCGGCGCTATCTACTCTTTCGGCAAATGCAAGAAATTCATGAGTAAGATGTTTGGAATGTGTAAGTTTTAATGATTATTGCGAGGTTTTTCTGGTAGACGTTTTGAATCCGCTGCCTTTTTTAGATGCGTATCTTGAAGCCGGATTCGATATCCCGGCGTAAAGCGATACGATTAGATTTGGGATGCACAACTCCCAGGATCTCAATACCCTTGGGTGTCCCGCCATTGCGACATATTTGTTTTTGTTGCCAGGGTGGGATAGTACGAACCCCAACCAGCCTCGTGCAAGAGGAGCAAAATGCCAAGAATTCTAGATGGAACAGTGATTGCCGCCGAGATCAAGCGGGAAGTGGCCGAAGAGGTTCGCGCATTGGCCGCGCATGGAATCCGACCCGGCCTGGCGGCGGTTCTGGTAGGCAATGTGGCGGCATCGGAGATTTACGTACGCAGCAAGGTGCAGAGCTGTGCCGAACTAGGCATCTTCAGTGAGCTGATTACGCCGCCTGCCACTGTGACGACGGAAGAGATGCTCGCCCTGGTTGCCCAACTCAACGCGCGCGAGGAGATCGATGGCATTCTCATCCAATTGCCTTTGCCCGCGCACGTAAACACCAAGGCCTTGCTCGACGCTGTCGACCCCGCCAAAGACGTGGACGGCTTTCATCCGGTGAACTCCGGCCGCCTGATGGCCGGGCGTCCGTCGCTCGCCCCTTGTACTCCCGCTGGGATCATTGAGATTCTCCAGCGCAGCGAAATTCCCATCAGCGGCCGGCACGCCGTCGTCGTCGGCCGCAGCGACATCGTCGGCAAGCCGGCGGCGCTGTTGCTGCTGCATCAGAACGCGACCGTCACCATTTGCCATTCAAAGACCAGCAACCTCGCCGAGATCACCCGCCAGGCCGACATTCTGGTCGCCGCCATCGGCCGCGCCGGCTTTATCACGCTGGAGATGGTCCAGCCTGGCGCAACCATCATCGACGTCGGTATGAACCGCGTCTCTGAGCGTGCGGAGTTTGAGCGCTTCTTCGCCGGCAACGCCAAGCGCGAAGCGGCCTTCGCCAAGAACGGCTCCGTGGTGATGGGCGATGTGGCCCCTCGCGCCTTCGAAATCTCCGGCGCCTATACGCCCGTCCCAGGCGGCGTTGGCAAGCTGACCATCGCTATGCTCATGGCCAACACTGTGCGCGCTGCCAAGATGCGGCGGGGGCTGTAGGGCATTTTGTCGTAGAATCCTGTCCATCCTCTTCGGTTTGAGATCACAAAATGTGACCTCAAACCAGAGACGGAATGAGCAGCCAAAGCGCGCTTATACCCTATTCGATTGAGTACCAAATTCATCAAGTGCGTGGCCAGAAAGTTCTGCTCGACGCCGACTTGGCCGCGCTGTATGACCATAGACCGGCGAGCCTTCTGCTGGGTTCTGATTCTACGGCGAATTTGGCTTGATCGTCTATACTGCGTGCAACGATCAGTCGCAGTTGACTGCAACTGCGTATCGGGTTTGCGCGCGCAGAGAAGGATGTATTTGTCATGCTTCGAGTAGGTCTCACCGGCGGGCTGGGCAGCGGCAAATCGACCGTTGCTGCGATATTGCGCGAGCTGGGCGCGGAGGTGGTTGAGGCCGACGAACTGGGGCGCGCGCTGATGGAGCCGGGGCAGGCGGTTTTCTCGACGATTGTCGAGCACTTCGGCGCGGAGGTTGTTGGCCCCGATGGCCGGCTGAAGCGCGCGCGGCTGGCCGAGATGGCCTTCAAGGAAGGCCGCTTGCAAGAGCTGAATGCAATTATCCATCCAGCGGTGCTTGCCGCCGAAGAGCGCTGGATGGAGCAGGTCTTTGAGCGCAATCCCGCCGCTGTAGCCGTCGTCGAGTCGGCGCTGATCTTTGAGGTCGAGCGCGATGCCCGCCTGCGTGGCGAGAGCGGAACGCTGCTGGCTAACTGGCTGAAGCACCTGGACCGTATCGTCCTGGTCACCGCGCCGGATGAGATGAAGATCGCCCGCTATATCGCCCGTGTCAGCCCAGATGGAGTTGGCCGCGCCACCGCCGAAGCCAGCGCCCGCGAGCGCCTTCAGCACCAGATTCCCGATGCTGGAAAAGCAGCAATTTCAGACTATGTAATTGTAAATGAAGGAAATATTTCAGATCTCCACGCTCAAGTGGAAGCCTTGTGGCCAATCCTCCGCGCTTCGGCAATTGCATGAATCGATTTGAAGATCATTGTTTGGTATTTGCTGGAGCGATCTTCCAATTCATTTGTTTTGGCGAACCATGAAGAAGGTCGCATTTATAGAAAAAAGAGCCGTGGAAGGTAATAGTTTCGGGGTATAGCGATTGAAGAACCGCATCCTGTTGCACGGAGAATCATTGATCCGTACGTCGTGCGATTGTCCTGAATATTTCGAAACCATTTCACTCTGTGGAAAGGAAAGCGAATATACTCATTTTCAAGCTTGAGGGCGAGCGATCAGGCCGAGGAGGACGAGATGATTCGAGCGGGTTTGGTTGGTTTTGGTTTGGCGGGGCGGGTCTTTCATGCGCCACTGATCAGCTCCGTCGAAGGCCTGGAACTGACCGCCGTGATGGAGCGATCCACGAATCATGCCGCGGAACGCTATCCGAGAATCACCACCTTCCGCACGCTGGAGGCGATGCTCGAGGACTCGTCGCTTGATCTCTTTGTGGTAGCCACGCCGAGCGGTAGCCATTTTGAAGTGGCGCGGCAGCTTCTGGAAGCGGGAAAGAACGTGATTGTGGACAAGCCGCTGGCGGTGCGCTCGGTAGAGATAGCCGAACTCGGTAAACTGGCTGCGATGAAGGGCGTGCTGCTCGCGCCCTTTCACAACCGCCGCTGGGATGGGGACTTTCTGACCGTGCAGCGAGTGCTGCGGGAGGGTTCGCTGGGGCGGCTGGTGCATTTTGAGTCTTGCTTTGACCGCTGGGCACCGGGAGCTGCGCGAAAGCCATGGAAGGACGATCCGACGGGAGGCGGTTTGCTGCTCGACCTGGGCACACACCTCGCCGACCAGGCGTTGATGCTCTTCGGCAAGCCGCTGGCGGTCAGTGCCGAAGTGGGCCGGGAGCGCGATGGCGAGGGCGCGAACGACGCCTTCACTCTGCGGCTGCGTTATGAGGGGCTAAGGGTTGTACTGAGCGCGACGTGCCTCTCGTCGCTGCAACGTCCGCGCTTTCACCTGCGCGGGACCAAAGGCAATTATTGGAAACATGGCGAAGATCCGCAAGAGGCAGCGCTCGGCAAGGTCGCCCGCATAACTGATTCGGCTTGGGGACAGGAGAGTGCGGATCATTGGGGACTGCTCAAAGTGGACATCGATGGCGGCAAGGTCACTCGTCCGGTCCCGCATGTGCCCGGCGACTACCGGCTCTACTACGCCGGGATCCGTGACGCGATGCAGTTTAAAGCCGTTCCACCGGTGACGTTGCTCGATGCATGGCGCACGGCGCGACTGCTGGAGTGGGCGCTGGAAAGCTCCGATCAGTGCCGGGAGATTGCCTGCAATTGGAGCGAAGGGCAGCAGTAATACTTTTACTGGCGATGCAGCATCCGGAGTTAGAAATTCGTTGAAGAAATGCGCGGTGAGTCCTTCGGTCCTGTAACTACGCTGGACGCCCAGCTAACCCTGCGGACAAAGATCGTCCGTCCTGGACCCAAGCCACGCGTCCAACTCAGCTCAGGATGACAGTTCATTCAATCGATAAAAATCAAGAAAAGCAAAGATGGGGTACGGTTTACTTGCCCACAACTTTCTGGGCCACGGTTTCCTCGTCAGCATCGGACTTGATGATCTTGTTATGCAGGCAATAAAGGGCCAGTTCGAGGCGGTCGCTGACGCCCAGCTTGTCGTAGATTTTGCGCAGATAGTTCTTGATCACCTGCTCGGTAGTCCCCAACTGGTAGGCGATCTCTTTGTTGCGCTTGCCCTGTGTAATGCAGGTGATGATGGCCATCTCCTTGGGTGAGAGCTTGGGCTGAGTGCGCGGATTGACCAATGCGCTGGCTTGGGCGCGATAGGCCTCGATCACCCAACTGACCGACTGGTTGTCGATCCAAGTCTCTCCGGCTGCTATGCGCCGCACGCAGCGGACTAAAAGATCGGGGGAGATGGAACGGCTGACGATGCCGCGCACACCGCGGCGGTAAAGCTCGACGGTCTGATTTTCATCAGCGGCGACCGCCTGCACAATCAGCTTGACGTCGGGCGCCAGGCGCAACAGTTCCGGGATGGCGTTGGTTGTGCCGGTCAGCAGGCTTCCTTCAAGTAGAACAATATCAGAAGGATAGCGTTGAATGGCGGCGTGGAGATTCTCGAGCGAGTCGGCCTGAGCGACCACGCGCAGATCATCCTCAAGCGCGAAGACCTTACGGATACCGACACGGTAAATGGCCTGCGAGTCGGCAAGGATTACGCGGATAGTTCCCGGTTTGACCGGAGCTTCCGGAGTTTCAGCGTCAGTTGAATCGTCCAAAAAATCCATAGAGAGTTTTGCCAGACCTACTCCGGCCGTCACTGCTCGGCGAATTGATACTCGTCAATGGTAGCGGCAGCCTGATAGTTACTTTGGTTCTTCTGGCAGCGTACCACACGCCCCTGACAATGAACCAGTACATCGTGCGGAGTTCCTAGAACTGCGCAGGGCATCCGCAGAGAAAATTGTATCTCCAGCCCGGACAACACCGGGCGTTCCAACTCGAAAACCACGCCACTGGCTGAGACATTGCGCGTGAGAGCGGCAATCTCATCTTTGCCAGACGACAAAACCACGGGCAGTGCAATAGGAAAACGCACTGCACATCGCACCTCTTGCCGCGCAACCGCTGAACGGGAACGGGCAGAAGGAAACGGAATTGCAGGTTTCAATGCATCCATAAGAGGTATCCTAACTCCGTACCGACCCATCTTCACTGTACAGGAGTTTTCTCGTAAGGCCTATGGCACCAAAGTTTTCAAGATGGTAATGCGCCGAATCAATACGGATTCTTACAGCCAAAAGTTCGAGTCAAGCATGGATCATCCGAATGAATTATTGAGCGGATGGTTCGGTCACAACCGGCAAAATCAGGCAAAAACCGGCAAATATTGAGGAATTCCCTATAAATACCGAAGAAAAGTGTGGAAATCGCGGTTTTTTAGTTGACAATTGACCCCGAAAAGCTGCATTGTAACGAACGACGGGGTTATTCGCCCGCATGAATACAGGGGTTTAGCGCATGAACGCCATGCTCCTTCCATGTGGAATCCACCCTGCACATCAAGCCCATGCAACACCGGCGCGCCCCAGGGCCCGCCCAAAAGGAGAGCAACGCAATGGCAACTGGATTGACCAAGACCGCCCTGATTCGGCTTCTGGCCGAGAAACTCGAACTGACCAACAAGCAAGTCGCCGCTTTCTTTGAGGCTCAGGCGGAGACCGCCGTGAAGGAGACCAAGAAGAACGGTGTCTTCGTGATTCCCGGCATCGGCCGCCTGGTGAAGGCGGAGCGCAAGGCCCGCATCGGCCGCAACCCCCAAACCGGCGCAGCCATCAAGATCAAGGCCAAGACTGTGGTCAAGTTCCGCGTGGCCAAGGCCGCCAAGGACGTGATCGCCCCGGTCAAGAAGTAGGTTTCCGCGCAGAGCGGACTCGATGTAATTCCCTGGACTGCGGACAGCAAAGGGGAGGAGCCGATAGGTTTCTCCCCTTTGTCATTTGGCATTGGTGATGAGCTTGAGAGCGTTATTCCGGGGGATTGCCGTCCTCAGCCGGACTTGGCATCAGCGCCCGCACCACCAAAGACAGGCCGAAGCAGACGACGATAATCCTCTCTCCTAAGCGGAGGTCATAACCCCAGGAGAAGGCGGCCATGGCTAGAAAGACTCCGATGGGTGTGAGCTCCGAAAGCATGGCGCGACCCCATTGCGGCTTGCTTGCAGAGAGGGGCAGAGAACTGCGGAAGCGCGGAACCAGGCGTGGCACGGCGCGCAGATATTCGCGGTAAGGTTGACCGAGCTGATCACATAAATAGTTCTCTTCGGCAAGCGTCAGTCGCAGCAAAAAGAGCGGCATGGCGATTAGAACAAAGATCGCGCCGGTAACCGGCATCAGGAAGGCCAAGGCTACCGTCATCGCCCACAAACCAATATAGAGCGGATTGCGAACGTAGCGATAAGGCCCGCTGACCACCAGGGTGTCGCCTATCATTTTGCCATGAATCACGGTTGCTGGTCCGAGATAGGCAGCACCCCAAAGCCGAAAGACCAGTCCCTTGGCGGCGATCAGCGCGCCGAGGATAACCACCAGAGCGACAGCCGTGGGATAAGAGACGAGGCCAACTCCCCCGATTTTGAAGATCAGCCACGCCCGCAGCGGGATGCGCGAACCTACGCCCCAGTTGGAAATCCATGGCGACCAAAAGCCTAGCAGCAGGATGGATGCATTGATAAGCATCCGCAGGCGAAATTCAACTTTAGTTGCTTTCATTTATCTCTCCCATTGGCCGGAGTCTATCACTTTATCTGGTTGAATGTACGCAATTGGAAGGGTTAAAGTTCACCAAATTCGTCCAAAATGAGTTTTAATCAAATCCGCGTTCAATGACCCACTGCGCCTGGAAGACCTATTGAAAGGTCGAATCATCTACACTGTCTTCAGCCCGTGACTTCCGCCAACTCCATCACTGATACCATTGCCGCCATCTCGACGCCGCCGGGGCGCGGAGGGATAGGGATTGTGCGCCTGAGCGGTCCAGAGGCCGCATCCATTACCGCGCAGCTCGTTCGGCTGCGACAGCCGCTCGAACATAGCCGTGCTCGTCTGGCCGACGTGTTGGATGAAGGAACTGTCGATAGCATTGATGAAGCACTGGTCACGCTCTTTGCCGCGCCCAACTCGTACACCGCAGAGGATCTGGTCGAGATTGCCGCGCATGGTTCGCCAGTGGTGCTGGATTTACTATTGCGGCGCGCGCTCACGTTGGGCGCGCGACTGGCAGAACCGGGCGAGTTCACCCAGCGAGCTTTTCTGGCCGGCAAGCTGGACCTGACGCAGGCCGAGGCGGTGCGCGACCTGATCGAAGCGCAGACACTCACCCAGGTTCGGCAAGCCGCCAGTCAGATGGGCGGCGCGCTCAGCCGCCGAGTGGCGCCGGTCAAGCAGGCTCTGGTCGAGCTGATTGCCCTGCTCGAAGCCGGCATCGACTTCGCCGAGGACGACGTCGATGTGACCCCGCCGGCGGAGATTACCCGCCGCATAGAGAAAATCAAGTTGCCATTGAACGCGCTGGCAGCATCATTCTCCCGCGGACGCATTGTCCACGACGGGCTGACGCTGGCCATTGTTGGCCGCCCCAATGCCGGCAAGAGCTCGCTCTTCAATCGGCTTATCGAGCGGGACCGCGCCATCGTGGCCGCAACCCCCGGCACCACCCGCGACACGGTGAGCGAGCGCATCTCGCTCGACGGGATTCCCCTGGAGCTGGTGGACACCGCCGGCCTGCGCGAGGCTGCCGAAGAGGTCGAGCAGCTAGGCATTGATCGCAGCCGCGAGGCGTTGGCGGATGCCGCACTGGTGCTCATTGTTCTGGACGCAACAGAGCCTCTCAACGACGAGGAGCGCCGCCTGCTGGTTGCCGTCGAGCACCGGCCAGCCGTGGTTGCAGTGAACAAATGCGATCTGCTTGAAGCTGGTGGTTCGATGATCGAAAGCGCAACCATGCAGGGTGCCCCATCCATGCAGCCCATCGCCACCTCGGCGCTTACCTGCGAAGGTATCCCTGCGCTACGTGAGCGCATCCTGGCGTTGGCCACCGGAGGCGCCGCGGCTGAGCAAGGGATGCTTACCAGCCTGCGCCACCAGCAAGCCATAACCACAGCGCTTGCGGCTCTGGATGAAGTTGCACAGGCAACGGAGGCCGGGATCCCCCACGAGATGCTCCTTCTTGATCTTTATCGTGCCCTTTGGGCGCTGGACTCTCTCACCGGCCAAACCACTTCCGACGACATCCTGAACCTGATCTTTTCCACTTTTTGTATCGGAAAGTGACCCGATTCCTGGGTTTTATTCGACGATTTTGAATTGGGGAACTGCTCTGGGTCAGGGATACAGATGCCAATCGCATCATTGCTACGTCTGTTCACTATAGGTTTTGTGTTCTCTGCACGGCGCGGACGCCGTGGACGCGGCGCAGGTTGAGGACCATGCGGTTGAGATGGCGCACGTCATCCGCTTCTGAGACCAGTTCGACGACCGCTTCGCCGTTTTCGTCCTTTTTAATATCAATGTTGCTGATATTGGAGTTGTCGTCAGAGATGACGGCGATCAGCTCCTTGAGCATTCCGGCGCGGTCATCGCAGGAGATGGTGAACTTGACCGGGTAACGCTGCGGCTTGCCAGTCTTGTCCGCGCGGGACCACTCGACATTGATGCGGCGATCGCTTTCGTAAAGCAGATTCTGCACGTTTGGACAACTGCGCTGATGAACCGCGACACCTTTGCCGCGGGTGACGTAGCCGACAATCTCCTCCCCGCGTATGGGGTTGCAACAGCGGGCGCGATAAACGAGCAGATCGTTCTGGCCTTCCACCTGGAGGGAGTCTGAGCCGGTCAGGTGCAGCTTGCGCACGGCGTCAGTCATGGCGGCTTCGCCCGGTCCACCCTGCTTGATCTCAGGAATGGCTTCGGGTTCAGGGAGATTGGCGCTGCCGGGCACCAGGCGGTTCAATATCTGGCGGGCAGTGTGCTTGCCAAGGCCAAGGGAGGCCAGCAGATCGGACGCCGTTGCCACGCCATATTCATTGGCGATGCGCCCCAGATCCTGGTCGCAGATCTGCGCTTGCGGCACCTTGTATTTGCGGGCTTCGCGCTCCAGCAGCTTGCGGCCAATCTCAACCGCGCGGCGGCGATGGTCCTCGTTCAGCCAGTGCTTGATCTTATTGCGGGCGCGAGGGCTTTTGACAAAGGTGAGCCAGTCGCGGCTGGGTTTGTGATCCTTTTGGGTGACGATTTCAACAATGTCGCCGGTGCGCAACTTGGTGCGCAAGGGAGCCATCCGGCCGTTGATCTTGGCGCCGACGCAGGTATGGCCCACCTCGGTGTGAACGGTATACGCAAAATCGACCGGCGTGCCATCGGCGGGTACCACGACTACCTTCCCTTTGGGGGTAAAAGTGTAGGTCTCGTCCGGGTAAAGGTCCATCTTCAAACTGGAGAGGAACTCGTTGGGATCGGTCATCTCCTTCTGCCACTCGACAAGCTGGCGAATCCAGTTCAGGCGCTCCTCATCGCGGGCGTTCACTACATCGGCGCCGGCCTTGTACTTCCAATGCGCGGCGATGCCCTCCTCGGCGATGCGGTGCATCTCTTCGGTGCGAATCTGCACTTCGAATTGATGGCCGCTGGGACTCATCACCGTGGTGTGGAGAGACTGGTAGCGGTTGGCGCGAGGCATGGCGATAAAGTCTTTGATGCGTCCCGGAACCGGCCGCCATAGGGTATGAATCAGGCCGAAGACCGCATAACAAGCGCCCACGTCCTGCGTAATCACGCGAATGGCCAGGAAGTCGTAGACCTGATCGAAGGAGATTTTGGAGCGTTGCTGCTTCTGAAAGATCGAGTAAATGCGCTTGATGCGCCACTCGACGCGTGCCTCGATATTGTTTTCGCGCAGTTGCTCGGAGAGGGTGTCTTCGACAGCGCGGAGAAACTGCTCGCCGTCGATGCGGCGGCTTTCGACGGCTGCCGAGACCTGTTCGTAACTGACCGGGTCGGTGTAGCGGAAGGCCAGGTCTTCAAGTTCGCCGCGCACTTTGCCCATGCCCAGGCGATGCGCCAGCGGGGCATAAATGTCCATAGTCTCGCGGGCGATGGCCTCGCGCCGCTCCGGCTTGAGGTGCTCCAGCGTGCGCATATTGTGCAGCCGGTCGGCCAGCTTGATCAGCACGACACGCACATCGGAGACCATGGCCAGCAACATCTTGCGGACGTTTTCCGCTTGACGGTCCTCGCGATTGGCAAACTCGATCTTGTCGATATTGGTGACGCCCTCGACAATCCGGGCGACCTGAGGGCCGAAGCCTGCCTCAATCTCTTCATTGGTAGCGGGCGTGTCTTCAACCGAATCGTGCAGCAGGCCGGCGGAGATGGAGGTCGCGTCCATGCGCATCTCGGCGAGGATTTCAGCGACTTCGAGAGGATGGACGATGTACGGCTCGCCCGAGGCGCGCATCTGCCCTTCATGGTGATGGACGCAGAACTCCCAGGCTTTGCGAATCAGATGGAGGTCTTCGCTTGGGCGATTGGCGTGGACTTTCTTGAGGAGAGCCTCGACACGCTTTTCGATGGCAAGTTTCTCAGCGGCCTGCAGATGGGAATCGCGCACCACAGACTGCACCTTTCCCGTGGGAAACTGAGGCGCGTCGCGCATCTCTACCGGATCAATTTGCCGGACTGTCGCCATGCTTCATTATAGGCCGGTTGCGTTGCTTGTGCATCCATACGGTGGTCACAATTGGAGAACGAACAAGTTAGGGAAGAATCCCAGGCCGTAAAAACGAGACCTGGGATCTTCGGGAATCGAATCTTACCGGAACAGCGAATACAGGAGCAATGCTGCTATTCCACCGAACCAGACGATGTACCAAATCATGAATGGACGGCTTCTCCACAACCACGATCCGCGACCGATCGGCGTGGCAAAGCTGCCCGCTGGGCGCAGATCGCGGCCTACGGTTGCTGCCAGCCTCATTCCGCTGAAGACCAACAGCATCATATATGCGAAGACGGCAAGAAATGCTCCTCCGGTGAGCCACTTCACAATCGGAAGCAAGGCAGGCGAACAGGTGCGCCCCAGTGCGATCCCAAAAAGCAGGACCACGCAGCCCCAGCTCCACGCGGTTAATTGGTTTATGCCGATGCGCCTCAAGGCATCCTGGTATCTGTAATGCTCTTCGGCGCGCTCGGCTGGAAGCGGGACGCTGGCGCGAACGAGCAGAATTTTGGCCGGAAGAACCAGAGCAGTCCAGGTCAATTGGAGCATGGGCAGCCAATCGATAGGCATGCCATTGTTACGCAGTAAAAGCCACCAACTAACGGCGATGAATCCAGCCCAGAGGGCTTCGAAGGGCCAAGAGATATAGTCGCTCAGTCGGCGGGATTCAAGCGTGAAGGCTATCGCCCTGACCGGCGGATTGGCTCCGAGTTTGTGGCGCGTCCAAAGCTGAAAAAGCTGCATGGCTACCAGATAGAAAATCGCCCAAAACCCGCAGAGGGGAATCAAATCCCATCTTCGGATCGCGACGCAAACGCCAAAGAAAACAGCCAGGACAAGATGCACAACGACCAGTAAAGTGCGATAGCTTTTCAGCCAGGTCTTTCCCGGTCCACCATAGAAGCCCGCAGGAACCTCGATTCCGAGAAAATAGCCCGGACCATTGCGGAGCGGCTGGCGCCAGAGATACTTTACCAAGGCGTAGAGGATCGTCAAAAAGATCAGAAGGGCGGAGCCGAGCATCAATTCAAATTCTGTAGGCGCATTCATTGAGCGTCTCCTTTCTCTGTGTTGCTGGAGCGAGTCTGTTGCAAGAGCGTGAGTTCATGGCGGACGGCGGCTTCGATCTCCTGATGAGCCAAGCCGCTGAGGACCAACTGGGTGAGAGCCGTGCGCAGGGGTTGATAGAGGTCAGCCTCGTCCACGCGGCGAGGCATGCGCGACGCGATCACCGCGCCGGCTCCGTGACGGACGGTGACAAAGCCCTCGTCCTGGAGCTGGCGGTAAGCAACCGCGACGGTGTTCAGATTGACGCCCAAGTCGCCCGCAACCTGCCGGACCGAGGGCAACGTCATGCCCTCGCGGAGGCTGCCGCCCGCAATCAGGGATTTGATGCCATCCGTGATCTGCTGGTAGATCGGGCGTTTGTCGTTGACTTGCAGAGTAAGAAACATGATCCCTCCTACTGTCTACTGTATGTATACTTCATACAGTTAATATTGTCAGTGGTTGAGGAAATATTCTTTGGGATTCGAGGAAGCCATAATATATTCAAATATTTAGTTGAATTTATTTCGCTGATTTAGAAAAGATTTTCAGCTCTGGGATGTTGTAGAAGAAGGAGCGATCGTAAAATAACCAGGAACAAATATGCCCTATATATACACAATTTTGTCTTGGATGAATTGGAGACCATGAGATTCAACCCGGTGTCCTTTTCTGATTCATATTCCCGGATATCCTTGCACATGATTGCATCTGTAATAGGGGCTCAATTTTCTGGTGATTCTGATCGCCGCTGCATCTCTCGATCTTCCATTTGACCATAGTCAGATGACCATGGTCTGGAGTAGACTGAGAATGCCTGGAGGTGACCGATGCAGACGATTGCGGCAGGAGAGTTCAAGACCAAGTGCCTTGGGGTGATGGCCGAGGTGAATTCGACCGGGCGTCCAGTGCTGGTCACCAAGCGCGGCCAACCGTTCGTGCGGGTCTTGCCCGTGGAAGAGCCGGCAGTGAAGGAGAGTCCAGAGTCGATCTTTGGATTCATGCAGGGAAGGGGAACAATAAACGAAGATATTCTATCCTCTGAATTCTCCGATGAAGAGTGGGAGAAGTTAGCGGATGAACGGTGGGAGCGAGCTGAACGAGGAATTGCGCAGTGATCTTGCTTGATACTCATGTTGTGATCTGGCTTGCATTTACCCCCGATAAGATATCCCGTCCAGCAGCGGACACTATCAGGAAAGCCGAGTTTTTCAGGGAGGTTATGGGGATTTCTGCCATAACGCTCTACGAAATAGTGCGAGCGATTCGCCGCGGACGAATCGAGCCATCGGTGCCAGAACAGATTTTTATTGATCGCATCCGCAACCGGTTCAAAGTACTGCCTGTCTCCGATTCAATTGCTGTCTGCGCTGCGCAACTCCTGGCGCCATTTCACGGCGATCCGATGGACCGGATCATAGCCGCAACGGCAATCGTGGAAGACTGCGTCCTCATTACGCAGGATGATCGAATCCGCCAGGCAAAGGTTTGCAAGGTTGTCTGGTAGCGGAGCTATCGCAGCTTGCCGCGTACTTCGGGACGCACCAGATAAAAGAAGAAAACCAGGTTGAGCAGGCCTTGCACCAGTGCTGGTCCTTGATGCGAGTTGAAAAAGATCCACAAGTCGTAGGCGGAGAGCAGGAAGACCGCGCCGAGAGCCATTGCCCAAGCCCAGCGAAGAAGCAGAATCAAGCCGGCGCTGGAGGCGATTAGGGCGGAGGCAAAGATCAGAAAGAGAAGCGGATAATGCCGTCCAGAGACTACGCCAAAGATGATGACGCCCGCCAGAATGAGCAGGTAGAGACTGATGGCCGCCAAGCCAGGCAGGGGCAGGCGTTCGTGGATGGACGGATTCTTCAGCGCGGAGGGCACTTCAGCGGATTGTGTCTTCGGGGTAATTTCGTCGGTCATAGCGTATGCAGGTAGGCGAGCAGATCGCTGAGCTGGTCGTCGTTGAGTTGTGTGGCGGGCATATTCAGGCGTCCGCGCTGGATGACTTGCGTCAGCCGCTCGTCGGTAGGCGGCGCGCCAGAGGGCATGGACCGGAGCTTGGTGAGGGCTTGGAGTCCGGGGCCATTGAGTGGGCGCGTGGTGGTGGGGTGGTGGCACTTGGCGCACTTCTGGTGGAAGACCTGCGCACCGCGTGCTTCTTCGACGGTCCAAAGCGCCTCTGGCTTGGAGGGAGGCAGCGAACGGCAGCCGCCGAGCGCCGCGACGATGGCAGCGGCCAGAGCAAGCGCGGGAGTCAAAACGGCTAAGGAAGCGGCGAGGGAACGAATGTGCATCTGGCTCTGATGATACAGGGTTGTGGGCAAGATCGGCCTGAGAGCCAAGCCGCGTAGGATTGAAGTGTAATCTTCAGAGGTACGCCGAGAGATATGACTGTAATTTCTCGCATTGAAACTCAATGGCAACTGCCTAGCCGGACGCTGGAACTGGGGCGGCGAACGCTGGTGATGGGCGTGGTCAACGTCACTCCGGATTCGTTTAGCGACGGCGGGGCCTTTCTTGATCCTGAGGCAGCCGTGGAGCATGGGCTTCAGCTGCTGGAGGAGGGGGCTGACCTTCTGGACCTGGGAGCGGAGAGCACGCGGCCAGGATCGCGAGCGGGCGGTTCAGCTGCCGCTGTCAGCACGGATGAGGAACAGGTGCGGCTGCTGCCGGTGCTGAGAGGAATTCTGAAGGCTCGACCAGACGCGGTGATTTCAGTGGACACGTATAAGGCTGCAACCGCGCGGGCGGCGCTGCTGGCTGGTGCGGAGATTGTTAACGATGTAAGCGGCTTGCAGTGGGACGCGGAGATGGCGGAGGTTTGCGCTGAATTCAAAGCGGGAGTGGTTCTGATGCACACGCGCGGTCGTCCTGAGGAGTGGCGCACGCAGACGCCGCTAGGGCCGAAGGAACTGCTGGCAACGGTGCGCGCGGGGCTGGCAGCGAGCGTGGCCAAGGCGAACGAAGCGGGGATTCCGGCGGAGGCTGTGGTGCTTGATCCGGGCTACGGCTTCGGCAAGCGCTTTGAGGAGAATTATGCGCTGCTTGCCCGGCAGGAGGAGTTGCTCAGGCTGAGCAGGCCGCTGCTTGCCGGGGTGAGCCGGAAGTCGTTTTTGGGCCGCACGCTGGCGCCGTTGCATGGCGGAGCGGATGCGCCGGTGGATGCGCGTGAGACGGCCAGCTTGGCGGCGCTCGTGGCGGCGATCTTGCATGGTGCTTCGATTGTGCGGGTTCATGTGGTGCGCGCGGCGATAGAGGCGGCGCGGATCGCTGATGCCGTGCTGGAGGGCGGGACAGAGTTTAATGAGCATCGGCTATGATAGATAGTTCCGATCATGATTGACTCCCACCCATCGCAGAGAGCGCGATGGATGGGGCACAGAAATTCTGGATTCGTGAAAGTGTTTCAGGAGGTTTTTATGGCGCAAGACGCAGGCAGCGTGACTGTGAAGTGGGCGGTGATTCTCGCGCGCATCGTGGGATTTTTTGTTTATGTATCGGCATTTTTTCTACCTGCAGTTCGGGAGGTTACAACCGGAGATGACGCTCCCGAAGTTCTTCGCGGTTCCCGTTGCGCGTGGGTTACGCTGGTTAATTCTTTCAGCCATGAACTTTGGCATTCCCAGAATTTTTTGGCGATCCTGAGCGGCTGGATCAATCCGCTGATTGTTCTGTACTTGATTGTCCTGCTCATTCCCGGATTGAAATGGCTGCGAAGGATTCTAGCGGCTCTGATTGTTCTTTTTATCGTGGCAACCTGGGTCTTCTTTTACATATATCCGCTGGTTCCCCTGGTGGGCCATTTCCTTTGGATTGCGGGAATTCTACTGATTCTGGCCGGGGAGCTGCGGCGGCCAGCCCCAAAGATTTGAGCGCCGAGCTTTACCGAAGGCGAGCGCAACGATACAATTTGAAAGGCAGGCCGAAGTAGCTCAGTTGGTAGAGCAGCTGATTCGTAATCAGCAGGTCATCGGTTCAAGTCCGATCTTCGGCTCCATTTTTTATCATCCCAAGAGATTGCAAAAGCCGATGGCCTCTCGATCCTGAGAGGCCATCGGCTTTTCAAGTTTGACGGGACGGGCTAGCCGACCTTGAAGGCGCCCACCAGACCCGTAAGTTCGTTGGCCAGCTTGGAGAGCTGCTGGCAGGCGGTAACCGCCTGGTTGGAACTGGTCGCCGTCTGCTGGATGATTCCAGCGATCTCGTTGACGTTGACGCTCACCGATTGGGTTGAATAGGACTGCTCGGTGGCGGCGGCGGCAATCTGGGTAACCATTTTCTGCACGGACTCAGAGCCGTGAATGATACTGTTGAGAGCCTCGCCGGCCGAACGCGCGGAGTCAACGCCGCTCTGCACGTGTCCCATGCTGGCGCGCATGGCCTCGACGGCCTCACTGGTTCCGATTTGAATGGCGCGTACGGTCTGGTCGATCTCCTTGGTGGCTTCGCTGGTGCGCTCGGCCAGGCGCCTGACCTCGCCCGCGACCACAGTAAAGCCCCGGCCATGTTCGCCGGCCCTCGCGGCCTCGATGGATGCGTTCAGGGCCAGGAGGTTGGTCTGTCCGGCGATCTCGTTGATGACGTTAATGATTCTGCCGATGGCGTCGGAAGAGCGGCCGAGATCCTCGATCTTGGAGGAGGTCTCCTGATTGGATTCAAGCAATTGCTGGATCGTGTTCACAGTGCTCTGCACGGTTTGGCCGCCGGTGTGTGCGCTCTCTTCGGCTTTGCGGGCGTCGACGGCGGCGCTTTGCGTGGTCTGGCTGATCTCGTGGACCGAAGTGGAGATTTCGCTCATGGTCGCGCTGATGCGCGCAGCCTGCTCCTGCTGCTGAGTGGCTTGGCTGGCGGTTTCAGCCGCGGTAGCAGCCAGCTCAGTTGCAGCTTGGCCTAGCGTGTCCGCATGTTCGGAGACCTGGCGAATGATGTTTTCCACTCTTTCGATGAAGACATTGAACCAATTGCCAACCTCATCGATCTCGTTGCTTCCTTTGACCTCAACGCGCTGGGTCAGGTCACCTTCGCCCTCGGCAATGTCCTGAAGGCGCAGGGCGAGCGAATGGAGCGGCAAGACCACCTTGGAATGCACGATCCACCAGGCTGCAGCACAACTCAGCACGGCGAAGACGAGCATAATCAGCCCGGTCAGCCGACTGCGGACGGAAGCTGCATCCACCTCGTCCAGTTGCTGCTGAAAGCTGACGGCAATGGCTTTGTCGAAGGCGGCCATGGCCTCGGTCAAAGCCTTATTGTCCTTGCCCAGCGCACCCACCTGGGCCATCAGATCATCGCTGGGACCGGCGGTGGCAGCCAGAATGGCGCCATAGGTGTCGTGGTCGCGGGAGCGAATGGAGGCGAACTGGGCCAGCAAAGCATCTGCCTGCTGGCTCAACTCAGACGAAGAGGCGAGAGCCTGTTTCACTTCATCGAGCGCGTTAGCCGTGGCCTCTGCATCCTTTTCTCCGTTTTGCAGGGCCTTGGTATCCTGCAGCACCACGGCGTCTCCGTAGTGCTTTTTCATCCGCTCGAAGGCAGCCTCGGCCTCTGACATTTTGAGTGCAGCGGGAAAAAGGGAAGAGGATAGCCTCCGCATCCGGCTGTGCGTGGAGGTGGCGGAAAACTGCACCATCGCCAACAACAGCAGATAGCCGCCTACCAACACCGCCAAAATGCTCAGAATACTCGTCTTGATCTTTGTGTCTTTGAACATGGCGATCACCTAACCGTCAGCACTTTGACGCCCTCGTGCGATGTTGCTTTGCCGATGTAGCCAATGGCGCCCGAATTGTGAGCGACGAAATCCACGACTGCTGCGTCGGAGTCGAGGGATTTCGGCATCGAGGCTTGGCCGGAGAAGACAAGACTGCGCCAACCGGCGCGGAATGCGGTGTCGTTCTTGCCGATATAGTTTCGCAGAAACTCCTCATGAATGGCCCCGGCCTTGAGCAGGACGGGGACGGCATTGCCTCCGCCGGGTAGCGCCGAGGACGCGCCGGTGAAGAGGTCGCGCAGATCGCTTTCGCTGATTTCGGCCGCCTTGACGCTAGGATTGGCGATAACAATCACCTGGGACTGTGCGTGGACAGCAAAGATCGACGCGGCAGCCAGGAGCAAGGATGGGAACAAAAACTTTTTCATTGCAACTCTCCTTTCGTCCGCGGTTAGAAGCTCACGCCGATTTTCAACACGGTCAGCTTGAAGTTGGTGGTTGTTCCATTGGGATTCATCAATGCGTCGATATTCAAGGCTGTTCCCTGGATGAAGTGTTGTTCGGCCTTGGCATAGAGGAATGAATTAAAGTCGTAGCGTCCGGTCATCGCCCAATCCTTTGAGTAACGCCATGGCCTTAACGAAGATTGATGATCGATTAGATTGCTGTCGTAGACACCTGCCGTCAACTTGCTAGAGACTTTGTAGCTGAACATTCCGTACCAGGAACGCTGATCGGTCGTATCAACCTGACTGATCGGCCCGGTCAAAACACTGGTCAAATTAATAGGAACTGTGGCCGGAAGCCGGTCGTGCTCGGCGGCAAACATGATTTTGTCCTTCTCATATTTGCCAAAGAAGTTGTACATATTCAAGGGATCAATGGTAAAGGTTCCTGTCAGCGGAATGCTCATGCCTTGAACACTGTATGAACTGGTGATTGGGGCGCTCCATTTTTCGTCCTTTGCATCCGAGGCGCCAATCATCAGACCTGTGAGGGGTGTCTTCCAATGCAATGCTCCGCCTATAGTTACACCGCTGATGCCGTTTGGAAGGTTGATGCCGCTTTCTGTGAGACCAAGAAAATAGCCGTCGTTGCCAGTCATTACTCGTTCTCCGCCGAAGCCGCGATACTCCAGCTTTCCCAGCTTGGAGCCTAACTTCAAAGTGCCATACACCACTCCGCCATCATGGGTCAGCAAGGAGTTGCGGCTTTCCAGGGGATAAACGCTTTGCGGCAACAGCACCCAGATAAAGCCTGGGTCAATATCCTGAATTTCATTGAAGAGACCGGTGGGAGTTTTGACCTTGCTGAAGCGCACGCCAAATTTGTCATTGGCCTTGTAATCGGCCAAGACCCAGTCGAGCGTGATGGCGTTCCCCAGATTTCCCAGCAAGGAATAGCGCGCTTGCACGCCGACCCGAAGCTTTGGATAGGGCTGCGCAGTCACGTTCATCACGGCCTCGGTCCACGTCGGCGATCCATTGCTGGAATCTGTAGTGAACAGATTGATTTCGCTTGAATACAGAAACCCCTGTGTTGCGTAACCGTGAATCTAAATGTTCAGGTCCTCCAGGCTCTGCGCTGACGCAGGAATTGCACACAGGATTAGTGCGAAAGCCTCTATTGCGACTCGATTCATCGTTTTTCCCTTTCTTGGAACTGGCGGTTCAAACCAAGCACTCGGCAAACGAGCAGCGCCATGAAGAGTCGCATTCGCCTCGGAAATCAACTACGCGATCGGCTGCCTTTAACGCAACTTTATGTAGGGCATTCAAAAAGAATGTAGGGCATTCAAAGAGAGGATAAGAAACCTGCAATTAAGTGCGGAAATACCTGTTTGCGGAAACGGCTCCAATTCGGAATTTCATGGAAGAAATTAAGTGCCAACGAGGCCGGAAATCTCCGTTCTCGATTTGCCGATACAGAGCGAGGGTTTACCATCGTTGCGTGGCGTCAATTTGCAACGGGATTCTGTTGTTTTGAACTGCTGTGACTGCCGTCACATACGGCTATTTGGACCGTGTTAGTCTAGTAAGCGATTCCGAGGGTTTCAATGGGTACGATCTCGTCTTTTCCCGCTGTCGATCCAATTCCTATTCCAGCGCCGATCTGGCTGGTGAAACTGCTGCATATCGTCACGCTGTCCTTGCATTTTGTGGCCGTGGAGATGCTGCTGGGCGGCTTGCTACTGGCGGTTGTGCTAAGCCTCTACCATAGCTCGGCGCTGGCTACGGTCACCGCGCGCGCGCTGGCTCGGCGGCTGACGGTGGTGATGACGTTTGTGATCAACCTGGCCGTGCCGCCGCTGCTCTTTACCCAAGTGCTTTATGGACGCGCCATCTATACCAGCACGGTGTTGATCGGCGTCTATTGGATCTCTATCCTCGGCCTGCTCACGCTGACTTACTGGCTGCTTTACCGTTTTACCGGGCGACTGGAGGCGAATAAATCGGCCTGGTGGGTGGGGCTGAGCGCGTGGCTGCTGGCGGGCTGCATTGCACGGCTGCTCTCCACTGAGATGACGCTGATGCTGCGTCCGGAGAAGTGGAAAGAGATGTATGCGGCCTCAGGCGCTGGCATCTTTCTGCCCCCGCATGACCCGACGCTGGAGCCGCGCTGGCTGATGATGATGGCTGGCGGGCTGTTCATCGGTGGGCTTTGGCTGCTCTATCTGGCCGGGCGCTCGACCTTCACCGCCGATCAGAAAAGTTATATCGCAGGACTAGGCGGCAAGGTGGCCGCAGGCTTCGGCGTGGTGTATCTGGCGGCTGGATTGTGGGCGAATAGCGTACAGCCAGCCGCAGTGGCCGAGGGTTTTGCCGGACACTCGGCGCTTCCCTTCTACAAGTATTTCGGTCTGGCCGGGTATGGTTGGCTGGCGCTGGTGGCGGTGGCGATTCTGCTGGCCTTGGTGGCCGGCATTGGCAAGCTCTCAAGCGGCTTGATCAGTTGGGCGGCAGTGCTGCTGGCCGTGCTGATCGAGATCATGTTCACCGTCTACCGCGATGGCGTGCGCGATCTGACGCTGCTCAGCAAAGGTTATAACGTCTGGGATCGCGCGGTTGAAACCAACTGGTGGGTGGTGGGCCTGTTTCTGGTTCTCTTTGTTGCCGGGTTGGGCGTGATCGGCTGGCTGATTTCGGTGGTGGCGCGGGCGCGGAAGGTGATGGAGGACGCAGCATAAATGAGCGAAGAAACGATTCTTCCCACAAATATCGTCGAAGATCCAGGCGAAAGGAACTCCCGCCGCGCCTTTTTGATTGCCGCCGGAGCCGCCGGCCTGGCGTATACCGCCGCGCTGGCTTATCCGATCTACCGCTATCTGGCCTCGCCGGAGGAGATGGCGATGGAGGCGACGGCGGTGACCGAGGTGACCCTCAAGGATGCGCAGAAGCTTCCGCTGGGGTCAGTGCTTATGTTCAAGTTCGGCAGCTCGCCGGCGCTGCTGATTCACCATGAAAAAGGGGAGTGGGTGGCGATGACCGCGGTTTGCACGCATCTGGGATGCACAGTGCAATATGAGCCGCAGGCTGACCGCATCCACTGCGCATGCCACGGTGGGGTCTACAACCCTTATACCGGCGCCAATGTGAGCGGTCCGCCTCCCAAACCGCTAAAACTTTTCAAGGTAGCAGTCTCGGATGCGGGAGTGAATGTTTCGCGCGCTTGACGCAATGCGCATACAGGATGCAAGAGGAACATAGGCATGAGTACAAAAGCAATTTACGATTGGGTCGATGAGCGGCTGGGACTCACAGAGCTGGCCGCCTTTGCGCGCCACAAGACCGTACCTGTCCACTCCCAGTCCTTTTGGTATTACTGGGGCGGCATCTCGCTTTTTCTTTTCCTGGTGCAGTGTTTCACGGGTGTGCTGCTGCTGGTCTACTACCGTCCGGGCGCGGAGGCCTACGAGTCGGTCCGCCAGATCACTTTTGTGATGCACTTCGGCTGGCTGATCCGCTCGGCGCACGCATGGAGCGCCAGTTTGATGATCTTCTCCATCCTGGTGCATATGTTCTCGGTCTACTTCATGAAGGCCTATCGCAAGCCGCGCGAGTTCGGCTGGCTGAGCGGCATGGCGCTGCTGGGCGTGGCCTCGGTCTTCGGCTTCTCCGGCTACCTTCTGCCGATGGACGAGCTGAGCTACTTTGCCACCAAAGTTGGCTTGCAGATCCCCGCGGCGATTCCCTTTGTTGGCGAGGCGATTGCCAATATGCTGCGCGGCGGGCCGGATGTGAGCGAGTTCACGGTGCAGCGCTTCTTTGCTCTGCATGTCGTCGTGCTGCCGGCGATTTTTCTGCCTCTGCTGGGCTTTCATTTGTGGCTGGTGCAGAAGCATGGCAACGCCGCGCCGCCATCGGTGGAGGCACTGTCGCCCACCGAGCGCAAGAGCGAGCCGTTCATGCCCAACTTTCTGCGCAAGGATCTGGCCATGTGGCTGATCTCGCTGAATGTTCTGGC
>Ga0181529_10001351_pt1 | contig 31909 bp, 24 predicted proteins | sample PEATcosm2014_Bin_36_FD_119763 | JGI IMG/M metagenome (GOLD analysis project Ga0181529, IMG submission 119763) | Peatland microbial communities from MTU Mesocosm Facility, Houghton, MI, USA - PEATcosm2014_Bin10_30_metaG | ecosystem: Environmental > Terrestrial > Soil > Wetlands > Peat | place... | reverse complement strand
GCGGCAGGTAGACCCTGTCTTTGAGCGCGTCCACGGTGACGTCCTGCCAGAAGTTGGCGAGCTGCAGCGCGGTACAGGTGGCATCGGAAAGCCGCTGCCGCTCGGCATCGTCATAGCCGCACAGGTACAGCACCAGACGCCCCACGGGGTTGGCCGAGCAGCGGCAGTAGGCGAAGACGGCGTCCCAATCTTCATAGCGGGTCACGATCTGGTCCTGCACGAACGCCGAGATCAGGTCGCGAAACGGTTCGGGTGGGATTCCGTAGCGGTGTACGGTAGGTTCCAGGGCCACGAATACGGGATGCGTGGCGCGGCCCTGGTACATGGCATCCAACTCATCGCGCCACCAGGCCAGCAGGCGGAGGCTTTCGGAGCGGTCGCCGATTTCGTCGCCCAGGTCGTCGGCCCAACGGCAGTAGGCATAGACGTTGTAGAAATCCTGGTGCAGGCGCTTGGGGAGCAAGAAACTGACGACGTGGAAATTCTCGTAGTGGTGCGTGGCCAGCCAGCGGGTATAGGCCCGCGCAGTTTCGGGCGACCAGCTCAGGCGGAGCGCCTCGCCGGACCGGACGAAATCCGCCGGTCCCAAAAACACGGGTGCGACTCCGCCCGGCATTTACGGAACGATGGCCGTTTTCAGGTGCCCGTTGTGGCTCATCAGGTGGCGCATCACTTCCAACAGGTTGGAGAGCGGCTCCTCTTTGTTGACGAAGAAGCCGGCGGTGATGTGACCCGCGCAAACCAGGTCGAGCGCCTTCTGGATATAGGCCGGGGTATGGTGGAAACTGGCCTTGCAGGTGATCTCGGAGTAGTGCAGCAACGCCGTATCGAGATTGACCTTGCTCTCGTTGGGGCAGCCGCCGAAAAAGTTCACGGTGCCGCCGCGGCGCACCATATTGACGGCCCACTCCCAGGTCTGCGGTTTGCCTACGGCTTCGATGGCGATATCGACGCCGCGTCCATGCGTGAAGCCGCGGATGATGCGAACCGGATCGGCCCCATCGTGGCACAACACCAACTCGTCGGCACCCAGGGCGGCCGCGCGATCCAGTTGCTGCTGGCGGCGTCCGACGGCGAGCACGAGGCAGTTGTACAGTTTGGCGAGTTTGACGAACATCAGGCCGATGGGCCCGAGACCCATGATGGCAATGGTGTCGCCTTCGTGCGGGTTGGACTCTTCGAAACCGCGCACCACGCAGGCCAGGGGCTCGATTAACGCGGCATCCTGATAGCCGACGTGCGGCGGAATGAGGTAGGTGTTCGATTCCACGATGCGCGCCGGAATGCGGATGTATTCGGCGTACGCACCGTTATTGAACAAAAGGTCTTCGCAGAGATTCTGCAAGCCGCGGCGGCAGAAGAAACAGACATTACAGGGAGCAGAATTGGCTGCAACTACGCGTTGTCCGATGGAAAACCGGTTGACATCTTCGCCCACGGCGACTACATCGCCCGCCAACTCGTGCCCGAAAACGGCAGGGGGGACGATCATTCGCGCGTGATATCCGCGTCGGAATACCTTGACATCGGTGCCGCAGGTCAGCGCCACCTTTACTCGGACGAGAATGTCTCCGCTATGAATTGTCGGAACGGCTACCGGCTCCACCTGCAAGTGTTCCTTGCCATAAAGCACAGCAGCCATCATGTGGCTATTCACTATGACCACCTCTGTGGCTGAACGATTATTTTCAACGAATTAGGTCCTGGATGCAATGCCAAATCAAATCCTGAACGGATTTTAACCAACGGCAAGCGATGCGAGATCAGCTCCTCAAAAGGCAGCTCACCGCTAAAAACCAGATCTGCCGACTCTTTTTGTAGGTCTACAGAAGCACTATAGCACCCGAAAAGCGTACGTTCACCTACACAGATGTCCGCGCCCGACGCTTCGATTCGTTCCGTCGTGGAAGTCTGTGCAAACAAAAGGATTCGGGCGCCCGGCCGAGAATACGAAATTGCCCGGTCTACGATTCCGGGAACCGACGCCGCCACAATTACCAAGTCGGCGCCGCGGCCGTCCGTCAGCCGTTTCACTTCCGCGGCGACGTCGATCCGGCTCGGATCCCATGCAAATTCAGCCCCCACGCGGGACGAGACCGCCAGGCGTTCTGAGATCATGTCGGTAGCCGCGATCCGGGCTCCGGTGCGGTTCACCAGCATGGTGAACATCAGCCCAATGGGTCCCTGGCCGAGGATCAGCACGAAGTCGCCGGGCTGCGGATCGCACTGTACTACGGCTTTGAGACAGGTATTCAGGGGCTCGACCAATGTGGCGAGGTCGAAGGAGACGCCCTCCGGAATCTTCTCCACCCCGCGCTCGACGATCCAATCCATCACTCGAACGTACTGCGAAAATCCGCCGCCCGCGGGTTCGAAACCGGCCGTAATGCCCACCCTCTTATAGACGGGGCACTGGGCGTAGTGCTTACGCCGGCAGTAGAAGCAATCCATGCACGGGATATGGTGGAACGCCACCACGCGATCGCCCGGCTGAAAGCGCGTGACACCGGCGCCCACGGCCGCCACGAAGCCCGCCGTTTCATGCCCGAAGATGCGCGGCGGAGCGAGCAGGTTGTGCTCGATCTTCTTGAGATCCGTGTGACAAATCCCGCACGCTTCCACGCGGATGAGGATCTCCCCGGGAGCAATCGCGGGCGTAGGAATCTCCTCTACATCGACCATACTCTGGCCGCGATAAACCGCCGCGTGCATGGTTTCAGGAATAGCGCTCACGTCAAAATTGCAAATCGGCAAAAAAATCCCCTAGCATTCTAGCAGCCCGGACGCACCGCTTTCGCAAACGGAGCAGTTCTCCGACCCGGACCATCGGTTGGCGCAATGTACCTCTTAAGAGAACAATTGTATCGAAGTGGCCGTCGTCGCGCAGGGCCTTATTGAAGTCATTGGCCAGGGTTTCATCCCCTAGATCCGTAACGGCTTTCACACAAGAGAACGATAACCCGTGCGCGACCGCTCTTTCCGCTACTCCGGCGGCCTCCATTTCCACTGCCGACGCCCCGGAATTCGCCAGACGGCCCTTTTCCTCCGCCGTCTGGACGACATGATCGACAGAAGCAACACTACCAGTATGCCAAACTACGGGCCCGGAAACCGGGCGCGCTCGAAAACGCCGCTCCCCGGCCGTCACAAAATCGGCCACAACCACGTCGCCGATGGCCAATTCGGGCCGCAGCGCCCCACAAAACCCGGTGCTTACCACGGCATCGGCCGGAAAGGTTTCGAGCGCCCGGTCAACCGCTGCGGCGGCTCGCGGCGCCCCGGCCCCATTGGCAGCCAGCAGCATTTCATGGCCCGAGAGCCAGGCCGACTGCGCCCAACGGACCTCCAGCGCCGCGCGGCTGGTTCGCTGCGCGTTCGCCAGAATGCCCGTAAACTCTCGTCGTTCCGCTGCTATCACTAAGATCCTCATCGTTCAACGTGGGACGGGATGGCTGCCGGCTCAGGGCAGCATTGGCACCCGGGGAGGCGGGTTGACAACCCAATGCCGCATGCTTTTCCGAAAACCGAACACTCGTATTGACTTAGTCTCGCACGCTGTCTTATGTGGGGCAGGTTGGCAACCTGCGGCCGAGTGGTACTCGGCCTGGTCGGCATTTGCATACTGGTCGGGAGGCCGAGTACCACTCGGCCGCAGGATACCATCCTGCCCCACATAAGCCGTGACTGTATCGTGGATGTCATGGACTATGCCGCCGACGCCTGGACCGGACTTTCCGTCCGCCGGAACCAGTCCACGGCACGGCGTAAGGCCGCGTCGGCTGGGCCCGGATGAAAACCTAACTCGCGCCGGGCTTTCTCATGGGTCACCCACATTTTCTTGCGCGCCATACGGACGGCGTCCAGCGGTACGCGGGGCGGCGTCCCGGTCAACCCGGCCCAAGCCGTACTGCAGGCGCCGGCGCAATACGCCACCAGGTACGGCAGACGCACGGTGGGCGCTTTGCCGCCGGTGATCGTCGCCAATTTCCGCAGAATCTCCGCCAGCGTCAGGTTCTCGGAGCCCAGGATGTACCGCTCGCCGGCTCGCCCGCGCTCGCAGGCCAGCAGGTGCCCGTCGGCCGTGTCCCGAACGTCCACCACGTTCAATCCGGTGTCGATGAACGCCGGCATATCTCCGTTCAGATAATCCAGTACGATCTTGCCGGTCGGCGTGGGCTTGACGTCGTGGTCGCCAACCGGAGCCGTGGGATTGACGATCACCACCGGTAGCCCCGTCCGCGCGTACTCGAGCGCCACCTGCTCGGCCAGGAACTTCGACCGCTTATAATCCCCCGCCATGTCTTCGAGCGATACCGGCCGCTCTTCGTCCCCGAGCCCGTCGTGCGGGATCCCTATGCAGCCCACGGTGCTGGTGTAGACGACGCGCTCCACGCCGGCCTTCCTGGCGGCCTCCATCACGTTGCGGGTGCCATCCACGTTGGAGCGGTAGAGTTCGCGCGGATCGGCCGCCCAGAGGCGGTAATCGGCGGCCACGTGAAATACCAGCCCGCAACCGGCCGCGGCGCGCTCCACCGAGGCGGCATCGCGCAGGTCGCCGGTGACCAGCTCCACTGCCAGGTCCGGCGTCCGGCTGGACTGGCGCACCAGGGCGCGCACGGTATAGCCGCGTTCCAGGAGTGCGTGCGCCACATGCCAGCCGAGGAAGCCGGAAGCGCCCGTTACGAGGACGGGTTTCATACGCCTACCGCAGCATCCAGGTCAGCATCTTGAAGTTGTCGGAGAACTTCGCGTTGATGCCGAAAGCCGCCGATGGCTCAAACCCGCAGTGCATCATGCAATGCTCGCAGCGCGGATCGTTTCCGGGACCGTAGCTATCCCAGGGTGTCTGGGTCATCAGGTCCTCGAAGGTCTTGTAATGGCCGTCGGTGATCAGGTAGCAGGGGCCCTTCCAGCCCTTGATGTTGTAGGTGGGATTGCCCCATGCGGTGCAGGGCAGTTCGCGGTCGCCCTTCAGAAACTCCATGTAGACCGGGGTCTGCCGCACGTTGTACTTTTTGGCGATGCGGTCGAAGTCGCGAAATTTCTCGTGGATGTCGTCGCGCGTGAGGAAGATTTCGCGGTCGTCCACCGCCGAGTAGCCGTAGGCCGGAGCGATCTGGTGGCCGTCCACGTCGAACTGCTTCAGGTATTCGAACAGCTCCTCGATCTCCGCCATGTCCGTCTCCTTATAGACGGTAGTATTGGTGCAGACCAGGAACCCTGCGGCTTTGGCGGCCTTAATGCCTTCGATGGCTTCGCGGAAAACGCCGGAGCGCTCCACGGCCAGGTCGTGGTTCTTCTCCATGCCGTCCAGGTGGACGTTGAAATAGAAGCGCTTGTCGGGCTTGAACTCGTGCAGGCGCTTCTTGATAAACATGCCGTTGGTGCACAGGATGATGTGCCGGTTGCGCTCCAGAATCCCGGAGACCAGTTGCCCGATCTGCGGATACATCATGGGTTCGCCGCCGCAGATGGAGACCATGGGCGCGCCGCACTCGTCCACCGCCGCCAGGCACTCTTCGAGCGGAACCCGTTCGGTGATGGTGGATTCGTACTCGCGGATACGCCCGCAACCGGTGCAGGTCAAATTGCAGGCGTGCAGGGGTTCGAGCATCAGCACGATGGGGAAGCGCTGCTCGATCATTGGATGCGGCTGGCGTTTGGCGCCGGCCTTAGGCGGCAGGATGCGGAATGGATTGGAAGCGTCCACCGCCGGGGCGACGTTCTTCTGCCACTCCGGGCGCGGATGCCGCTTGTTCCTGAAGATGTATCCGGCCATGCCGGCCACCATAGCGATGGGAAATTTCATAATCTATCCATTTGCGTCGCGCACCTGTACAAACGAAGCCAGCGCCAGCAGCGGGAAATAATCCTTGTACATGTGGTAGTTCAAGTAGAACACCTTGGGGAACCCGGTACCCGTGGCCAGTTCCTCGTCCCAGCTTCCATCCGCGTTCTGGCTTTCCAGGAGATATTCGATGCCGTGCTGCACACTCAGGCTGTTCGAGTCGCCGCCAGCGATCAGGCCCATGATGGCCCAGGCGGTTTGCGAAGGTGTACTCTCGCCCGCAGTGAACGTGCCGTTATCGTAGCTGGTGCAGTTTTCGCCCCAGCCGCCATCGGCGTTCTGGATGGAACGCAGCCACTCGCCCGCCCGCAGGACATGGGCTTCACGGTCGCTCTCGCCCACCGCCGCCAACCCGCGCAGGGCAAAGCAAGTTCCGTAAATATAGGCCACACCCCAACGGCCGTACCAGCTTCCATCGGCCTCTTGATTCCTGATGAGCCACTCGACCCCGCGCCGCGCCGCCGGGTGGCTCCGGTCCAAACCGTGGGCCGCCAATGCCTCCAGCGCGCGCCCGGTGATATCGGCGCAGGTCGGGTCGAGCATGGCGTTGTGATCGGCGAAGGGAACCTGTCTGAGGAAGTCCCAGTTATTATCGGCATCGAACGCCGCCCACCCTCCATCGCGCGACTGCATGGCCAGCAGCCAGTCCAATCCGCGGCGGTGGCAGGCTTGCTGCGCCGCAACGTCGGATCCCGGAGCGTGGCTCAAGGCCAGCAGCACCATGGCGGTATCGTCGATATCCGGGTAGAACTGGTTGTTGTATTCGAAGGCCCAGCCGGAAGGTTCCGTATGCGGGCGCTTGACGCTCCAATCGCCCTTACGGCGGATCTCGTGGCGCAGCAGCCAGTCGGCGCCATTCTTGAGCGACCGGCGCGAGCCATCCACCTGGGAGAGCGCATAAGCCGCGATGGCGGTATCCCAAACCGGCGAGAAGCACGGTTGGAAGAAGAACCGCTCGCCATCGTCCACCATCAGGCGATTGAACTGCCGCAGGGCTTCCACGCGCAACGGATGGTCCGCTGGATAGCCCAACACATCCAGCGCCATCACCGAGTACATCATGGGCGGATAGATGGCGCCCAGGCCGTCGGAATGCTGCAGGCGTTCCACCATCCACGCCTCGGCGCGCTTGATGGCCTTGCGCCGCAAAGCTTTCGACCCGCTGCGTTCCCACCACTTCAAAATTCGGTCTACGGCGAGCAAAGCATTGTGCCAGCCGAACCGGCTTTCCTTGCGGCGGAAGTCGGGAGTGGCGCCAGGCAGCCAGATTTCGTCGAGATGGAAGCCCGCCGGCAGCGGCCGTCGCGGATTGGCGGCGTGGACAATGGAGAGCGACACCACGATGGCGCGCGTCCAGGCCGACATCTGGTACAGCAGGTGGAACGGCAGCAGCACCACCTCCGGGGGGATGCTGGGGCAATACTGGCGCGGGTAGAGATCGAAGAGGCTGAGATTGACCTTGACGTAGCTGTTGGCCGCCTGGATGCCGCCCAATTCCAGAATGCGCCGGCGCAGGCTCGACATCCGCGAATCGTCGGTCGCCAGGCCGGCCAGCTTCAGCGCGAAGTACGCCTTCACCGAGGCGCTGACTTCCGACGGACCGCCGACGCAAATGTTGAACCCGCCGTCGGGAAGTTGGCGGTCGAGAATGGACCGCGCGGCCTTATCGATCAGCGGCCGCGTAACTGGCTCCCAAGCGCCACTGGTGGGCGGATAGAGCCACAGTTGAAACAGGATGTAATCGGATTCCAGGGTGGTATCGGCGGTCAGTTCCGAGCACCAATGGCCGTCTTCCGCCTGCAACGTCTCCAGGCGTCCGGCGGCGGCCTGCATAGCAGCTTCGGCCGCGGCCTCCAGGGAGTTTCCGATCTGTACGTTTGCGCTCATCGAATCGACACCAATAGTTCGGGGGGTAAAGAGAATCGCACGTCTTCTTCCACAAGCTCGATCTCTTCCATGTCCCGAAAACCGGCGCCGCGCAAAAACTCGATCAGGTCCAGTACCAGGTGTTCCGGCGCCGAGGCTCCGGCGGTCACCGCCACGTTTTTCACTCCCTCGAGCCACTCCAGGCGCACGTCGCTGCGGTCGTTGACCAGATACGAGCGGACTCCGAAATTGTCGCCCACTTCCACCAACCGCTTGGAATTGGAGCTGTTCTGCGAGCCTACCACCAGCAGCAGGTCGCAAAACTCGGACACTGCCTTGACCGCCATCTGGCGATTTTCGGTGGCATAGCAGATATCCTGCGCCGGCGGACCCTGGATCTGCGGAAACCGCTCTTTGAGGCGGTTGACGATATCGCGGGTCTCGTCGAGGCTGAGGGTGGTTTGTGTCAGGAAGCGGACGCGGCCGGGGTCGGGAAGCTCCAGGCGGTCGGCATCTTCCACCGTCTCCACCAGGTAGCTGCGGTCCGGCACCTCGCCCAGCGTTCCGATCACTTCATCGTGGTCTTTGTGTCCGATTAGCACGATACTGAAACCGTCGCGGGCGAACCGCACGGCTTCCAGGTGCACTTTGGTAACCAGCGGACAAGTGGCGTCGATGATGTGCAACTGCCGTTCTTTTGCCTGCCGGCGGACATCGGGTGCCACCCCGTGGGCACTGAAAATCGCCTTGGCCCCGGCAGGCACTTCGTCCAACTCTTCTACAAATACCGCCCCAGCTTCGCGCAGTTCGTCCACTACGTGTTTGTTATGAACGATTTCCTTGCGGACGTAGACCGGCGGCCCATAGAGATCGAGCGCGATCTTGACTACGTCGATCGCCCTGACCACACCGGCGCAGAAACCTCGCGGTTCGAGCAGAAATATCTTCTTGTCAGCCCCGGTGTTGGGCGAAAAAGGCTTTAGCGACATAATAAAGACGGTTTAGTTACGATTATAGCAGCCGCTCTCATGACAGACTGGATAGATGAAAAAGTAGTAGATGATATAAAGCTCCGGATGGTTGCGTCCGAAAATGGGATTTTGAAGATCTTATTTCACGGGTCCGCTCCGCCGGAAGGGCAATACAACCCTCGCAACCCATTGCTGATAGAGGCAGTTAGCCAGTTGCGTGCCTACTTTGCGGGCGAATTGCGAGAGTTCCAGCTTCCGCTGGACATGCGCGGTACGGCCTTCCAATTGCGCGTGTGGGGGCACCTCCGGACAATTCCCTACGGGGAAACCCGGAGCTACTTCGAGATCGCTCACGCCATTCAAGCACCGAATGCGGTCCGCGCGGTGGGAGCGGCCAACGGCGCCAATCCGATTTCCATCGTGGTGCCCTGTCACCGCGTGATCGGAAGCAGCGGCAAACTGGTCGGTTACGGCGGCGGATTGCCGCTTAAGAAACGGCTGCTCGACCTGGAGCGCCAGGTCCCCCTTGCGCTCGATTCATGATCTCGTCGGCCAGCGCTTGAGGATCGTCCACATTGGGGATGGTCAGCCGGCTGGCTTCGCCCGCGGTTTCGATAGAAAGATCGCCCACGTTGAACAGGCGTTGCAGGAAGCGTTGTTCCACGCGCGCGTCCTGCAGCTTGGAAAGCTGGATATTTCTCGTGGTCTTGGACATTGCGCCCATCTCGAACCGTAAGCGGTCGCCAGAGACCGTGGCCTTGGTGAAGCGCCGGCGCAACCAGCGCGAAAGCGGCCAGAGCAGCACCAGCGGCGGCAACGCCATCAGCCAGGTGTCGCCGGTGTCGCGCCACTCCACCAGGTAGAGGATCTCCAGCCCCAGGAACACGATGGCCGCGAGGCTGGCGCCCAATTTGAGGAACTTCATCGTCGGCCGGATGGTGAGATCGGACACAGTACCCTCCTCTTCGATCTGTCATTGTATCGCGTGCCGCGGTGTCCTACGATGAGCAACTAGGAGGATTCTCATGCAGCGTTTCGTAACGGCGGCCGCCGTCATGGCCTTGTGCGCGTCCACGGCGATGGCCGACTTCAGCTACCAGGAAAAGGCTACGGTCACCGGTGGAGTCGCCGCCAGCGCCATGAAGTTGGCGGGCGTCTTTTCCAAGCAAGCCCGCGAGCCGGTGGTGACGACGGTATCGGTGAAGGGAGACAAGATGGTAAACCGCACGCCGAACCACACCACGGTCATCGACCTGGAGGCTCAGACCATCACGTCCATCGATCTGCAGAAGAAGACCTACTCGGTCATGACATTCGAGGAGATGAAGCAGATGGTGGAGCAGGCCGCGCAGAGGATGAAGCAGAACGATACCAACGCGAATTTCAAGGTGTCCGTCAAGCCCACCGGCAACACCAAACCGATCGGCGGCTTGGACGCCAGGGAAATGACGGTGAAAATGGAAATGGAGGCGACCGACCAACAGTCCGGCCAATCGGGAGGCATGGTTATCGATATGGATGTATGGCTGGCCCCGTCCGTGCCGGGATACCAGGAAGTGCGCGACTTCAATCGCCGCATGGCAGCCAGGCTCAACTGGACCCCCGGCTCGCAGATGGCCATGGGCCAGGCCAATGTGGCCAAGGGCATGGCGGAAGCCTACAAAGAAGTGAGCAAGCTGGACGGCGTTCCGGTGTACGAGACCATCACCATGAACGGACAGAGCCAACCGGGCTCCACGCAGCAACCGGCCCCGCGGCCTTCTCTGGGCAGCGCTCTCGGGTTGGGCCGGACGAAGCAGAGCAGTAGCGACAGCCCGCAAGGTGCGCCTTCGCTAATGGAAATGACGCGGGAACTCAGCGCTTTCTCCGCCGGTCCGGTAGACGACGCGGAGTTCGCCGTCCCGGCCGGCTTCAAGAAGGTGGAACCCGACCAGAGGCGCGGCGCGCGGTAGCGAGACGCCGAGCGCGTACGTTTCCGCGAGAAATCCGGGCGCCTCAGGACACTATTACTGAGGAAGAGGTGGGACAGACCATCGCAGTTGGTGGTCTGTCATGCTTCGCTAAACCGCGATGGCCTTCAGCCGCAGGCACCTTCCTCACTGGATTCCAGAAGAGGCCACCGTCTTCACGACGTGGCGGCTGGCCGGCTCCTTCTCGCCTCAAACAGGTGTTCGGCCCGTGGAACTACCGAGCCGGACTCCGTTCCTGCAGCAAGACGAGCGACCCGACCGTATCCCATGCGGACCATCCTGGTTGCAGGATCCGCGAGTGGCCTCCGTGGTTGTGAATGCCCTCCTGTATGGTCATGCCAAATCATGTCCACACCATCTTTCAACCGCATACTGCAATGCCCGCCATCATGCGATGGCTCAAGGGGAGAACCAGCCGAGCAGCCAACTGGATTCTGGGCCGCACCGGGACGCCGTTTTGGCAAGACGAATCATTCGATCATTGGATACGGTCCGAAGAGGAGTTGCAGTATCTGATTGAATATGTGGAAAACAACCCGCCAAAGGCAGGCCTGGTTGAATCCAAAGAGCAGTGGCGATGGTCCAGCGCGGGTTGGATGACAGACGACAAAAAGCGATCGTCTGTCCCACCTCTGCCCTGACTACCAGTTGTGAACCGCGGCGCCTATTCCTTCTTCCTGGTCAGTTCCGACGAGGGCTTCCATTGGGCGTTGGTCTTCTTGCTCAGTTCGGCGATCATCCCCTCGATGTCTCTTCGCAACCCGTCGTACACCGGATTGGGCGGATCTAGCGGCTTCAACGCCCTCTGATAGAGCGCGATCGCGGCGGCCTTCTCTCCGTAGGTCAGGAGGTCGGCGGCCTGCTCGGAGAGGCCCGTGCCCAGGAACAACGTTCGGATGGCGGTCCCTTTGTCGTAGGCGTCTTTCGCCAGGTCGTATTTCTTCTGCTTGACGTAGAACACCGCCAGTTTCTGCCAGGCCACCGCCAGCATGGGGTGGTCGGCGGCGGTGGATTTCTCCCATAGCGCGATCAGCCGTTTGTACACCGGTTCGGCTTCGTCGTACTTCTCCTCGCCGAAAAGCGCGAAGGCCAGCCCATCCACGTCGGGGATCAGGTCGGGGTCGTCCTTGCCGAAGAGCGACTCGCGGATCACCAACGCATGGCGGTAGGTCTCTTCCGCCTGTTCGTACGCCTGCGTGGACGTGTACGCCGCGCCCAGACGGTCCAGGTCGTAGATCAACGTGGCATCCAGCGGGCCCGCCAGTTTGGTGCGGATGTTGAGCGCGGTGGTCAGCGCGCCAATCGCCGTTTCCGGCAGTTTCATCGCCATGTAGACCTGCGCCATGCGGCTATGGTCGTCGGCGACATTGGTGTTTTCAAAACCGTGAGCCGCCCGAACGTGCAGACCCATAATGCGGCGGAGCACGGCCAGCGCGCCATCGTAGTCTTTTTGCGCCCGCAAATAGCCCACCGATAGCAGAAGGTCGTCGGGGATCTTGGGATCGTCCGGGCCATTGATCTGCTCGCGCCATGAGATCGCCAGCGACAGATTCTCATTGGCGGCGGAGTACCGCCCCAGGGCGCCTAGCGCCGCGGCCAATCGCTTGGGCACTTCGTAATGTGCCGGATCGGCGGTGGGCAGCATCGTGGCGAGTTCCCATGCGTGCATGTACGATGCCGCCGCCGCTTCGTAATCGCCATGCAGGTAGCTGGCGTTGCCGGCCGTCAGCAGAGGCTGAATTTCGTCGGGCGGGGTGTCCTGCGCAAGGGCGCAAAAACAGAATGCCAGGGCCACGAAATAGCTGCGGAACATCATGCTACAAGATGTAGTACTAATTCCTTAGCATGTCAAGCGAATTCGGCGCAAATAATGGAACTTCGCGCGCCCGTAACCCTGCTGGAAGACCGTACGCCGAAGCGCATAGACTATAGGCTTGGAGTCTCAATGATTCGTCGAGGATTGTTTTTTGTATGTGCCCTGGCTCTGCCGCTCGTGGCCGATGAGGGACTGTGGTTGTTCAACCAGTTCCCCAAGGAGGCTGTCTCCACGAAGTACAGCTTCGATGTCACCGACGGGTTCCTGACGAAGCTGCAACTCTCTACCATGCGACTGGGAAGCGGATCGGGATCTTTCGTCACGGCTCACGGGCTGATCTTCACCAACCACCACGTGGTCACCGATTGCATCGCCAAGCTCAGCGCCTCCGGCCGCGACTACCTGACGGACGGCTTCTCCGCCGCCACGCGTGCGGACGAACTGCGCTGCCCCGGTCTGGAAGCCGACGTCCTGTTGAAGATTGAAGACGTCACCAGCCAGGTGAAGGAACCCGCCCCCGAAACTTCGAAGGCTCCCGTGAAAACCGCGGCCGCCGAGAAGGCCGCGTCCCTGGCGCTCGACAAGCGCAACGCCGCCATCGCGCGACTGGAGAAGGCCTGCGCGGAAAGGTCCGGCAACGCCTGTTCGGTGGTCAACCTGCACTCGGGCGAGCGCTACGATCTCTACCAGTACAAACGCTTAAGCGACCTGCGCCTGGTATTCGCGCCGGAGCGCGCCATCTCCTTCTTCGGCGGCAATCCGGACAGCCGCACGTTCCAGCGGTACGGCCTGGATTTCGCCTTCCTCCGCGCCTACGAAGACGGCAAGCCGGCCGAATCGCCCAATTTTCTGAAGTGGAATTCCGACGCGGCAAAAGATGGCGAACTGGTATTCGCCGCCGGCAGTCCCGGCGCCACGGCGCGACTCTCCACCGTTGCGCAGCTTACCTTCTATCGCGACACGCAGCTTCCGGCGACGGTCAACCGCCTGGCCAACCGCATCGCCGTGCTGCGCGCTTTCGCCGCCAAGAGCCCCGAGAATCTGCAAGCCGCCCAGTTGCCGCTGGTCACTCTGGCGAACGAATACAAGTTCTCCGCCGGCCGCCTGATCGGGCTGGGCGACGACTTCCTGTTCGCCCGCAAAGCCAACTTCGAGCGCAAGCTGCGCTCCGCCGTGCTGCACGATCCCAAACTGGGGGCCGACGCCGTTAAAGTGTGGGACGATGTCGCCACGGCCTATCGCACATGGGCCTCGTCGGAGCGCCACTATGAGGTGCTGGAGAGCCCCGGCGCGGTGGGTTCCGACCTGTTCCGCATCGCCCGCCAGATTGTCCGTCTCTCTGAAGAGCGCGCCAAACCGAACGATCAGCGGCTCCCCGAGTTCCGCGACACCGCGATCGCATCGCTCGAGCGGTCGCTCTACGCGCCTTCGCCCATCGACGACGGGGTGGAGATCGCCCTGCTCACGCGCTACCTGGACGAAATCAAGACCATGAGCGAGAAGGAGGTCCCCATCAAGGCGATCTTCGCCAACAAGACCTCCGCGCAAGTGGCGGAAGAGGCGATCCACTCAACCAGGCTGAAAGACGTCGCGGAGCGCAAGCGGCTGGCTGGCGACAAGGCGGCCACGGCCAACTCGACGGACGGTGTGATTCGCCTGGCGCGTCTACTGGACGAACCGGCGCGGCGCGTCCGCAAGCGGCACCAGGACACCATCGAATCGCTGGAAGCCTCGGCCGCCGAGACCATCGCGCAGTATCGCTACCGTCTTTTCGGAGCGGCCGATTATCCCGATGCGACCGGCACTCCGCGGTTGACCTTCGGCGTAGTGAAGGCGTACAAAGACCGCACGGAAGCGCCGGTGCTCGATGCCACGACTTTCGGCGGATTGTTCCACCTGGCCGCCAACGATCAGGAGCGCTACAAGCTGCCGCAGAGCTGGATGGCCGCCAAGCCGCTGCTCGATCTGGTCGTGCCCATGAATTTCGTGAGCACCTGCGACATCACCGCGGGAGCGTCGGGAGGCCCGGTGGTGAATACCAAGGGCGAGATCGTGGGAGTTACTTTCGATGGCAATCTGGAGAGCATCGCGCTGACTTATATGTACGCCGACGACGCGGCGCGCGCTATCCACGTATCGACGCCGGGAATCGTGGCCGCACTGCAGAAGATCTACAAAGCTACCGCGCTACTCGAAGAGCTGGGGATCGCGGAGCCGGTAAGTGCGCAAGCGCGCTGATGGTTCTTATGCGGCGCAGGATGGTATCCTGCGGCCCGGCCCCAAGTGGGCACCCCGTACTCGGCCTGGTCGGCATTTGCATACTGGTCGGCAGGCCGATTGACAATCGACCGCAGGTTGCCAACCTGCCCCACATAAAACCGCGTGCGAAACTCGATCAACACCGGTGTCCGGTTATGGGAAAAGCAAGTGGCATTGGGATGGTATCGTGCGGCGGGTTGTCAACCCGCCTCCCGCGGACGTGTAGATATGCCGCCCAGGAACTTCGCACGGGCTGGCCTCGAAAATCCGTTCCCGGCGATCAGAAGCAACTATTCTCAGCTTCAGTACGGGAAACTCTGCAAGGCTTCTCCGCCCCCAGATCGGTTAAGCACCCGCCAATCGGGCATCATAGGTTTCTCAACTTCCCCTGTGCTATAATTCTCTTTTCGAAATCCGTAGGAGATCTCTGTCGTTATGGCTCAAATTTGCGAGATTTGTGGTCGCGGCCCCCAATTCGGAAACCGTATCAGCCACGCCCACAATGTGACGAAGCGCCGCTGGAACCTCAATTTGCAATCGGTTCGCGCATTGATTAACGGCGCCGGCCGCCGCATCCGCGTCTGCACGTCCTGCATCCGCGACGGCAAAGTCAAGAAAGTCGCGTAACTTCCCCCGAGTTTCGGTCCTGCACCGCCAAACTATGCCCGGCGTGTGCCCGCCCGCTCGTCACGCCCCCAGGGAGTACCGTTTCAGCTTGTTGATCAGCCCCTGACGGCTCAGGCCCAGCAACTTGGCCGCCTGTTGCTGGTTGTTGCGGGTGGCCCGCAAAGCGTCCTCCACCATCTTCCGTTCCAGTTCTTCCACGGCCTTCTTGAGAGATTGCGCCCGCACCGGTCCCGCCAAGGGCTCGTCGCGGCCGATGGGACGCGGCAACTCCTCCCAGGCATCGTCGTCGGTGATCAGGTCCTGCCGCGCGCAGGCCGCCAGCCGCATCACCTCGTTTCGCAACTGCCGGACATTCCCCGGCCATGCCGCGCCGCTCAATCTTCGCATCACTTCCGGTGCGAATTCCATGGCAGCCCGGCCGTTTTCCCGGCAATATTCCTTCAGGAAATGTTTGGCCAGCAGCGGAATTTCCTCGCGGATTTCGCGCAGCGGCGGCATGTGGATATGGACCACCTTAATGCGGTAGTACAGGTCCTCCCGGAAATTCCCCTTGGCGATCTCGGCTTCCAAATCCTTATTGGTCGCGGCCAACAGGCGCACGTCTACCGCAAACGGAGTCCGCCCACCCACGCGCTCCACCACGCGCTCCTGCAGCACTCGCAGAATCTTGGCTTGCGCCGTGATGCTCAGATCGCCGATCTCGTCCAGAAACAACGTGCCCCCGTCGGCCTTCTGGAACTGGCCGATGCGCGACTGTACGCCCGTCGCCACGCCCTTTTCGATACCGAACAGCTCGCTCTCCAGCAGGGTCTCGGGCAGCGCCGCGCAGTTGAGCGCCACAAAAGGCCGCCGCGCCCGGGGGCTGGTAAAGTGGATCGCCTTGGCTGCCAGCTCTTTCCCCGTGCCGCTCTCCCCGGTAATCAGGACGTTGACCAGGCTGTCGCGAATGCGCTCCACCAGCCGCACAATCTGCTGCATCCGCAGTCCCGCGCCGATGATCCCGTGCGACGCGTACTTGCTCTCCACCTCGCGCCACAGGTGTACATTCTGCTGCACCAGTTCATCCTGGCTGCGGCGCAATTCGCCCACCAGTTGCGCCGTTTCGATAGCCGTGGCCGCGTGCAGCGCCAGGGCGCTCAGCGCTTCTTCGTCGCGCGCCGTGAAGACGCCGCTGTGCTTGTTCAAGGCCTCGAAAACCCCGATCGTGTCTCCGGCCTGGTTTCTGACCGCCACCGCCAACACCGTTCGCGTCTGGTAGCCCGTACGGCTGTCGATCCCGGTGTAGAACCGCGGGTCGGAATAGGCGTCTTCCACATTGACGGTCTCGCCCGTCCGGACCGCCCGCCCGGCAATCCCTTCGGCCGCGTTGAAACGCAGGATCTCCGTGCTGCCCAGGGCGACCTTCGACCACAGCTCATTCCGCTCCCGGTCGAGCAGAAATATGCTGGCGCGGTCGCAATCCAGCAGATGGGTGGCTTCGCGCGCAATCAGGTCCAGAAGACTCCCCAGATCCCGCTCGGAGTTCATCTTCTGGCAGATCGCGAGAATCGCCGCCAATCTGTCATCCAGGTCCGGCATCCGAATGGGCTCCATTGCGATCCAGTCTATCCCATCCGATACCCGCTGTCCACGACGTTGACAGTGCGTCCAAGGCGTTTACGCATGTCCACATACTGTACGGTCCCAAGATCGATGCCAGCCTCTGAAAACTCAACAGTTATGAGCGAACCAATCGTGGAATTCCACATGCCTTATCAAGGTTTGCGGTGGAGGCCGTTTCCGAACCGGAGGCCGGCTGGACGAGTGGGCGGAGGACCGCCGTCCGGTTTGGTCGGCGAAGGCCTCGCCGGCTCAACACGCCACCAGAGCGTGGGCCGGAGGATGTATCGAAGACCTGCGTCTCCGTCAAGCACGGGGGCGCAGGCCGCCGCTTCCCCCGGGTATCATGAATCATGTGGGAGGGCCTGTCGCCTGAAGATTCATCGCTACCGCTTGAACACCACCTGGCTCGGCAACCTCGGTTCGGGTACGTCGGCCTATTCAGCTTATAGCCGCAACTACGAAGTGAGCGCGGAAAGCAAGGCGGCGAAGATTCCGGGCTCTTCGGACCCTGCCTTTCGCGGCGACTCCAGCCGCTACAATCCCGAAGAACTCCTCCTCGGCGCCCTGTCCTCCTGCCACATGCTCTGGGTGCTGCACCTCTGTGCCGATGCCGGGATCGCGATCACCGAGTACTCCGATGAGGCTACCGCGGAGATGGTGGAACATCCCGACGGCTCCGGCGAATTCACCGGGGCCTTGCTGCGTCCTCGCATGGTCATCGCCGATGCCACCCGGATCGCCGAAGCATTGGCATTGCACGACCGCGCCCACCAACTTTGCTGCCTGGCCCGATCCATGGCATTTCCGGTCAAACACGAGCCGCGGATTACCTCGTAGGACGTACTGCCGGTAAGGTCCGGTGGGCTCCATCCAAAAACCGGCAGGACCCGGACCACTGGGACGTACCCCATACGTATCAAACCACTTAGCCTCTTCCGATCGGTACATTCTTCACGTATTGTCGAGTCATGCGGCTATCACTCGTCCTCATCTTCACGGGCACTTTCGCCATGGCGAACACCCTGACCAATCCCACGTTCGGCCAAACCGAGACCAACTGCAATTACACCACTGCGGCGCCTTACACCACCTCCACCTGTCCGGTGATCGGCGACCCCGCTAAGTTCGATATCGAATCGATCTCGGTTACCGTGGTAGGGACCAGCGTCACCGCAACCATCGACTTCAATTACGGCGGCACCTCCAGCCTGGCCCCCTACAAGGACGGCAACATCACGCTGCAACCCGGCGACCTGCTCTTCTACGACCCCAGCGACCCCAACCAGGTGAAGTTCGGCGTCGCCATCGATTCCAGCCGCCCCGACAGCACGTACTCCTTCATCGCCGGCGATCTCTACCAGCTCGGCGGAGACATTTCCCTGGAGACCGCTCAGACCGCGCTCGGAAACCCCGACGCATACTACCGGCGTTCGGAGCAGGTTCTGATGGTCGATAACACAAGCACGCCAACTCCGGCTGGTATCGGCAACGGAGTTACGGTGACCGCCCTCGGCAACGGCACAACCGCCGCGGACTATGCCGTCACGGTGAAGTTTACGGCCTCCAGCACGTTCCTGAACCTCATTCAAAACGGCCAGCTCGGTGTGACCTTTTCGGCCGCGGATTGCGGTAACGCAGTGCTCTCGGGAGACGTCGGCGTCCCCACCCCCGAACCGGAAGGCGCCACGTTGATGGGACTGGGCATCGCGCTGATCGGAGCCGCCGGGTACTGGCGCAAGAAATCGTCTCGCCGCGCAAACTAGACTTCACGGCTGCAGGATCACCTTCATGAGACCCGGCTCGCGCCGGTACAGCCGTTGAAACCAGGCGGGGCCTTCGGCCAGAGGCGCCACCGCGGTGATGAGCGGATCCACCTGGATGGCGCCCTTGGACATCAGCTCGATCGCCGCCGGGTACTCGCCGCTCGACGCGCAGGAGCCCTGAAGCCGGATCTGCCGCGTTACCACATCCTGTAGAGGCAACTCGACGGCCGGCGCCAAGTTCCCCACCAGCGCCACCGTGCCGCCCTTGCGGGCGCAGGCGATTGCCGTACGTACGGTCTCGGCCGCTCCCAGGCATTCCAGAACCACTCCGGCGCCCCGCCCGCCGGTCAACTCGCGTACCGCGTCCGAGGCATTGACGCTCCGCGAATTCAGCGCCTCCGTCGCCCCCAGTTGCCGCGCCAAATTCAATCGGCCTTCGTCGATGTCGATCGCCACCACCCGCGTGCAACCCGCCACCCGCGCCGCCTGGATGGCCAGCAGCCCGATCATTCCGCTACCCACGACTACCGCCGTCTCGCCCGGCTGCACGGGGATGAGCCCGACCGCATGCACGGCTACCGAGACCGCTTCGATCAGAGCGGCCTGCTCGAAACCGATGGTATCCGGCAGCCGGTAGACAATGCGGCGCGGCACCGACACCCATTCGGCAAACGCCCCGTTGCGCCGATAGGTACCCGGCGAGACACCCAGTACCACCCGGTCGTCGCAAAGGTTGACTTGGCCGGCCGCACAGTAGAAACACCGGCCGCAGTAAATGGTGGAGTCGAACGTCACCCGCTCCCCCACGCGCAGATCCGTAACCGCCGTCCCGACCTGCGCCACCTCGCCGGCCGCCTCGTGTCCCATCACCAGCGGTGGAACCCGCCGCCCGGTGGACCCGTCGAAGCCATGGACATCGCTGCCGCAGATCCCGCAGGCCCGCACCCTCACCAGCACGTCGTCCGGCCCGACCGAAGGCTCCGGCATGGACGTCAATTCCAGGTGCAGATACTCGGTCAACAAAAGCGCCTTCATATTCGCATTCTATTCCGGTGACAGGCTGCGTAACTCCCGAACTCCGGCCTGGCCGCGCCGCCGTCGCGATTCCCGGGAACCTGACGCCGGTCCGCGGTGTCCGATACCATAACCAGGGTGGCGGATCTTCCTCCAATCCGTGGCTCGCGCGGGCGCCTGGAGTTGCTGGCGCAGATCGGCAGTCTGATCGCCACAGCCTGGATCGTCGGAAATGTGGCGTCCCTCCCGCGCGCAGTCTTCTCGGCACCGGCGTCGGTGGTCTGGCGAGCGGTGGAATTCACCTTGCTCGCCTGGCTGTGGAGCGCCGCCGTGGCGCTGGTGCTCCAGTTCGCCATCCGCCGGGTGGAGCAGGTCGATCTCGCGGGCGCCACCCTGCGCACATCCCGGGTGGCCATTTGGTTTGCCCCGGCCACGCTCCTGCTGTATCGCTTTTCGGTCACCACGGTGATTGCGGCGCTCGTCCTGGTGGTCAACGCCACGCGGTTGCTGTATTCCCAATGGAGGATCGTCCATCCGGTCGAAGAGACTGTCGAACCCGTGTTCGATGCAGCCATCCTGCGGGGAACGGGTGAGTTGCCCACGTCCATCCTGAACCGCCACCTCGGCCCGGCACTGTCGGTAGCCATGGGGCTGCAGATCGGGATCTCGGCGGCCCTGTTTCGCGACCACTTCCTCGCCGGAACTATGCTGACATTCAGCGTTGCGCTGCTGACGGTCTTTGCGATTTCAACGGGCGCGTGGGAGCCCTCGCGTCCGCCGACTTTACCGCGGGCGATTTTCGGAATGTTCCTGACGGTGCTGTTGGCGGCCAGCCTGACGATTCTGGCGACGGGCGGCGGCTCCGGATGGGCCTTCTGGCTGGGATCGGGCGGCAATGGGGACCAGAATGGGAAGCAGAACGGGGACCAGGCATCCTCGCCGCCCTTGCCGGATTTCTTCGTGGGCCGACCAGCGGCTCCGGCCGCGAACCAGGCGCGCGGCTCGGCGGACAATCCATCCTCGCCCATAGCGGACCCGGCGATTCCCGGAGCGGGGGACGTGACCGGCAGTTTCCCTGGCGTCATTCTCTGGCCGGAAATCAAGCCGGTGACCCTGCTGATCGCCCCCATGCCGACCCGCCCCGGCGCCTTCGCGGCCCGGTCGATTCCCTACGGGATTCCCTTCGGCGGCGAGTACTGGTTCTTCCGTCCGCCATTTTTCAGGCCTCCGCCACGCTCTTTCCTCGAGCGCGGCACGCCGGCGAAGGTTTCCTTCAGCACTACCGACCGCTGGCCGCTCAATATGGAAGCGCACCAGAAGCTGGAGCCGGCCATCGACGTCTCCTGCTGTTCCCGAATTCAGGTCGCCGTGAGCAACGCCGACCGCTACCCGAACACGGTTTCCCTCGAGCTGATCCTGCGCGAACTTCCGGACAAAACGTCGCAGAGCCTGGGAACCATGCCCGTGACGTCGGCTCCCAATCTTCAAGAGGATCCGGTTTCGGCGGTCGGCGAGACGCTGGAATTCGCGGTGCCTCCGGAACCGCGCGTGCGTATGTTCAACGAACTGACCGTGGTATACCACCGCGACCGCGTGCGGTGGGACAAGAGCGCGCGGGTGGCTATCGAGCGGTTCATTCTTATACCACGCGGCCGGTAAACCGCGGTTCTTTCGATCCGTTTCTAAAGTCCTGGGCGGGAACTGCCGATACAACCAGTGGGAGACAAGACGTACGAAGATGCGCAAGAGGAAGCTCAGTTTTCGCAACCGGCTTCTGGCCCTGGGGATCGCAGTGACGGGGGCTCCGTTGATGCTGTTCAGCATTCTGGTTTTGCATCAGAACAGTCAACTCCTGAAGACCGCGTCCGATGGATGCCAGCGCGGCGCCGAATCGGACCTCGATCATGTGGCCGACAGCGTATACCGGCTCTGCGAAGATAGCCGCTCCGCGCTGGAGCACAGCGTCCTCGACAATCTCCACTCGGCCAGAGTCCTAATGGATCAAACCGGGAAAGTTGGGGCGGACTCCGGATCTCAGGTAGCTTGGGAAGCCCGCAACCAGTTCACAAAAGCCGTCTCCCGAATTTCGCTGCCGAGGTTTCTCGTGGGAGAGAAGCGGCTGGACCAGGTGTTCGACGTCGGAACGCCGGTGGCGGTTGTCGATAGCATTCGAACCGTCACCAACGCTACCAGCACGATATTCGAGCGCATGAACTCCGAGGGGGATATGCTGCGCGTGGCCACCAATGTGATCGGCGACGACGGCAAGCGAGCCATCGGAACCTTCATTCCAGCGGTAGGCGCGGACGGGCAGCCGAATCCGGTGGTATCCACAGTTCTGCGCGGGGACACGTTTGTAGGCCGCGCATTCGTGGTGAATGCCTGGTACATGGCCGCCTATGAGCCCTTGATCGACAGTCGGAAGAACGTGACGGGTATGCTCTATGTCGGCGTTCCGGAAGCACGGGCGACCGAAGCGCTGCGCCGCAGCATCCTGAACATGAAAGTTGGAGCGACCGGTTACATCTTCGTCCTCAACGCGGCCGGGACCATGCGCGGCCACTACGTGATTTCTCAGGGCGGACAGCGCGACGGCGAGGACGTCTGGGAGTCCAGGGACGGCAAGGGCAAGTTGTTCGTCCAGGAGATCTGCCAAAAAGCCACGGCCCTCGGCCCGAACGAGATGGCTACCCAACTATATCCGTGGAAGAACTCCATCGATAACGGATCGTATCCCAAGATCGCCCGCATCAAGTACTTCAAACCGTGGGACTGGGTGATTGGGGCGAGCCTCCCCGAAGACGAGATGTACGCGACTGTCACGGAAGTTGGCCGGATCTCGCACAGAAGCACGGCCATTTTGTTCATGATCGGCGCCGTGACTCTGGTGATCACGTGCGCTATCTGGTGGTTCCAGGCTAATGGGATGACGCGCCGCACCGACAGGATCATCCGCGAGCTGAGCCGGGCTTCCAAGACCGTATCGTCGGCTGCCGTGCAGGTTTCCACCACCAGCCGCCAACTGGCGCAGGATGCCAGGAAACAGGCGGCGTCCAACGACAAGATAACCGACTCGCTACAGCAAATGGGCAGCGGGGCTCAGCAGAACCTGGACCATGCCAGTGCGTTGAAACAACTCGCTGCGGAAGCTCGCGGCACAGCCGAAGGTGGGGCACTACAGATGCATGCTATGACGGACACTATGAGCCAAATCCAATCGGCAGGCGCCGACGTGGTAAAGATTAACCGGATCATCGACGAAATCGCTTTCCAGACCAACATCCTGGCGCTGAATGCGGCAGTGGAAGCGGCGCGCGCCGGTGAGGCCGGTCTCGGTTTCGCGGTGGTGGCGGAGGAGGTCCGCAACCTGGCGCGCCGCTCCGCCGATGCGGCCCGCGAGACTTCCGAGAAAATTCAGCGGTCGATGAGCGCCGGACAGCGAGGCGTTTCCGTCGCGGATGAGGTCGCCGGCAAACTGGAAGTCATCGCGGCGAGTACACGGAAATTGGACGAACTGGCGCAATCCGTCGCCGCCGCCTCCGAGCAACAGAACCGCGGGATCGGCCACATCCACGTGGAAGCGAACCAGATGAATCAGGAGATCCAATCGACCGCGGCCAACGCGGAAGAAGGAGCCAATCGGGCCAATGAATTCACCGCCCAGGCTCGCGCCCTCGACGGTGTGGCCATGGAACTCCGGGAATTATTCCAGAGATAGCCACCCGCCGGCACAAACCGGCGTGCCTACCTGAGCGCTTTGGACATGCGCACGAAGTGGCAGGGAACCTTGGTCGGCGTATCGGCGGGAAACGGAGCGGTTCCGGTCTCCACGTAGCCCAGCTTGCGGTAGTACGGCGGCAACTCGGCTCGCAGGTTGACGGTTAGAATATCCATGTGCGCGCAGCCCTGGTCGCGGCCTCGCTCTTCGGCGGCAGCCACCAGCCGCCCGCCAAGTCCCGCGCGCTGGCACGCCGGATCGATCGACAGCAAACCGAAATAAGCCCGCTCGCCGCGCGGCTCCACGTACACGCATCCGGCCAGAGCGGCCTCTTCTTCCAGAACGAAGAACTCGCCCTTGTCGAAGTGGTCCTCCACTTGTTTCAGCGTGATGCGGTCGGTATCGACGAAGAACCGCTCCGTCCGGAACGCCAGATTGATCAAATCGGTTAGCGCCGGAGCGTCGGCGCGAACGGCTTTACGAAGCTGCAACTCATCCTCTCCTATTGTTCGAAATGCAGGCAGACGCGGCCCAGGTAGATCTCGTCGCCGGGCCGCAGTCTTTCGCCCCGCCGGTCGCCGGCTGGAACTTCGATGGTGCGGCCGTCGCGAAACACGCGCGTGCCGAACTCGCTCGCGTCGTCGCAAATGCGGTACACGTGCGCCTCCATGCGGATGTGCGCGTGCTTGCGCGAGACCGTGGCGTTGGCTTCGTGCTCGCCTTCCAGGAATACGACGTCGTTGCGGTGCAGCACGCGGTTCTCGGCGTCGGTAATCTCCGCCATACGGCCAAGGTTGGTGCACGCCTTGTCCAGCAGGTACTCGGCATGCTCCGCCTTGCCCTTGGCCACCACCAGACGGCCATTGGCAGGCTCGGTCTTGGGGCGCGCCTGATAGTCGATCGTGAAGACACGGTCGCCGGCTTCCCGGGTTTCGACCGCCACGGAAAACCCACGCGGAAGCTGGCAACCCGAGCCCTTCAGGGCATCGCGAATGTCCTTCTCCAGCCGGTCTTCCTCGCCGAACGCGGCCTGGTAAAGAGCCCGCCGGTCGGCATCGGCGGCGACCAGGGTCACCGTCAGGTTGGGGAAAGGAAACACGCGCTGCCCGCGCGCCACCGTCTGGATCTTGGTCTCCACCTCTTCCAGGATGGCGCGGTGAACCACCAGCAATTCATTGGAATCCGCCGCGCCGAAGACCTTCTCGGTCCAATGGCGAAAACCGCGCTCGACCGTCTTTTCGATATCCGAAAACAGGCTCATGGTTGAATCAGGCCCAACTTCACGGCGGCGTCCACAATCTCGGCCGCGGCGGGCGCGGCGGCGGTTCCGCCGTAAACTCCATTCTCCACCAGAACCGAGACCGCGATTTTGCGGCCGCCGGCGCCATACGGCGCGTAGCCGATAAACCAGGCGTGCGACGGTGCGTCGGCCAGTTCCGCCGTGCCGGTCTTGCCGGCGATGGGAGCCCCTGCCGCGCCGGCGCGCCTTCCCGTTCCGGAAGTCACCACTTCCCGCATGAACTTGCCGAGCGTGGCCGCCGCGTCGGCGCTCAGCACAGTCTCGGGAGGTGCGGTGCGCGGATTGGTCTCGTCGGTGATCCACCGTCCCTGGGGCATGGCGCCGCCATTGGCCACCGTGGCGGCTACCCGCGCCATCTGAAACGGCGACGTCACCACCTGGCCCTGGCCATAGGACGATTGCGGCAGCGACTTCTTCAGTTGTTCGGCGGTATTGGGCGACGCGGTGGCGATTTCGAGTAATGTAGCCGTATCGAACAGAGCCGCCGCGCCCACGTCGTACGTGCCCAATTGCGCGAAGTAGGCGTTGCACGACACCACGATTCCGCGCTCCATATCCAGGGTTCCATGCGGCTCGCGGTCCTGCACATCGTCGCGAATGGGCCGCTTCGAGCCCTTGATAAAGTTGCCCACGCGGCCATCGGGCAGGCGGATGCAGTCGTAGGTCTTGTGCGTCAACTGCGGGTCTTTGCGCAACGCGGCCATGGCCGTGACCACTTTGAACGTCGATCCGGGCGGATATAGCCCATAGCGCGCGCGGTCCAGGTACGGGTTGGCGTCGCCGGGCGGAACGTTGGCGGGGGTGTCGCCGCGCGGAACGTTGGTTGGAGCGCCGCCGGGCGCAGCGTTCACGGGGGTGTCGCCGGGCGGCTTGGTTACGCCCTCCGGTTCCGGAGGCAGCGGCAGACTGACGGCGGCCAACAGATCGCCGGTGGCCGCGTCCAGCACTACGGCGGCGGCTTTCTGCTTGCCGGTGGCCTGCAATTGCTTGCGCAGAATCTCGGCGACGCGTACCTCCAGCCGCGCGTCGATGGACATGCGCACATCGCGCGGACGGTCCAGAACGCGCCGCATCTCGGGGCTCTGCGGATCGTCGAGATGCCGCACCAGCGGCACCAGCTCGCGATAGCCGTAGCGGACCACGCGCTCCAGTTTGCCGGTCTTGGGATTCGCGACCTCGAGCATGGTGGGCCGTTCGTCGAACCCGCGCAAGCGCCGCGCGGAATCGCGCTCCACGAACGAGGTATTGCCGGCGGCCCATCGCAGGCGCGTGCGCAAGTCGCCCAACAGGTCGAAGAGCAGCGTGCCCAGCGGATAGTGCCGGTTGTCGGCGGAGAAGACCGCGCGGTCGAGGTCGATGCCGAGTTGGCGGTATTCGTCGCGATGCTTCTGCAACTCCTGCCAGTCGCTGGTGGCAAGCGGCAGGCCGTTGCGGTCGTAGATGGCGCCCTTGGGGATCTGGCGCATCACTTCGAGGAAGCGCGGATTGTACTGATACCGCCGCGCTCCATCGGCCTGTACGACCAATGTGCCCGCGCACATGGTGCCGGGGCTGTCCCACACCTGAACGTAGGCGGCTTTGGCCAGGACTACCGCGCCCGCGGCCGCCAGCACCAATCCGGCGGCGATGGCCGGTTGGCGGAATGGCTGCGGCGCGATGGACCCGCGGGGAACCGCTCCCTGACGGTCGCGGCTCGGTTCGGACGCGCGCGCGGAGATGGACGCGAGCATGGCGATCACCAGGAAGTTGGTGAGCATGGCGGTGCGGCCGTAGCTCAGGAACGGCGTCACCACGCCGGATAGCGGGCCCACGCCCAGCGCGCCCGCGGAGATCAGCAGCAACTGCAGGGCGGTGGCCGCCGCCAGTCCCGCGGCCAGGAAGAACTGGTAGTCGGTCGCGGCGCGCAGGGCGATGCGCAGCGCGCGGTACACCAGGAAGGCGTACAGGGCGAAGACGGCGGCCACGCCCAGGAAACCCCACTCTTCGCCCAGAGCCGACAGAATCAGATCGGTATGAGCCGCCGGAACCACTTGCGGGTCGCCCCGGCCGATTCCCATTCCCCGCAGGCCGCCGGTGGAGAAGGCCCACAGCGAATGCGCCAATTGATCGCCCCCGTGGACCATGTTGTTCCACGGCGAAAGCCACATGGAGACGCGCTCGCCCACGGTGTGCGGGACGCCGGCGTAGTATCCCACCACGAAGGCCGAGGCCACCAGCGCCAGACCGACGACCGGCACCACGGCGCTACCGCGCGCCATCCCATAGAGCGCCAGGAACAGGCAGGAGAATATCAGCGCCGGCCCCATGTCCTTTTGTAGGAAGAAAAAGAGGATCGATAAGGCCACCGAGGCCGCCGCGGGAATGGTGTACTCGAGCGGCGGAATGTCCACGTGGCGGGTGAAAAAGGCCAGGCGGCCCCGCGTCTCGCGCGCGTGCCGCAGCATGTCCCAGCGGCTCCCGAAATAACCGGCCAGGAACAGCACCAGCAGAATGCGGATCACCTCCACCGGCTGAAATCCCAGGAGGTTGACCTTGGCGTCGCTGGAGCCGGGCCCGGCTCCGAAGAGCACCAGCAGCAGCGAGAGCGAGAAACTGGCGATCAGCGGCACAAAACTGAGTTTGCCGAAGAGCCGTTCGAAATCCAGCTTACTGGCGGCGGCTAGCAGGATGCAGCCGAGGGCCACGCCTTGCGCGAAATCGGTGAACAGCAGGTTGTCGCGAACCGGATCGCGGAGGGCGATCATCAGCGCCAGCCCGGCTCCGGTCAGCAACAGGACCACGGGCAGCAGCAGCGGATCGCCGCGGAATCCGGAGACGCTCCACCAGATGTGCACCAGCAGGAACGCCGCCAGGAAACAGCCGGCCCACGTGCGGAACGCGTCGTGAAACCGGCCGGGCCGCCGCACTACGAAGAGCGGCTTCAACTTGCGGAATTCCTCGCCGGTCAGCAGCGGGACCGACGTGCGGTCCTTCAAACGCTCGCGGAACGAATCCAGGCCGCGCGTCTTGCCCAGTTCTTCGGACGTCACTCGCAAGCGGGCGATGGCGCCGACGTTCGAGAGTCCGCCGGAGATGTAGTAAATCCTGCGCGCCACGAACTCGCGCTCCGCCTGGGTGCGGAACATGCTCAACGCCGGCAGCAGGTCTTCGCGCGCGCTCAGGCCGTTGAGGTCCAGCAACTGGCGCGAGGTCAAACCCGCTTCGATCCCGGCGAGCGGCTGCGTTTTGGCTCGATACACCTGGTGGAGAGCGGCGGCCACCAGGAGGCCGGCGACCAGGAGGGCGGCGAACTCGCGCAGGCGCCACGAAAAGCGTCGGCGCGGTCCGCGTAGGTCGTCTCTCTCGGCGGTGCGGCTGTAGGTTACGGCCATATTAGAGGTTCACCTGGCTAGAGGTTTCGGCATGTGGGGCAGGTTGGCAACCTGCGGCCGAGTGGCACTCGGCCTGGTCGGCATTTGAATACTGGTCGGAAGGCCGAGTACCACTCGGCCGCAGGATACCATCCTGCCCCACAAAAGGCAGGGGGACAAAAGGCGAACGAGGATGGTGGGTTGCGGGCATATCAGTGAACCGGCGAGGCGCCGACGCCGGATGCGATCTGCGTTAGCCGGACGTTTACGCCGTCCAGGCTGGTCTGAACGCGGGCGGCCGACTTGGTGGCATGACCGTAAGGAGCGATTCCTTTGTACAGTTCCAGGGCGCGATTGTAGTCCTCGGCCGAGCGTTCGATCTGGTCTTTCTCTTGAGGGAGATCGCGCACGTTCTGCGCATCCGAGAACAACTGGTCGGCGCGGTCCAGGTAGCCGTCGGCAAGCTGCTGCTTCTCGCGGTTTCCCAGGGGATGGCCGAGTCTCTGGGCTTCGCGCAGGGCATCGTACGCCTTGTCGAGATCTTTCAGGCCATACACATAGAGCTGCGCCAGGGCCAGTTGCGGATCGGGCGAGCGGGGCATCAGGTGCTGCGCGTCGGTGAACCTCTCGACCGCGGTCACCAGTTCCTTACCGTCGTGGTGGTAGAGCCCGCCGATGCGCGCGATGTGGCCTTCGCACAACCGCAACTCGCCGCGCACCGTATCGTCGGGATCGAGCGCCAGCGCCTCGCTCAGCAGGACGCGGGCGTGCTCCCAATCTTTGACGGGCTGGGCTTCGCCGTTCCGGAATAGCGCGATCACGTGATTCGCCGCCGCGACAAGCCGCTCCTTCACCACTCCGCGTGGTCCGCTCAACAAAAGAGACGATGCATTGGACCCGGAAAGTTCCGTCCATCTATTCCAGATCTGGTCCGGATCGGTCAACTGCTCGGCCTGAATCTGACGCTCCAGGGCTTTCCCGGCGCGGTACAGCTTGTAGTTCGTAGCCACGTCCCAGATACCGGCCAGCAGGCACAACCCGGCCAGAATGGCGACCGCGCGCATTCCCTTGGACCAAACGCGCCAGGTGAAGCGTCGAGGGCGGATGGGCCACGTCGCGGGTTTTGGCCGCTCGATGGGAGCGGAGCGCCGGGTGGCGTCGGCGTCCGGGCGGAAGGTGCGCCGCGTGGCTTCGAGATCCTCGGCCTCGGCTCGCACTGCGGTACCGGCGCGGAACGCTTCCAGGTCCTCCGCCATATCGTGCGCCGAGAGGTAGCGCTGCCCGGTTTCGGACGCCATGGCCTTCATCAGAATCCGGCGCAGCGGCTCGGGACATGGATCGGGAGCCGGCGGGGGCGGGATGTGCGAGCGGATCATCCGCTCCAGCCGCTCGGTGTTGTCGGCGTGATAGGGCTGCAGCCCGGTGGCCATTTCGTAGAGCATCACGGCCAGCGACCAGAGATCGGACTGCGCGTCCACTTCGCCGGTGTCGAGGCGCTCGGGCGAGGCGTAGGGCACACTGCCGAATTCGTTGCGCGTGAGCCGGCGGGAGAGAGCCAGCGCCTTGGCGATGCCGAAATCCAGAATGCGAACGTCGCCGCGGCTGGTGATGCGGATGTTCTTGGGCTTGATATCGCCGTGAACGATGCCCTTGAATTCGCGCCCGTCGATGACCGCTTCCAGACCATGCGCGCTTTCGAGCGCGTGTGCCACGGAGATGGCGACGTCGGTGGCGAACCCCACGGCCAGCGGCCCATGGTGCATCAATTCCGCCAGGTCCTGACCGTCGATGTACTCCATGGCGATGAAGAAGAAGCCGTCCAGGTCGCCCGTATCGTAGACCCGGGTGACGCGCGGCTCGATGGCCGCCAGGCGCGCCTGCAACTCGGCGCCCCGCCGCTCGGCTTCGATGGAATCGCGCGTATCGGCGTCCTCGCTGTGCTCGATGAGTTTCAGGGCCAGCAAGTGACCCTCCACCGTATCCTGGGCCAGGTACACGTCCGCCATTCCACCGCGCCCCAGTTTGTGGCGGATCTCGTATTTTCCGAGTTTGCGGCCGGTGGGAGCGATCATTCTTTTTTCCGTGGGGCCGACGGGGCAGGCGCGCCGCGGCCGGGCCGGATGTCGAGGAGCAGGTTGCGTTCCTTGACGGTGTTGAGGATCTCGGGCGGCAGATCGAATGTGCCCTTTTCGAAGACATTGCCGTCCAGCACCGGCCGCGCGCCTTCCCGCGCCGCAATCGCCGCCCCCTGATTGCGCCGGAGGAGGTTGTGCGAAATCCACGGCGACGATGTGCCGGAGATGGAGACGCCTTCGGCGAGGCAATCCTCGATGGTATTGGCCAGCAGGCGAACGTTGCCTTGGCCGCGGATCTCAATGCCGACGCCGGCGCCTTGAATCTCGACGTCGGCCACCTCGATGTCGGAGTCCGCCACCTGGATTCCGGTGGAGAGCGGCTTCTGCGCGTCGGCCACAATGCGAAATCCGGCGAGACGGGCCGTCTTCACGTTCTCCGCGACCACCGCCGGACCGAGGCTCAACGGGGCGGCGCGCAGCACCACCTCGTGCGGCATGTGGCTGCGCAGCGTCACGCCGTCTTTCAGGCGCACGTGCTCGAAATATTCGCCGGCCAGCACGTCGATGGTGTCGCCGGGCTGCGCGGCAACCATAGCCTCGGCGATGGTGGACGCTTTCGCGCCTTGTCCGACGGTCAAGACCGCCGGCAGATGCACCGGCTTCACGGGGGCCGGTTTGTTGAACCAATAGACCGCGAACGACGCAGCCGCAGCCAGCACCGCCCCGCAGACGAACATCGCCGCGCGACCGTTCACCAAGCCGCCCGGTCGCGTCTCGCGCATGGGCGAGGTCACGCCGAACTTCTCGCCCTCCACCAGCAGCACGGTAACGTTGTCCTTGCCGCCGGCGCGGTTGGCCTGGTCGATGAGTTCCTGGACGCTCACCTCGGGGAGGCCGGCATGGCGCTCCACGGCGCCGCGGATGTCGAGCGAGGGCACCTGGTCGCTCAGGCCGTCGCTGCACAGCAGCAGGGCGCTGTCGGCTTCGAAGGGAAAGCGCTGGATCTCGATGAACTCGGGGTCGTCGGGGGAGCGCTCTTCGGAACCAACGTCGCGGTAGACCTCATTGCGGCGCGGATGGCGCATGGCCTCGGCTTCGCTCAACTCGCGATTGTCCTCGCGTTCGCCGACGGGCGAATGGTCGTGGGTGATCTTGCGAATCTCGCCGCGGCGCAGCTTGTAGAGCCGGGAATCGCCGACGTGCCCCACCACGGCGCTACCGTCGTCCAACACCGCGACGGTCAGTACACAGGCCATGCCTTCCCAGTCGGGCCGCGATTGGGCGGCGCGCAGGATCTCGTTATTGGCCATGGTGATGGCCTCGCGGACGCGCTGCTCGACAGTGCCGGTCTGCCGTTCAAGGCGCGCACGCACGCGGGCCACGGCGATTTCCGCGGCCTTCTCGCCGGCGGCCTGCCCGCCGATCCCGTCCACCACCAGGAAGACGCCGCGCTCGGCATCGGCGTACCACGCATCCTCATTATTCGTGCGGATGCGGCCGGGGTCGCTGCCACCGGCGAATCGGACCTGGATTTTAGAAGGCATAGGTCATGGGTGGTGGGGCGGCTATTGTGCATACGCCCGCCGGGCATCCCAATGAGTCGGGATGCGGCACGCACGAGTGCGTGCGCCACGGACGGAAGTGGGAGGTGGGCATCACGTTATGCTGCGGAATTCCAGGAAGAGGACGCCGGCCAGGCCAATGCGCGCTTTCTCCGGAACCGCCGCCTC
>Ga0181529_10001350_pt1 | contig 31981 bp, 30 predicted proteins | sample PEATcosm2014_Bin_36_FD_119763 | JGI IMG/M metagenome (GOLD analysis project Ga0181529, IMG submission 119763) | Peatland microbial communities from MTU Mesocosm Facility, Houghton, MI, USA - PEATcosm2014_Bin10_30_metaG | ecosystem: Environmental > Terrestrial > Soil > Wetlands > Peat | place... | reverse complement strand
GGTCCGAAAGCCAGTGGTACTCGATCAGGTCTTCGGTGACGATGTAGGCGGGCAGCACCGCGGAGCCGGAGCCGGGCGTGCCGGTGTAGGGCAGCGTCCACTCGGGGATGAGGGGCAGATCGCCGGCTTGCGTGGAGAGCATCTTGACGGTGAAGCCGGAGGTGATCTCCTTGGTGCCGAGCACCACGTTGAACTCGGACTTCATCTCGCGATCGATGAGGTCGAGCAGCACCGGGTTGGCGTAGATCGCGGTCGGGCGCACCGCGAACGAGGAGCTCGAGACCATCTGCGCGACGGTGGACTTGAGGCCGTCGACGATGGACTGGGTGGTGCCGATGGTGGTGGTGTTGCCGCCGGAGACGATCTGCCCGGCCGCGCCGAAGTACTCGGCCGTGGTGGGCGTGCTGAGCGAGGTGTCGGTGCCGTTCCACAGCGCGACATCGTGGGTGCGGAGGACGCCGTCGACGGTGTCCGCGAGGTCCTTGGCCTGCAGATACGCAAACTGCGACTGCTGCTGGCCCAGCTCCATGTCGAAGAGGTTGTAGTTGATCTGCGCGACCAGCGCCTTCAGCGGCACGGACATCTCAACCCGGGTGGGCGAGACCAAAGGCGCGACGATGTTGCGCGGATCGACGAAGCCGGAGGTCGCCGAGGGCGAGGGGATGGCTGCCTCCTCGAAGAAGCGCGAGGGATGGCCGGTGGCGGGCACCTGCTTGATGCGCTGGCCGAAGATGCCGCGGCGGCGGACGATGTCCATGATCTCGGTCTGGTAGAGAGGGACTTCGATTGCGCCCGGTCCGATGTAGTCCGCGGCGGCGTGGATGTTGGTGAAGTTCGCGTTCATTGGTTCTCCTTAAAGTGCAAAGGACGCGGCTGCGGCTGCGTCCTGGTGAGGGTTAGCGAGTCGGCAAGTCAGCGAGTTAGCGAGGAGCGGGTTGGCTGACTTGCTAACTCGCTCGCCTTTTGCCGACGTGCCTGCCTTATGCGAGCAGGCCGGCGCGGAGGAGCTGGGCTTTGACGGCGATGCGCTGCTCGATCGAGAGCGAGGTGAGCGCGGCGTCGAGTGCGCCGGCTTCGATGGAGTCGGACGCGAGCGCGTCGAGGGAGACGCCCTGCTTGGCCAGCAGCGTGGTCATGGCGGAGGGCAGGGTCTTGCGTAAACCCACATCTCCGCGAGATGTGGGGCACCCGGCGGTAGTGGTAGCGCGCGCTTCGAGCGCGGCGAGCTTCTGCTCGGCGGCGGCGATTTTTTCTGTGAGGCGTTCGACGGTCTGCTCCAGCAGGCCGGCGGCTGCGGCGAGGCGATCGATGTTTTCGCCGAGGGCGATGCCGGCGTCGATGTTCATTTCCATTTCCATTTGGTTTCTCCAGTGTTGAATGATTCGTTGGTGCGGATGAGGCGGTCGGGGCAAAACGCGGTGTGCCGCGAGTCCGGTTATATGTCGGGCCTTCAGCCCTTCGACTCGATTACCCACGCCAACCTGGGCCTGCGGCCCAGGCTGGTATATGGCGCGCTTTCAGCGCTTGGCTGCGTTCAGGCCGAGGCGGGCATGGGCTGGACGTTGAGGATGGCGACCACGGCGGAGACCAGGCTCTGCACGTAGGCGGCGCTGGCTTCGACGCCGGCCTGGGTGAGCAGCGTGGTGACGGCCGAGCCGGCCAGGGTGACCACCTCGGCGAGCTTCTGCGTGCCGGTGCCGTCCTGGATGCCGGAAGCGGCGAACTTCTGCTCCACTGCGAGCACCGCGTTCTGGATGAGCGTGGTTGCGCTGGCCAGCGTGGCGGCTGCGGGTGCGGCGGCAGGGAAGATGAGCGCGACCAGCTTCTCGACGGGGACGGCGTACTGCACGGCCCAGGCGAGGCCTTTCTCAAAGTCTTTGCCGATTGCGGTGAGTACTGCGGTGAAGGTCATGGAAAGTTCCTTTCAGGTTCGAGGTACCGGGTTCGAGGTTCGAGGGAAAATGCGAGTTAGCGCACGCGGCTTTCGTGGCACGAATCCCGCCCAAGCGGAGCTTGGACGGGGCACCCGCTTTTGTGGCCGAGCAAACTGAAGGCGGTGTCGCGGTAGGCGGCTTTTTCGCGGAGGAGGATGGCGGCCCCGGTGAAGGTGGCGCGGGTCAGGGTCCAGACGGAGGCGCTCATGTCGGCAACGTGGGCTTCGGCGAGCTCGTAGCTCATGCCCATGGCGGAAGACAAATACGGGGATCCTTCGCTGCGCTCAGGATGACAAGGGTGGTCGGAGGCGAGGCGTTCGGCGATCTCGGGGAAGTCGCGGGAGAAGACGAAGCCGGCGACGGTAAGGCGGCGGCCGTCGAGCTCGGCGGAGGTGATGATGCCGCACTTCTGGCGGGCGTCGTGGCCGTCCCAGCCGGCCTTGTAGTCGACGGCCATGCCGAGCAGGCTGGGCAGGGCGGCTTCGGCGGCGGCGCGGGTGAGCACGACGCGATGGCCGCGGGCGCCCGAGGGGGCGCGGTCGCTGGCGACATCGACCAGGGTGAGAACGCCCTCGAAGGGCAGGCGGTTGGGATGCCCGTGGACCTGGGGGAAGTCGACCGCCATGGCGCGCAGGGCGAGCGCGGCGGGTGGGCGGGTGCGAAGGCCGGTTGCCGGTTCGTGCGCGCGGGCGCCCGCGAGTTCGCGCGTCCGGGCGCGAATGGCGTTGTGCCAATGCAGATCGGTTGCGTAGTCCATGCCAGCTCCTTGGTTGGTTGAAAAAATGACCTCAGGGGCTAAAGCCCACTGATTTTGCGGCGCTTAGCGGCACGGATGAAGCCGTGCCCTTAAGCAGAACGAGTCAGCTGGGGAGTCCAACCCCACCCATGACGCGATACGGCTGCGTCATGAATGGGGCACCCGGCACCCCTGCCGACCCTTAAAGAGGAACGGGAGAGGCAGTGTCGCCTCTCCCGTGCTTCTTTCTTTAACTTACATATATAGAATAGCAGATTGACCATAACTCATCTGCCATCTATTTTTTTCGATCAAGTTACACAAACGGCGTGACTTGCGCGATATTTTCAGAATTTACCCCCTTGACAATGATTTAAGCCCGGGGAATTTAGGGGTGCGAGCATTTCGGCGTCGAGGAAGATGCGGGTAAGGCGGTCCAGAGCGCGGGTGTGGCGCCGGATGACGGTGCGGGGATCGACGCCGAGCGCGGCCGAGACCTCGCCGACGGTGAACCCCTGCAGGGTGAGCCGCGTGATCAGGTGTTGCTGACCGGGTTCGAGCTTTTCCAGGCAGTGTTCGATATCATGCAGAAAAATAACGACATCCTCGAAGCTTTCGACACGGTAGCTGCTGACTTTGCCGCGCAGCATCTCCTGGCCAAGAAGCGACGGCACCTTGCCGGCCTCCATCGACATGCGCACGTAACGGGCGAGCAGCGCCACGGTGTACTTGCGCAGAAAAGCCATTTGAGGCTCTGGCGGCTTGGCGGGAGCCACGGGGAGGGATGGTCCCTGGGCAAAGGCCCAGACGTTGATGAGAACGGCGGGGGACAGGCTGGCGGCGCTCATTGCACACCTCCGGAGCAGCGGCGACGGGTGGAGCAGCCAACCATGCGCGGGCGGCGGCGAGGCCGTCCGGTGGAGGGGCGTCCGCCCGGGTGATTGCCGGTTGCCGGGGGAAAGCCCGCCATTCGCACAACGCAGTCGCTACAGTACACGCCATCCCCAACTCCTCCGCGGAGCCAGAGCGCTCCGCAGCCTTCACAGATCTTTAGTTCCACGCGCAAGTACATCATTTTCAGTCTTCTCCAGGGCGTACTTTCCCTTGACGGGCCTCAGTTGGTCTGCGGTCGGCGGGGCTCGATCAAGTTGCTGGAAGGGGTCGGCGTTCGCGCGGTGGACTCTATTGGCCCGTTTCGTGAGAGTGCGGCACCTTGTTTACGGTTGGTTCGGCTGCGTTCGTTATCCTGGAAGAATGCTTCCACCTTCGGCACTTCCTAACCTCGGTACGGCGGCTTGGGTGGAAAAGAAGTGACCGGATTATAGCTATAAGCAAAATTAGATGTCAATAGCGGTCCCGATATATTTGTTTACAGCAATAATAATATGGGACTCAGGCATAGTTCGGCGCGATTTGTGTATGCTATAAGACAATAGCCTGATTTGTATCGATTTCTGCAAAGTGCTATGGTTCGTTAGGAGATAATGAATTTTCAAGACCTTCACGAGCTTCTCCGCCTGGAGCTTCTGGGCCGCATCAAGCGCGGCGAGCTCTCGGGGACGCTGCTCGCCTGGCAGTCGAACTTCAAACAGGCGCATATCTCCAACTTTTTGAATGGGAAGCGATCGCTTTCGCTGGAGGGGCTGGACCGGGTACTGGAGGCGCAGGGGTTGACCGTGAACCAGTTGATGCCGGTGGACCTGAGTGCGGCGGAAGATGCCGGCTCGACTGGGGAGATGGAGGCGGTCCCGGTGGTGACGCCGGCGACCGCGATGAATGAGCCGACGGTGCGGTCCGGGGCGGTGATTGAGACGGTGCGGGTGGCGGCAGCGGCGCTAAGAAGCAATCGCTGGTGGGCGCCGGAGAGTTACGCGCACTGGCAGCGGTATGTTGCTGTGCGCGCGGACGCGCAGCAGGCGGTGGCAATGGCGCCCATGATTGCGCCGGGCGCGGTGGCGGTGGTGGACCGGCACTACCGGTCGCTGGCGGCGTACCACCCGCAGCAACGGACGCTGTACGCGGTGCGGGCAGGTTCAGGCCCGGGGGCCGGGCTGGCGTTGCGGCACGTGGAGTTGCATGGGGAAACCATGGTCCTGCGGCCGCTGACGCCGGGGATCCAGGTGCAGATAGTGACGCCGGGACCGCAGGAAACGCCGGCTGACTATATAGTTGGGCGGGTATGCGTGCTGGTGTCGGAGCTGTAGCGGCGCCGGGGGAAGATTTCCACAGCTTTTCCGGCGAAATAATTCTTGAGTAACATTGACGCAACAATTCTCGCGGGAGTATAAATCCGGGAATCAGCACTTGCTGGAGGTGCAGCCTTGCACACGGAACCCGCAGCCCACTCCTCAGCCTCATTTCCTCACTTGATTCATGAACTCCACGCGAACTGCCCGCACTGCGGGGGGATGATAGCCATCCCGCAGGCTGCCGTGCATTCGGACGGCACCGCGCGCGGCTACTGCTCGGTTTGCCGCACGGAGTTGTTTGAAGCGAGCCTGGAAAACTAAAGGCCGGTTGGGCTGCCGATGGCGGCGCCAGACATCCTGAAGTTGAGGATGGCCCGGTGGGTTGTGCGCCTGCGGTTGACGGTTCTGTAGCGATTGCTGGGGGCCCCGTACCGAATATGACTGCTGGGTTCGCTGTGGAAACGGCATGGGGCGAGCGGTGCATCTGGCGACGGCCCCTGCCCGGACCTTCAGCACAGATCGCCGCCGGTGACTCCCTCCTGGCCGGCTATGGGATCGCGAATGCGGTGGCGAGGCCGGCGACTCCGGTGGTGCCCGCAGGGTCGAGGGCGCCGTTGGTGTTGACTATATAGATGGACACGGCGCTGGCTTCGCTGGTTGCCCCAGGGGTTGCCCCACCGCGCTACACGGCTTTGCGGTTGAAGCTCGACTTCTTGGTGTTGGCGAAGGAGTCCTTGGCTTTGACGGAGGTGTTGGATGCCTCGAAGGTCGGCCTCTCGCCGGTTTTGAGCTGGGCGGCCCTTTCGCGCATGGCCTGGAGCTTTTGAGCTTTGCGGCCGAGTCCGCCGATTTTGATGGTTCCGGGTTTGGGAATGAAATCGCTCATGGAAGTGATTTTCTCATGATTTACTCCGTCACCTCGATTCCCATTGGCATTCTGGCGCCCAGCTTGCTACCCTCGAACTATGCGGATTACGGTCACCATCCCGGACGAACTCGCTGCCCAGGTTGAGGCCCGCGGCTATGCGCTGGAGACGTATGTCACAGGCCTGGTCGAAGACGCTGTACGTGAAATTGCGGTTGCACCCGGGCGCGTTGGCCGCCCGCGCGACATGAGTGCCTTTTTCGAGACGATGGCGACCGACTCGGAAACGATTCCGCAGCTTCCCGACGAGGCCTTTACCCGTGAGAGTTTTTACCGGGACCGCGACTGAATGGCAGCAGCGCTGGGGTATCTGATCGACACAAACATCCTGCTGCGTCTCTCGCGCGAAGCCGACCCGCAGTATCCAGCTATACGGGCTGCACTGGATAGCCTGGACCGGCAAGGCGTGGAGTTTTATTTCTCGCCGCAAAACATCGCTGAATTCTGGAACGTATGCACCCGCCCTGTGGAGCGGAATGGCTACGGCATTTCCGTCGGCGAAACGAATCGGCGAGTCGAGGTCATTGAGCGGACGATGACCCTTCTTCCCGATACCGACCGGGTCTATCCGCTGTGGCGGAGGCTTGTATTGGACACCGAAGTTCATGGCGTTCAGGTACACGACGCGCGGCTGGCGGCGCTTATGGAGGCCCATGGCGTGTCTCATATCCTGACGCTGAATCAGGCAGACTTTGCGCGTTATTCCAATGTGCAGGCGATCGATCCGGGCCAGATACGCGTTTGATGGATGCCTCCGGGCGGAGCGGCGGATAAACTATAGACATGTCGGGTTGGTATGGGAAGTGGATGACGCGGTGGGAGACGGACCTCACGACGCGGGATACGAATCGGGTAGTGCGGCCGCTGGAGTGGGGGTTCGATTGGCTGGAGGATTTTGACGGTGACGAACCTGTCCCGGGGGCTAAAGCCCGATCCGAAACTGTGGCCCCGATGCCGGGACTGAAGTCCCGGCCTATCTCAGAGACAAAAGCTACGGGATCGGCGGCCCTGGCGTTGGCGGACGAAGGTAGGGATCGAGCGGATTCCGGCGGTGCCGAGCGGATGATTGCGCTGAACCGGGAGATTGTGCGGCGGTCGGATGAGTTCTTCGGCTACGTGACGCCGGCCGACTTTCGCATCGAGCTGCGCCATCCTGAGCTGTTCCCCACCAACGTGCGGCCGGAGACGCTGGCGCAGGACGCGGAGATGAAACGCGCGGCGGCGGCGGACGAGCTGGAGCAGGCCGAGTTTCTGCGCTTCACCTCGGCGGTGCGCACGCGCTACGCGGAGAACGACCAGGTGAACGCGCGCTGGTATCCGGCGCCCGAGCACAAGCAGCCTGGCCGCCCGAAGCAGGCCATCATCGTGATGCCGCAGTGGAACGCGGACGCCATCAGCCACAACGTGCTGTGCCGGCTGTTCAACCGCTTCGGCGTATCGGCGCTGCGGCTGTCGATGCCGTACCACGATATCCGCCGGCCGGCGGAGCTGGAGCGGTCGGACTACGCGACCAGCGCGAACATCGGGCGCACCATCGTGGCGTGCCGGCAGGCGGTGGTGGATGTGCGCAGCTGCATGGACTGGCTGGAGACGCAGGGCTACACGCAGTTCGGCGTGCTGGGGACGAGCCTGGGGTCGTGCTACGCGTTCATCGCGGCGGCCCACGATGCGCGGCTGCGGGTGTGCGCGTTCAACCACGCGTCGACCTATTTCGGCGACGTGGTGTGGGAGGGGCAGAGCACGCGGCATGTGCACGCGGCATTCGAGGAGGCTGGGCTGACGCAGGACCTGGTGCGGCAGGCGTTTCTCGGCATCAGCCCCATGGCGTACATGGAACGGTTTGCGGCCACGCCGAAGCGCGTGCTGGTGGTCCACGCGAAGTACGACCTGACGTTTCCGCTGCACTTGTCGCTGGAGGTGCTCGAGAACTTCGACCGGTGCGGGATCGACTATGTTTCCAAGGTGCTGCCGTGCGGGCATTACACCACGGGCGAGACGCCGTACAAGTATTTGGATGGGTGGTACCTGGGATCGTTCGTGTACCAAGCGTTCAAGGCACTTCGTGCGGTGTAGGCTTCGCGTGGCGCTCCCGACGGTCGCAACGAGCCCTTTTAGCAATTGCTAGAGGACGACTTCAAGACCCTTGTGAGGCGGGCTTGCGGATTTTCTTGCCGCCGGTCGGTTTCGATGTAGCTGATGCTTGTGGCTACTTCGTCGGCTGGGAGTGGCGGGCGCTGGTGAACAAGGCGATGGCGAAGGGAGTAAGCACCATTGCGACGTAGACCGCGGCGGCCAGAATGCTGTGCATCATAATGCCTCGATTGTGCCGGAGATTTGTTACCTCCGGAACAATGTCCAGCATCGGCGAGTTGAATTAGTTAACCCCATCCCACTTTGGGACTAGCGGGGGCCACAAATGGGTAACGGTATTCAGATTCAAATACGGAGATTCTGACTCTGCGAGTCAGAATGACGAGCGGGGGGTGGAGTGGAGCGCGATGGTCGGCGATGAAGCAGAATGACGAGCAGGGGAGATCGGGCGAGGCGTCCGAATAACGAGCGACGGTACGGTGGGTTAAGATATAGCTATGCCGATTGATTTGAGTGCTCCGCTTGCCAGTGCCGACCCCGAGATTGCCAGCCAGATTCAGAACGAGATAGCCCGCCAGCACGAGGGGCTGGAGATGATTGCGTCCGAGAACTTTGTGAGCCGCGCGGTGCTCGAGGCCGCGGGTACGGTGTTCACCAACAAATATGCCGAGGGCTATCCGACGAAGCGCTACTACGGCGGGTGCGAGTTCTCCGACATGGTGGAGACCTTGGCGCGCGACCGGGCCAAGCAGCTCTTCGGCGCCGAGCACGCCAACGTGCAGCCGCACTCCGGCTCGCAGGCCAACGCGGCGGCGTATATGACGCTGCTGCAGCCAGGCGACACGATCCTGGGGCTGGACCTGGCGCATGGCGGGCATCTGACCCATGGGCACAAGCTGAACTTTTCCGGCAAGCTCTACCGCGTGGTGGGCTACCAGGTCCGGCGCGACACCGAGACCATCGACTACGACGAGCTGGAGGCGACCGCCCTGCGCGAGAAGCCGAAGGTGATTGTGGGCGGCGGCAGCGCGTATCCGCGGCAGTTCGACTTTCCGCGGATGCGGGCGATCGCGGACAAGGCAGGCGCGAGCCTGATGGTCGACATGGCGCACTTTGCCGGGCTGGTGGCGGGTGGCGCGCATCCTTCGCCGGTGCCGCACGCGCAGGTGGTCACGACGACCACGCACAAGACGCTGCGGGGACCAAGGGCCGGGATGATTCTGTGCCGGCAGGAGCTGGCGGAGTCGATCGACCGCAGCGTGTTTCCCGGGCAGCAGGGCGGGCCGCTGATGCACATCGTCGCGGCCAAGGCCGTGGCGTTCAAGGAGGCGCTGCAGCCGGAGTTCGCCGACTACGCGAAGCAGACCGTGGTGAATGCGCAGGTGCTGGCCGAGGCGCTGGCTGCCGAAGGCTACCGCATCATCTCCGGCGGGACGGACACGCACCTGATGCTGGTGGATGTGTTCCAGAAGGGGATTCTGGGCAGCGAGGCCGAGTACGCGCTGGGCCAGGCGGGCATCACGGTGAACAAGAATGCGATTCCGTTCGACACCAACCCGCCAAGGAAGCCGAGCGGCATCCGCATTGGCACGCCGGCGCTGACCACGCGCGGGATGAAGGAAGCCGAGATGCGGGTGATCGCCAAGTGGATTGCGGCGGCGCTGGAGCAGCGGGCCGACGCGGCCAGGCTGGCCGGGATCCGCTGCGAGGTGCTGGAGATGGCCGAACGCTTCCCGCTATACGCGTGGCTGCGAGCCTAGAGCGGAACCTGGTCTGAGAAAATCCGCGCACAAGACAGCCTTTGCATGAGACACTCTTCCACGTCCGCAATTCGTCGGGCGTAAGATGCGTGTGGCGGGCCGCTGCGGAATTTGCGCGCGGCAGAGGGTTTGTGGCATGGCCGTAGCGATGATGGCGTGGATGCTGGCGATTCCGCTGCTGGGGTTGACGACCGGCCTGCGCTCGATGACGCCGATGGCGGTGGTGTGCTGGTTTGCGTTTCTCGGATACCTGCCGGTGGAAGGCACCTGGGCGGGTTGGGTGGGTTGGCTTTGGGTCGCGATTGTGTGGACGCTGCTGGCAATTCTGGAGCTGCTCGCCGACAAGCTGCCGCACATGCCCGACCGGATTTCGCGGTGGCCTCTGCTGTGGCGGCTGCTGATGGGCGGGCTCGCCGGAGCCGTTGCCGCGACGGCGATGGTGGGGCCGGGGATCGAGGGCGTGCTGCTGGCGGTGATCGGAACGCTGCTGGGGGCGTTTGGCGGGTACATGATCCGGCGCGACCTGGTGGAAAGAATCGGCTGCAAGGATTGGCAGATCGCGCTGGCCGAAGACGCGTTCACCATCGCCGCGGCGGGTTTTGCCCTGCACGTGATCACCGGCTGACCTGCTTTCGGGGCTGTCACATCAGGACAATCGCGTTGTAGACCATGTGCAGGAGAATCGCGGGCGCGAGGCGGCGGGATTTTTTGAAGATCAACGCGTTGCAGACGCCAAGCAGAAAGACCGGCGGCCACGCCAGTGCCGGGTGATAGACCGCGAAGAAGGCGGCGCTGCCGACGACGGCCGTCCAGCCGCCCCACTCGCGGTCGAGTGCACGAAAGAGAAGGCCGCGAAAGAGATACTCTTCGGCGAAGGGCGCGAAGACGACGGCCATGATGCCGTACGAGATGCGAAGGCCATGGAGTTTTGCCATGGCTTCGTTCGACTTTCTCAGGAGCTCCGCGGCGGCCGGGATGCGATCGAGAAGAGCGAGGTATCCGTGGGCAAAGAGGCCGAGGAAGAGGCCCCCGGCGGCCCCGAGCATGAGGGCGGGGAGGAACTGGCGGAGCCGGGATTCGGCGGTGGTAGGAAGCCGCCCTGGCGGAGCCGGGACGGGGCGCCCGGCATCCGGTGGTAGAGGCCAGTCGATGACGTCTTGGAGCGAGACGCCGCGGTTGCCGAGAAAGCTGATGACGCCGAGCGAGACCGCTACCGAGCAGATGCCATAGGCAATGGCCTGGGCGATGGCGATGTTCTCCCGGCCTGCGATGGCCAGCACGATTCCGGTGACGACGGCGCCGCCTTCGACCAGGATGCTGATGGCGATCATGGCGTGCATCAGCGTGGGTGGGGGCGGGAGCTCCTCGGACCAGGGATCGTAGAGGTAGGGCAGGCGCGCGCGGAAGTTCTGCCACATGGCCGCGGCGGTCATATAGGAGTACACAATTCCCATGACGGCGACATGCCACTGCTCGGTGATGACTCCGATGGCGAAGGTGAGCATACCCAGTTGGGCGGCCCAGCGGCGTCCCGAGGGAATCTTTCGCGTCTCGCCGGAGTCCGACGTGATGGTAACCAGGGTGACGGCCTTCTCAGCCATGCTGCGTCCGAAGAAATACCAGGCGATGGCGACCAGGGCGATCTTCCAGTATGCGGCGGGAAAGAGGAAGACCGCGTAGCCAAGCACCAACGCCACCATGGCAGAGGAGATAAGCGACCACAGCCAGGCCTTGGCTTTGAGCAAGGCCTCGAGACCGGTGGGCCAACTGAGGGCGATCCAAAGCGCGTTGCCCTCGGAGGCGAGCGACTTGGGGCCAAGGATCCAAAGGAAGTACGTACCAAAGAAGATGGCGGCCCCGGAGAGATAGTTCCAGTCGCGCTGGGCATGGACGAGCAGCCCGCGCATATTGAACATCTGCACGCTGGCGATGGTGACAGGGATGAGGATAGTCTGGACGATGGCGCTGCGGTCGCGGAGAAACCAGAGCGTCTCCTTGCGATACAAGGGAAAGCGGTCGAAGTGAGCATGTCCGGCGGGCGGCCTTGCAGGACGGGTGTCGGCCGCGCCGAAGTTGCCGCTGAGACCCTGCTGCGTGGCCCAGACGCTGAACCAGACCGAAGCCGCGAGCGTGAGCCCGGCTGCCGCCCAGCACGCAACCATACCCAGAGGGAAGGAAAACGAGCCTTGGTACGGACCTCCGACGAAGAGCGCGAGCCAGGGCCAGGGGAGCCTCGCCAGAGGAAGTAAGACGGACTGGATGGCGGGGATGAGCTTGGGTAGAACGGAAAAGCCCACCAGGAAGACCATCATGGTCGCGTATCCGGTCCAGCTCATCAGGCCGACCATGGCCCCGCGGGAGCGTGGGCCCATGCGGAGGATGACTGCGATCTCCAGTGCCTTGCCGAGGCAGGCCGTGGCCACGGTAACCGGCACGCCGATGAGCAGCGCAGCCAGCAGACCGGGCGCCGGGCCGTAGACCAGGCCATAGAGAATCCCGGCGAAGAGGGGCGCGCTCCAGTAGATGGGATTTGCGGCGAGGGGTGCGAGCATCTCCGCGAGAAAGACAGCGCCCGGCGGCGCCGGGTGCGACAAGAGCCACTCCCACATGGGATGGCGGCGGCGCTGCAGGTCGAGTTCGAGGCCCTCGCCCTGAAAGACCATCATCAAGAGCCATAGGAACAGGGTGATCGAACCTGCCATGGCTGCCAATGGGCCGTTCGATTGCCGGAGGGTCCGTTGAGGAGAGCTGGTGAAGTCGGAGTTGTGCCGGTTTTCCACGATGAGGTGCGCGGTGCCGTACTTCTCGACCGAGTCCAGGAGCTCCGCTTCGATCGCTTCCCGATCGCCTCCGGTCCGGCGCGCGATGTCGACGGCTTCCCGCGCGCAGATGTCGCGATAGAAGGCCTCTTTCCTCTTTTTCGTCGCGGGAGTATCTCCCGGTTCGGCGGTACTGGCTTCCTCGAAGAACAGGTAGCTGACGACAATGCTGCCGGGGGGCAGAGTGCCGCCGTGGGCTTGGCTATCGATGCGCTCGCCGCTATATAAGGCCATGCCAACTGAGGTTGCAGCCAGGCAATGGATAACCGCCATAAAGACGATCCCCAGGACGATGCCAAGTCCGCCCCAGTCCGTGGCGTTCTTGCCGGAGCGATTCTGAAGCAGTTCCTGCTGCCGCTTCTGCCGGCCGGTGGAGCGTTTGCGCGCAGCGCCGAGGAGGATGCGGAGCGTGCTCCAGAAGGTGGGCTGCTTCTTCATTTCTGCGGGGGACGGGCCGTGAGTTTGAGGAAGATCTCTTCCAGGCTGGCGTCGCCGAAGTCGCGGCGCAGGTCTTCGAGCGAGCCGTTGGCGACCAGCGTGCCCTCGTTGATGATGACGGCGTGAGAGCAAAGCCGGGTAACGTGGTCCATCAGGTGGGTCGAGAAAAGAACCGTGGTCCCGGCGGCCGCGGTCTCGGAGATAAGGTCGTAAAAGAGGTGGGTAGATTCGACGTCGAGGCCGTTGGTGGGCTCGTCGAGCACCAGCAGTTTGGGCCGATGCAGCATGGCCAGCAGCAGGCCGAGCTTCTTCTTCATGCCGCGGGAGTAATCCTCCGCGTAGTCGTAGATGTCGGCCCCAAGCCGGAGTTGATGGATGAGCGGGTCCATGCGCTGGAGGGTGTCGGCAACGTCGAGACCATGCATGGCGGCGCTGAGTTCCAGCACTTCCCGGCCCGAAAGATACGAGTAGAAGACGGGCTCGTCGGGCAGGAAGCCGATGAGGCGCTTGACCTCGACACGGTCGTCGAAGGCGTCCAGCGAGTCGATCCGGATTTTGCCGTAGGTGGCCTTGAGGATGCCCATCAAGAGACGGAACAGCGTGGTTTTGCCGGCGCCGTTGGGGCCGAGGAGGCCGCAGATCTGGCCCGCGGGAACGGAGAACGAGACGTGGCTTACGGCAAGTTTGGGGCCGAAGGACTTCGTGACGTCTTCGATGCGTACGAGATCGGTGGAGGGGCGAGCCGGGTCTGCGGCAACTGGCTCTGCCGCTTCGTTTTCATTGGGTGGCTTTCTATCGTCCATCGGCGCACTCAACGGCTGATTTGCTCCAGATTTATTCCCTTGAGCATACGACAGAACACTCGACTTCGAACAATTGCTTGATGGAGGGTTTGACCCTTGCGAGCGGGCGAGCGGACGCCCTTACGGCTTTTTTGCACAATTTCTACTCCCTTTTTACGGCGAAAGGCATCTGCTTAAGGCAGCGGCGGGCAAGATCCGGCGGCTGCGGCAGGTGTGCGATGGGCTATTTGGGATCGGTTGCATATCGGGCGGACGGACGCGGGAAGAGCCTGTGGAGACTGACCTGGGGACTGGTGTTCGTGCTGGCGATGACGGTGCTGTCGGAATGGGGTCCGCGGCTGAGGTATTCGAAGACGCCGCCGGATGCGCAAGCGGTGGCGAGCCAGCCGATGGTGCAGATCGTGAAGTAAAGCTGCGGTCCCCACCCATTTTTCAGACCCCCACCCATGCCGCGATAGACCGCGTCGTGAACGTGGTACCCGGCACCCGGCGTGGGCCGCGACGGCAGGCGGGCACGGCGCTTACGGATTCTTAGCGGAATCTCAACCCAATTCTTTCGCGGAAGAGCGTCTCCTAAGGTTGGGCGGGCACGCGGAGTTGGGCGGGCACGCGGAGTTGGGGCGGCACGCGCCGCCCCGGGGCCTGGAGGTGCACGATGGTACGGACTTTGAAGAAGCAGATAACGTGGCGGGAGCCCAGCGCGATGAAGAAGCTGTGGGACCTGACCTGGGGACTGGTGCTGGTGCTGGCGCTGACCGTAGTGTCGGAGGTTGGCGTGCGCGTGGGGTTCACAAAGACGGCCCCGGACGCGCCGGTGGCCAGCCAGCCAATGATGCATGTGGTGAAGTGATCGCGGGATTAGCGGATCAGATAACCGTTGATATAGTCGGCCAGGTGCTTGCGGTGATTGGAGCGATACGCAGGATAGTCTGAGCGAATGCCCGCGTCGGCGGCGTTGATGGCGATCCAGGCGCCGAGGGCATTGGCCTTTTCCAGAAGCCGGATATTGCGGACCGAAGGATCGAGGTTGGCTTCCACCAGCGCGCCGGATTTGAGTTTGGCTTCGATTTCGGCGAGCATCGCGCGCAGGGCTGCGTGTTCTTCGGCGATGGTGTGGCGATAGTCGGCGGTGGTGACGACGGCGTTCGCGTCCAGGCCGCCGGAGAGGATGACCTGGTTGAGCACGCGAGCGCCGTGGGCGACGCGGTACTGCTGGTAGACGATCCAGGAGGAGCGGCCGTCCTGGGTGGAGGCCGCGAGGCCGGGATCGATCTTGAGAACGCCGTTCGGAGTGATGAACTCAGGGCGCACGATGGCGGGCGTCACGAATTGATGGCCGGTGTGCTGGGCCCATTGACCGAGTTCGGTGTTTGCAGGAATGCCGTACGGCTCGGCGACGACGGCCTGGACGAATTTTTCGCGGGCGGCGTCACGATCGCCGGATTGGAAGAGCGCGTCGCCCCAGTAGCGGTAGGCCGTTTCGCGGTCGGGATCGATGGCGATGGCTTTGGCAAACCAGGCGCCGGCGCTGGCCGCGTCGCGCAGGCGGAAGTAGGAGTCGCCCGCGTACAAGGCGGGATCGTACCAGCCGGGGTCGAGGCTTGCGGCCTGGGCGTAGAGCTTGGCAGCGGTGGCCCAGTCGGAATGTCCGAAGGCGTTTTCGGCCTGTTGAAACACCGCCTGTGCTTCGGGCTTGCCGTGGTAGGTGTAGCCCACGGTGAGCGGGATGCCGGAGAGGATGGCGCCGACGTAGGTCTTGCTGTCGGCATTGAGAACGGCGCGAACATAGTCGCTGTTGTCGCCGAGCGACTGCGCGCGCTTGAGTTCGGCGATGGCCTGCTGGCGGACCTTCATCGCGGCGTTGGGATCGGAGATGGTGGCTTGCTCGGCCAGAAGGCCGGCGGCGTGACGCTCGGCGAAGACGGCCACGGTGGGATCTTGACGGCATAGGTCTTCGTAAAGAGGGAGAGCTTCGAGGGGTTTGGTCGCGAGGAAGAGCTCGTCCGCCTGCTTGCGCTCGGAGTCGAAGTTGGCTTCGTGGTGAGGAGCGGGCGGCTGCGTATTCTGGGGAGCGGCCTGTAGTGGGAGGACAAGGAAGAGGATCGAAGCGAGAGTGAGAGATGGGCGCATTGTGCTCAGAGATTCCTTGGGCGGGGTCGGTGTGACGCGCCAGTAGGTTATACCCGAGGTGCAATTCCCTCTACTTGGGTAGCAGCGCGAGGACGCCCTGGCTGGGGCTGGGGATGACGTGGGCGGCGATGAGCTTGCCGAGGCCCTCGACGTGGGACTTGCCGGCGTCGATGGCGGCGCGGACGGCGGCGACGTCTCCCTTAATAATGATGGTGATGTAGCCGCCGCCAAGCTTCTCGCGGGCGAGGACTTCGACGTTGGCGGTTTTGAGCGCTGTGTCGATGGCTTCGAAGGCGGCGGTGAAGCCCTGGGTTTCAATGAGGCCTACAGCGAAGTTGGCTTGTTCGGGCATGGCGGTCTCCGGGATTTGGACGCTGGGTTGTTCGATGAGGGGGTTGAAGTCGGGTTTTGCTTCCCATGCGGCTCGGGAGTTTTCGGCCGGGCGCGGGATGACGTGGGTGAGGATGCGGATTTGCATGGCGGCCGCGGTGTCTTGGGCGGCGTGGGTGGCGGAGTGGAGGTCGCTGACGGAGCCGGCGAGCTTGAGGCAGACGCCGGGCGCGTCGTTGAGTTCGGTTTGCAGGATGCGGATGGAGGCGTTCTTCTCCATGGCGTCGAGCACGACCATGGCGGGAGACCAGCCGGGAATTTCGAGGATGGCGAGGGCGCTCAATTCAGGGTCGGCTCCTCCGCATGGTCTACGACGATGGCGTCCGCTTGAATCTTCTTTGGGACAAGTCTCAACCCCGCTTCGTTGATCAGAGCAGATCCTAGCGAGTCGTAGAGCGCACCATCTTGGTCATCTCCTTGTGTCTCTGAGCGAGAAGCAGTATCCCAAGCCAGATTGAATTGATAGTCACCTTTGATACCCGTGTCATCAATGACCAGTCGGTCGCTTGGTTCTTTCTGCATCATGCGGCCCACATTTAAGAAATGCGCCAACTGCGCCATAGAACACAGGCCGATAAACACGCCGTCTCCAACAAACGAAGGTGCGCCCCGGTCCGCAGCCGCTGCCTCACCGGGCACCACCGGTTTCACCTTCAGTCCATGCTTGTCGACGATGAGCGAATACACCGCCAAATCCTTTGTGTCATGGTGGATTCTCAAATGGAAATACTCGGCGAGCAAAGCCTGCAGCATCTGCTGCGACTTTTGGGATTGCTGCTCAAGGGGCAGAGCGTTGAACAACGCCACCCTGTCGCCATCCAGCTTGGCTATGACGTGGTAATGCGTTTTCCAGTCAGGAGCATTTGCGACCAGGGAGGGGTCTTTCAAGCCATACGCCGCCACAACCAAATCTTTCAGCGTTACTAGGTACCCTTCGAAGCCTGTCGGCAGCCTACGAATGCCGACGCTGCCCACGTTCGGGTCTTCGAGTTTGATAGAGACAGCGTCGTACACCCAAGGCGCTTCGCTCACACCCTTCTGGGCTGGCAGAGCGGCAGGGAAGCTAACCATCAAAGCCAGAAGAAGGAGGGCTCTTGTGAGCGGGATGCTCACAGAATTGCTGCGGCGCACCATCACAGCAAGCCCCGGTTTTTCATTTCGTGGAGGACTTCGTGGACGAGCTCCTGGACGTGTTCGGGGCCGAGGGCAGCAGCGGCGGCATTCCCGCCCAAGCGAAGCTTGGACGGGGCACCCGCTGAGGTGGCGCAGCCGGATGCGGGAGGACTGACCAGCTCGAAGTCGCTGAGGATGCATTGGAGGATGTTGGTGAGGTTCTTGTGCTCCTCGAGCTGCTGCGGGGTCTGGGGCAGGCGGCCGGTGCCGAAGTGGATGCCGCGCAGCTCGGCGGCGGCCTTGAAGCCGAAGGGGAACTCGAACGGGTAGAGCATGGCGTCGAAGAGTTCCAGCAGGCGGAACTGCCAGCGCATGGCCGCATCGGTGTCGCCGCTGCGGAAGAGGTCGTAGATGCGGCGCGTCACCTCAGGCACCACATTGGACGAAGCATGTGTCCCGCCATCGCAGCCGATCATCAGCATGGGGACCAGCACGGCTTCCCAGCCGGTGAGGAAGGTGAAGTCGGGGCGCGCGGGGCGGATCTGCGCGATGAGCCGCATCATGAAGGCGAGATCGCCGGTTGAATCCTTGATGCCGATGACGCGGGGGAACTCGTCGGCCAGGCGGCGGATGGTGGGCACGTCGATGGGGCTGGCGAACATGGGGATGTTGTAGAGCGTCAGGTCGATGGGCGATTCGCGCGCGATGTCGGCGAAGTAGGCGTAGACGCTCTCGCTGGTGAGCTTGTAGTAGAAGGGCGCGACGATGGCGACGGCGCGGGCGCCGAGCGAGGCGGCGTGCTCGCAGGCGGCGAGCGTCTCTTTGACGTTGGCCTCGGCCGCGCCGGCGATGATGGGCACGCGGCCGCGGTTCTCGTCGGCGACGATTTCCGTGATGCGACGCCGCTCGGCGGGGGTGAAGCGGGTGAACTCGCCGGACGAGCCGTTGGGATAGAGGCCATGCACGCCGCGGCCGATCAGCCAGTTGACGAAGCGGCGCAGCTCGGGCTCGTTGATCTGGCCGCGGTCGTCGAAGGGGATCAGGATGGGAGTGAAGATCCCCTGGATTTTGGTGTTGGCGGTGGACATGGCAGGCATCGGGCTCCCCATAACCTTACTCCATGGTACCCGCGTGGGAGCAAGGGGAGCGGGGCCGTTCGTTCTCGGAAGGCGGCTCGATGCCGTCGCTGAAACGCCGGACCCTCTTGGCGTTCCCGTCACTGAAGACGAGGTAAACGGCGCGGTTTATACTTTCGGGATAGCTCGCATGGGTGCGGTGGAGGACCAGGGGGATGCGCGGTCTTTCGTTTTCCAGCTCACGGCTGCCTTTCTTCAGCTCACGGCTGCAATTCTCCGGCGCGCGCTGGATTGGGGTGGTGGCCGGGTTTGCGTGCACGTGGGGGATGGTGGCGCAGGCGGGAGCGGGCGGGCCGAAGTTGGAGAGGTATCCGCTGCGGGTGCATGTGCTGGCGTCGGATGAGACGCATAGGACGCCGCGGATGAGCGCTGGCGAGGCGGTGGCATGCGACCAGATTGAGGGCATGCTGGACTCGATCAGCCCCAACCCCGGCGGCCAGATTTCGATCAGCGGAGTGTCCAGCGATCCCTGCTCGCTTCATGCCGAGTACGTGGTGGGGCGGCTGATGGACCTGCCGGACCAGGACCCGGTGTTTTCCGGCACCGGGCGCGGCGACCTGGTGACGCCGCCGAGCGGGACGCAGGGAATTACGTTCCAGTACGACAACTGCCTGCGGGTGCGGGTGCGGCCCGGGTTCGACGCGCTGCCGGCGCGCTGGAAGAGGCCGGGGAAGCGGCTGGAGGTGCTGATGCCCTCGGACGATATTCCGGTGGGCGGACGGCCGCTGCCGCCGGTGCGGTGCTCGTTCGACGTGACGCTGCACGACTACGTGTATCTGCTGCTGCGCAACGGGAAGATGGTCCAGGTGACGCAGGAGGTCTACCGGCAGAAGCCGGCGCTGCGCGTGTTCCTGAGCGGAGCGGCAGAGACGATGCGGCCTCGAACGCAGGACTTTACGGTGCCGGCGTACCCGCAGAAGTAGGGTTTCTGCGCGAGCTTTCGCAGCCGCGGATTAGGCGGGCTGGATGTTCGAGGCCTGCATGCCCTTGGGTCCCTTGGTCGGCTCGTAGGTCACTTTCTGGCCTTCCTGAAGCGACTTGAAGCCGCTCGACGCGATGGCGGAGTAGTGGGCAAAGAGATCCGCGCTGCCGTCGTCCGGGGTGATAAAGCCAAAGCCTTTTGCGTCGTTGAACCACTTCACTGTTCCTGATGCCATTTGACACTCTCCTGCAACGCGCGGTTTGGCCGGCTGCACTTCCTATCTTACGCTCTGCGGGGGCGGTTTCCTTTGAGGTGAACAGATAAATCGGTCTGCCACATGACATTCAGTCGCCGGAAAGCTCGCGGACGAAGGCCTGGCGGCAGGGGGACCCCTCCCCTAATATCTTGGGGGGAACACAAGCGGAATCAGTGGGTTACGGGGGTGGTGATATTGGTAAGCGGCTCCATCTAAAGGGGTTGCAGCTAAGATCGTCCAGCGCAAGGGGTTAGGAGCAGTGGTTAGTGGTTAGTGGCTAGTGGTTAGTTGAGCGGTCAGTTGGTGAGGGGTTGGGATTTTGGCGGCGAATGGTCTGCGTGGTTCGTTGCCTGTTCTGCGTTGTCCGATGTCCGATGTCCGATTAAATGCTGAAGGCTGCCGGGGTCGCTGGCAGCCTTGTTGTTCTCTTCTTTTTCTTTACTACTACCAGTTTATCAGGTTGGGCATAACTCCAATGCATTGGGCGATGGTGTGCGAAAGGCGCGTGGATATTGGGGTTTGGCGTTTTGGAGGGCTGCGGGGGTCTTGACAATGCGAATTTGCTGAGGAAATTTGGGGAAGTTTATTTTGCTGGGAGGAGGGTTCTGCGGTGGTTCCTCCCCCCATCTCAGAAGCGAGATGTGGGGCGCCCAGTTTGGCGGTGGTACCACTCGGTGGAGGTACTTAGTTGTATGCGGGTCACACTAAAGTGACTATTGCGGTGCCGATAGGTTGCTTGCACAATGATTCATACTTTTTTCAAAATCAGGGTTTGAAGACAGTGCGAGTTGGGAGGGCAACCGATATGCCGTCTGCTCAGGAATTCGATTTTGAGAATCTGTATGGGGTAACGGAACAACGGGCGCTGAACTTCTGGGCGTCGCACCTGCAGGACGAGATGGGAAGCGCGCGCTGGGAGCGGATTCGCGACTCGACGGGCGTGTACCTGGCCAGCGTGCTGGGCCATTTCAGCCTGCAGTCGGTGGACCGGCGGGCGGTGCTGTCCGACGATTACAGCCCGGGCGAGGCGGACTTCCGCCAGTTTGCCGACCTGACCCAGATCGCGGAGATGATGCTGCGGCAACTGACCAGCGCGAGCAATCCGCTGTGGATGGAGTCGGCCGGCGCGCACATCCTGCTGTATGCGGGGTTCTTCCAGAGCCAGAACCGGCACCGGCACAACATCGAGTTCTACGCGTCGATGGGGCGGAACTGCTATCGCATGGCCGCGGTGGGCAAGCGCGAAAAGATGATGAAGCTGGTGGCGGCGGAGTTCGGACAGTATCTATTTCATCTGGCGAATGTGCATAGGAATTTGCGGGAGAGTAGGTATTTGATTCGCGCGGAGGAGTAGGGGGTTGCGGCGTGCGCCCGATGCCCTCTGCTGACGCAGCTCGAATTTGGGGTCGATAGTTGATGTGAGCGGTTGTAGCTGCCGGATGAACCTGTTATCCGGGCGAACCGCTCGATTCCATGCGCTACGCAAAAATCTCCGCAGTCACAGGGCAGTGATCGCTGTGGGTGCGCCACTCCGCGTAGCTTCCCACCGTGACGCTCATTCGGGCCTGCCAGTCTTGCGGCGCGAAGATGTAGTCGAAGTGGAAGGGCCGGTCAGGATCCTTCAGCAGGTGAAATGTGGGCGTCGTCTCCGAGCCGTGCTCTTGATTATTGAGTGCGTGATAGCCGCTCACGAGGCCACGTGTCGCGAGTTCGCTTACCATATTGGAGTGGTTCCATCCGCTCCGGCCCTTGTTAAGGACGGCGTTGCTGTTGAAGTCTCCCATCATGACGATGGGGCCACTCTCAAACCAGTCGCGGTGTTCGTGGAGCGCGCGACCAATCTGACCGACGTAGCTTGCACGCTTGTCTCCCTTGATCTGGCAGGCCCAGACAGCGATCAGCGTGAAGTTTTGCGGCCCAGTAACTGCGAATGGGACAATCCATTCAATGCCACTCGGTGTCTCATCCAAGCGCCGAAGCGACCAATTCTTTTTGTAGAAGACGCCCATTCCTATCTTTGGGTTGCCGTCGGTCCAGACAGCTTCGTATCCGTCGTACGCGGGTGATTCAGTTGATTTCTTTGAGCACTCCTGAATGACAGCAATGTCGGGATTGGTTGGGAAGATCAGGGCCTTTTTCTTGTCGAAGCCACGCGCACAGTTCCAAGTGATAAGTTTCATGGCAGCAAGGGTACTCCTTCTGCGGGCGCGGGGAGCGCCTTTTTGCGGATGGGATCACGCGGAAAGGTTAAGTTGTCGCGGCGGCGATGATGGGACGGCGGGGCGTCACTTTTTTGTGTTGAGCGGTGGCAGCCTGGTGCGGCGCGGGCTGGGCGTCGCTGCCGCCGTTGCCCAGATGGAAGGCGCTGATCAGTTCCAGCAGGCGGCCCGACTGCTGGGCGAGCGACTGCGCCGTTCCCGCGAGCTCTTCCGTCCGCTCGGAGTTGGTTTGGGTCACCTGGTCCATGCGGTTCATGGCGGAATTGACTTGCCCGATCCCGGTGCTCTGCTGGCCGGAGGCGATCGCGATCTCTCCGACAATTTCGGTCACCCGCTTTACGGAACCGACGATTCCCTGGAGCGTCTCGCCCGACTTGTTGACCAGCTGCGTCCCTTTTTCCACCTTGCGCAAAGAGTCCTGGATGAGGACCTTGATCTCCTTGGCGGCGCCGGCGCTGCGCTGCGCCAGGCTGCGGACCTCGGAGGCCACCACCGCGAAGCCGCGGCCTTCTTCTCCGGCGCGCGCCGCTTCGACTGCTGCGTTGACGGCCAGCAGGTTGGTCTGGAAGGCGATCTCGTCGATGGTGGAGATGATGTCGTGAATCCTGGCCGAGGACTCGTTGATTTCGGCCATGGCGGTGACGGCGTTGGAGACGACCGACTGTCCGGCCTCGGCTGAGTCTCTCGACCCGACCGCGAGCCGGCTGGCCTGCTGGGCATTGTCCGCGCTGTGCTGGACGGTCGCGGTAATCTCTTCCAGGCTGGCTGCCGTCTGCTCCAGGCTGGCTGCCTGCTCCTGCGAGCCGGATGCGATGGACGCGGTGGCGGAAGCCATTTGCTGCGACGCCTGGTTGGCGCCCGAGGCAATCTCAGCCGCTTCCTGCAAGGTGGTCCGCAGATGGGAAAGAGCAGCGTTGAGCGATGTACCCATGCGCCCCACTTCGTCCTGGGTGTGCACGTCGAGCGACGCGGTGAGGTCGCCGGCAGCTACCTGCCCCAGGGCGAGGACCGCCTTCTCCAACCCAATCGAGAATTGTCGAGCAATGACAACACTCATCAGGAGCGCAAGGACGACCGAAGAAATGCAGGCGGCGAGCACGACGATCCAGGTGAACCGATAGGCCTGCAAATTCGCCTGAAACGTCTGTTCCGCATCTGCCTGCTTGATCGCGTTGGCGTGGTCGGACGCATCGGCGAGAGGCTCGCCGATGATGTTGAGATGGTCCATCTCGGCTTTTGCGCCGGCGGCGTCGTGCGCGTGCAACCGGGCATACAGGTCGCGGTAGCCCTGCTCCCATCCGGGCAATACGTCCTGGATAATCGCGACGGTTGCCTTCCCATCCTTCGATTGGAACTCCTTCTCCGCGAGGTCCGCGTTGGCATGGAGGGCGGCAACGTCGGTCTCCATCTTGGTTTGGTCCAGCGCCACGGTGGCCGGATCGTCGATATTCAACATCGCATCCATCGCCTGGCGGCCCAGGCCTTTTCTGGCAACCGCAAGCTTTCCGAGGTGAATGGCCCCTAAGGTGTCCTCCTGGTAGAGCACCCGGACCCGTTCGTTGGCGCGTTCCAGGCTGCTGAGCGCAAGCCAACTGATGCCCAGGATGGCGGCCATCAGCACGCCGAAACTGAGCATGAGCTTGGGTCTCGCATTCAGATTGCTGAACCAGTTCATCCGGGGTAGAGGCTCCTTCGGCTTAAGACCCCTGTGCGGCCCCCAGGGGAAGGTCACAACTGCGATCGGCGGTTGCGCTCGCAGGCACAACCGCGCAACTGCGATGGATGCGTTAGCTCTATCGGCAAAGGAGGCCGGTCATTTCAGTGGGTTTGGGATCGATCGCTAAGGATGTGCCGCAGGGGCGCGGGGGAAGGCCTCGGCGGGATTGGCTTCCCGCGAGAGACGCACCCCACGATAAACGAGCGGCTTGCGCCGGCTCGTCGATCATGGGGCACCCGCGCTTGTGGTGGTCCCTCCCACATCTCAGAAGCGAGATGTGGGGCACCCGCTTTGGTGGTTGGTCGAACGAAGGTTAGGAGGAGGCGGAGTCGTCGTCGACGGAGGACGTGTCATCGACGGCAGTGTCGTCGACGGCGGGCGTGTCGTCGACGGGAGCTTCGTCGACGGCGGTGTCGTCGGGGACGGCTTCGGCTCCGGCCTCGTCGTAGGTGCCTTCGTCTCCGAGGCCGGCGGCGGTTTGGTCTTCGCCCGCGGCGGCGTCGCCATAGAGGGTCGCATCGGCCTCGTCGGCCGGGGTCGCATCGGGCGAGTCGGCGGCCGCGGCGTAGCTCTCTGCGGTGGTGGCGTCCTGGTCGGCGGTTTCCTGGTCCCAGTTGGCCCAGCTTTCGTCGAGAGCTTCGGTGTCGGCCGAGCCGTCGTCGGTGAGCCCACCGCCGCTCGCATCGGCTCCGCTGGCGGCGGCGGAGGCGTTCTGGGCGTCGTCGGTAGCGGCGGCGTAGTCGCCGGAGGCGGCATCGGTGGCTTCCTGCGCCTGGTCGGCCGCGGCGGTCTGCTGGTCGGCAGCCGCGGTTTCGAGGTCGCCGGAGTCGGGGCCGGTAAGGTCGCCGGTGTCGCCGGCCGCGGCGGCCGCGGTTTCCGCCTGGCCTTGATAGTCGGCGGCGGTGGCGTAGTCGCCGGCGGCGACAGCTTGCTGGGCCTGGTCCTGGAGGTCGGTGACGGTGTCGGTTGCATCGCCGGCTGAATCCAGGGTGGCATCGAAGACGTCGGCGGGGTCGGCGGCGTCTGTGGCGGGGTCGACTACGAACTGATCGCTGCTATCGTTCGGCATGGCGTTGCCTTTCTTTCCGGAGTCGCGCTAGGCTTGCGGACCGGCGGTTGCCGGGGAGGGAGTGGTTGGTTTCGGCCGCAAGGTCATCACGTTTTGACATTGCGGACAGCGGACGTTGAGGGATGTTTTACCGCGCAGGACGGCGAGCGGGATGCGCATGGCGTTCTGGCAGTTGTTGCAGACGACGCGGATGGAGTCTTTCTGCGCGGCAGGCGGCGCGGCAGGACGGGCGACGGATGAGGCCGGTACCGGCTTGGGCGCGGGCTGGAGCGCCGCGGAAAGCTGCTTGCGGGCCGGCTGGATCTTTTCGCTCCATTGCATCAGGCCGGGCTCGCGTGCCGCCAGGCCGAGGAAGCGCAGGCGGCGCGAGGTGTACATGGTGGATGAGGTGGTCATTTCGGAGATGTGCGTCAAGTTATCGGCGCTGGCGTCCTCCTGCTTCATCCACTCCTCGATGTTGACCTGCTTCATCAGCGTGGCCGAGCGGATGGACCAGGTGAGCAGCACGCGGCGGGCCAGGGCCACGTCGCCGACGGCGAGCAGGCCGGCGCGGTCGGCGGTGACCTCGGATTGGCGCGCCCAGGCCATCAGCGGCATCTCCAGCGCGCCGCCAATCAGTTTCGCGGGATTGATCGCGTTGAGGATTCCTCCCGACAGCACGCCGGTGTGCCCGCTGAGATCGCCGGCGACGAAGCGAATCACCGTCTTCCACAGGGCGTGGCCGGCGCGGCAGTGGCCCATCTCGCGGGCGAGCACGAACAGCAGATCGTCGTCGTGGAAGTTGGTGAGGATGGCCGTGCCCAGCACGATGAAGAAGCTCGAGTCCGAGCCGAAGGTGTAGGTGTTCCACATGCTGTCGCCGGAGACGTAAACGTCGGGCATATACGGCACGCCCAGCAGCCGCGCCGCGAGGACGGCGAGCTTCCACACCCTGGGAAGCTGGTTGGGGCCGATGCGGATGCCGTTGTAGGTGGCTTCGATCCAGGGACGGCCCACCTTGTCGGAGGCGGTGCGGGCGATGGTGTTGAGCACCGACATGCTGTGCAGGGTGTTCATGGCCTGGCCGTCCTGGGCCCACAGGAAGACGGTGCGATCGAGCTCGTAGCCGGGATACAAGGGGCGCAGCCAACCGCATTCGGCACAGATGTCCGCGGCAGCGTCCAGATGGAGCCCACCGCCGCCGCAAAGCTTGCACGGGGGCGGCGGAGCGGTGAAGGCAAAGGGCGACGGGGCGCGCGGCGTGGGCGCAGCGGCGGGGATTGCCGTGGCGACGGGCTGGCTAGACGCCGGTTGGGCTGCGACGGCAAGCTGGGCTCCGCAGATGGTGCAGAATCGCGAGCCGGCCGCGCCGGGCCCGTGTCCCTGCGGGCAGATGAGCGGAAGAGCGATGGCGTCCACTTGGGCTTTCCTTTCCGGTCACGCTCCAGCTCTCAAGTTCAGTGACGTGCGACGCCAAATTTGGTGTGCGCTTGAATAGTACAACCAGCCGATGGCTGCAAGGCTACTACGAGCGGGAAAAGCTGGCGCAAAAACCTGGCAGCCCCGGAGACTCTTTTGCCATTCGAGTTGAGAGAATGGGATGGAGCTTTATCCGAGGTGGCGTCTTGCGATTGAGACTCGATACTTTTCTGTGGGCCGTTGTCGCCGTATCGGGATGGGCTACGGCGCAGAGTGTTCCCGCGGCCGCGAATGGCGGCGGAGAGCGACAGACCCAGCCGGCCCCGGCGAATGGGCAGGCGGGGGCCTACTCGCTCCAGGTAAAGTCGCAACTGGTGATCCTGGATGCGGTCGTGACCGATAAGAAAGGCGCCGTGCCAAAAACTTGGTGGCCCCGGAGACTCTTTTGGAGGTCCGGGGCCACGGCCGTGCAGGCGGCCCGTAAGCCGGATTCTGTTCTAGACGATCATTCCTCTAGGCCATGGCTTACGCCGTGGCTCGAGCAACCTACCCGCGGGTTCCGGCTGGCCTGGCCGAGTCACCCCACCCATGCGCGATGCGCATGAACGGGGCGCCCGATCAGGCCTGAACTCTCCTGCCTGGGCGCATCGGGCCGATACGCTCGTGCCCGCTGGAGAGTGCGGGCGCGATCCCTGCCTATTTGGTCTTGCTCCGTGTGGGGTTTACCATGCGATTTTGCTTACGCAAAACCCGGTGCGCTCTTACCGCACCTTTTCACCCTTACCTGCGATTCCTTGCGAAATCGCAGGCGGTATATTTTCTGTTGCACTGGCCGTCTGTGTGCCTTGAAGCACACATCCCGGACGTTATCCGGCACACTGCCCTGCGGAGTCCGGACTTTCCTCCCCCTCGCGATGCTTGCGCACGCGAAGCAGCGATCGTCCAGCCGCCTGCTGTGGCTAGTGTAGCAGTCAGCGGGCCGGCAAGTCAGCGGGTTAGCGCTCACGTTTGCGCTGACGGGGAAGATCAGACCAGCTCGAAACGATTGAGGCGAGCGGCCTTGCGATCGAAGGTGAATGATGCTGCCCCTTTACTTTCCAAGTAAAGTAATGCCGCAAGGCGGCATGGCGGTCAAGCCGTGGCGTTGCCCCTGGCCAAGTCAGCGTGGGTCGCTGGCCGCAACCGCAGCCTCTACAGGCGATGGGGAATCGGCCCTATGCTCGGCGTGGAAGCTCAGCGTGACGATGGTGGAGACGTCGACGGGGCGGCCTTCGACCACGTAGGGCCGGTAGCGCCAGCGGCGGACGGCGCCGACCGCGGCGCCGCGCAGAAGGCGAGGTCCGCTAACCACGCGCACGGCAGAGACGGAACCGTCGGGGGAGATGACGGTCTGCAGGATCACCTCGCCCTGCACGTGTGTCATCCGCGCGAACGAGGGATAGACCGGCATGGGTGCGGAGATCAGGTTGTTGGCCATCACGCCGGAGGAGACGTCGATGTAAGCCGGATGGTCCGCCAGCGCCGGGGACGAGCTGGGCTCACGCACGGACGATTTTCCGGTATTCTCGCTGACGATCCGGGCCGCGGCGCCGGGCTCCGGGTGTGCGGTTGGAAGCGAGGGACCGGGTTGGGCGAAAGCCGCCGTCACGCCGGAGAGCCGCGGGGTCGCGCTGGAAGGCCGGGACACCGAGGGCAATCCTGGGCTGGCGAGCTTTTGTGCCGGCGCGCCGGCCGGGGTTGCGGGGCCGGGCGCCGCGGAGGGCCGCTCCGGGTTGAGATAGGAGTGGAAGCTCGGGGGTGCGATGTAGCCGTCGTGGTTGGAGGAGCGCGTGTGCTTTGCCGGGGTTGGAGCGGAAGTCGAGGGATCGCCCGCGGCGGCCGGTTTTGCGGGCGAGACGGGAACGACGGTGGGAGCTTGTGCCGGCTCGGCGGCCGGTTTTGCGGGAGGGGCGGGATCGCTGGGAGCTTGAGCCGAGTTTGCGGGCGGGGCCGGATCGACGGTGGGAGCTTGTGCCGGTTCGGCGGGAGTGACCGGCTCGAAGGTGTATGTTTCGGCTGCCTGAGCTTGGGCCGGCTCGGCGGCCGGGGGCGTCTTCGCGACGGCCGGCGGCGGGTCATGCGGGATGGAGGAATAGTGGTGGAGGGCGATAACCAGCAGCATGGCGAAGACGGCCGCTGCCGATCCCACCAGCATAACGTCGCGCGACGCCAGCACGACCGGTGCCTTGAGCGCCAGAAAACGGAGGAGCGGCGGATCGAAGCTGCCGGCATCGTCGGCGGCGAGCGGCGTGGACTCGGCGGCATCCGCCGGTTGCTGGATAAGTGGCTCCGGCGGCAGCGATCCAGCCTCGCAAAACTCCTGGGTCCCGCCGGTTTCCGGATCGGCCGGTTGCGGTTCCGGCCAGGGGTTGGGGGGCGCGAGGTGGACTTCCACGATACGCAGCGGAGGCTGCACGACGAACGAATCCGGACTGGCGAGACCGTCTTGCTCCTGTAGCCCAGGAGCTGGCTCTTCCGATGCGAATCGGGCCGCTGGAGCTGGAGCTGCCGCAACCGATGGAAACGGGAAGACTTCGGCGCGTTCGCCGGGGGGCTGGTCCCACGGTCTGCGCAGGATGCCGGTGACGAAGGAGAGCAGGTGGCGCAGAGGCTGGCGGTAGACCTGGGGTGCTTGCTCCATCTCCGGCCCACCCACGGCGAGGGCGAGGATCTGGAGCAGCTCGGCATGGGGCATGGAGCCGCCCTGGCGGAGGATGAAGGAGCGGACCAGCGAACTCAAGTCCTCAAAAAACGCGGTCGACGTGCGCAGCCGCTCGCTGATGTCGAAGATGCACTCCGGTGTACCGCACGCCAAACGGCTGGTGGCAAAGAACTCCCGCAGCTCTTCGACATAGGCAGCGTAGAGAGACTCAGCCGGCTGAGGCAGTGGTCGCGAGGTCATGGTATCCGTATTAGACGCTAGAACTCGCTCGCCTGGGGTTAACCACGCAGGAACCTGCCGCCTGCGGGCTGCGTACAATCGAGTGAGACCGGGATGGAATTCAAAGAGGCAATCAAGCTGGCGTTGCAGTCGCTGTGGCAGAACAAGATGCGCACGGTGCTGACGCTGCTGGGCATGATGATCGCGGTATCGAGCCTGATCGCGGTGGTGACGCTGGTCAACGGCGCGATGAATTATGTCACCACCAAGTTTTCGCGCTATGGCGCGGACGTGTTCACGGTGTCGAAGTCTCCGCCGATCATCACCAGTTCGCAGCAGTACGAGAAGCTGCAAAAGCGCAAGGACGTGCTGTACGACGACTACCGGTATGTGCGCGACAACTGCCAGCGCTGCGTGGGCATGGGCGCGATGCAGTCGACGGTGGCGAAGGTGGTGCGGGAAACGAACTCGGTGACCGACTGCTCGATCCGCGGCTACACGTGGCAGATGCCGAGCCTGCAGAACCTGGACATTGCGGAAGGGCGCGGCTTTACGGCGGCGGATGAAGAACACGCATCGCAGGTTGCAATCATCGGGACCGACATCCGCGACAACCTGTTCCCCGGCATCGACCCGCTGGGCCAGGAGCTGCGCGTGGATGGCGAGCCGTACACGGTGATCGGCGTAAGCGAGAAGCAGGGCAGCACCTTCGGGCAGAGCCAGGACAACTGGGTGGGCATTCCCCTGACCGCATACCAGAAGTCCTACGGCACCATGAAGACGCTGACTATATATATCAAGGCCGGGTCGGCGGGGCCGGTGCTGGAGCAGGCGGGCGACGAGGTTCGGGTGCTGATGCGCTCGCGGCGGCACGATGCGCCCGGGCAGCCGGACTCGTTTGAACTCGACATCAACAACACGCTGGTGGGTTTCTTCTCCACGGTGGCGGCGTGGTTCGGCGCGGTGGCCGGGGCGATCGCGGTGATCGCACTGGTGGTGGGCGGCATCGTCATCATGAACATGATGCTGGTGAGCGTGACCGAACGGACGCGCGAGATCGGCATCCGCAAGGCGCTGGGCGCGCGCGGCCAGGATGTGATGCTGCAATTCCTGGTGGAGTCGGTGGCGCTGGCGCTGCTGGGCGGGTTCTTCGGCGTGATGGCCGGGCTGGTGGTGGCGCAGTTGGTGACGCTGGTGCTGGGGTTCCCGTCGACCGTCGCGTTATGGAGTGTGCTGGTGGGACTGTTTGTGTCGGCCGGGACAGGCGTTTTCTTCGGAGTGTATCCGGCGTATAAGGCGGCGCGGTTGGACCCGATTGTGGCGTTGCGGGCGGAATTGTAAAAGGCAGTTGATAGTTGCTAGTTGATAGTTGTTAGTTGTTAGTCAGAGACAAGGACGGGGGACTGGAGTTCGTTAGTCGCGGAAGGCTAGAACCGATCAATTGGACAACTAGCCCGGCAACTGACAACCAGCAACTTCTTATGCGGAGCGACGATCTCAAAGAGACGGTGACGATGGCGCTGAATACGCTGCGCGCGAACAAGCTGCGCAGCGGGCTCACCATTTTGGGCATCGTCATTGGCGTGATGACGGTGATCACGATCTCGTCGGTGGTGAACGGGCTGAACCAGAGCGTGGCGGGGCTGGTGGAATCGCTGGGATCGAACGTGTTGTTCGTGTTCCGCTTCCCGGTCTTCGGGCAGAGGCCGACGACGGAGATGCTGACGCGCAAGCAGCTCACCTACGAGGATGCGGCGGCGATGCGGGACCTGCCGCACGTGACAGCGGTGTCGCCGGCGCTGCAATATACGGACAACAATGCGCCGGGACGCGCGGGTGTGACCGCGATCCGGGGCAACGGCAAGGAGATGCAGAACACGATCCTGACCGGGGTTTCTCCGGCGCAGCAGGAGGTGCACGACCTGAATATGCTGGAGGGACGCTTCTTCAACAATACGGACGAGGCGCGGGCGGCCAGGGTGACCGTGCTGGGATACGACACCGCGGCGCACCTGTTCCCCGGGCAGAGTGCGATGGGCCAGGACGTGGAAGCGGCCGGAATGCTGTTTACCGTGGTGGGCGTGCTGGACAAGCAGAAGCAGGCGTTCGGCGGCGGCGACAATCCCCAGGACAACCAAGCCTATTTTCCCGTCTCCACGTTTCACTACATGCACCCGGAGCAGCTGGACTACTGGATCACGCTGAAGTACGACGACCCGAAGAACCGCTCGCTGGTGGAGGATGAGCTGACCGAGCTGCTGCGGCGGCGGAGGAAGGTACTGAACGAGAAGCCGGACAACTTCGCCATCTTCGGGACGGACACGCTGACGCGGCTGTGGGACCAGATTACCGGCGGGCTGTTTCTGCTGATGTTTTCGCTGTCGTGCGTGGCGCTGATGGTGGGCGGCGTGGGCGTAATGAACATCATGCTGGTCAGTGTCACGGAACGCACGCGCGAGATCGGGGTACGCAAGGCAATCGGCGCGACCAAGAAGACCATCCTGACGCAGTTCACGCTGGAGGCGATTACGCTGTGCGCGGTGGGCGGGCTGATCGGAATCATTCTGGGCAGCGGGATTGCGTTCTGCCTGAAGCTGGTGATCGCGACGCTGATTTCACCGGTGTGGATCGCGGTGGCGTTCCTGTGCTCGTGCGCGATCGGACTGGTGTTCGGCATCTACCCGGCGTGGAAGGCGGCGAACCTGGACCCGATCGAGGCGCTGCGGTACGAGTAAGCGTCACCAGACCCTGGCGAGATTTGCGAGGCCCAGACCCCCGGGGGGAGGGGGGGGTGGGGTAGTGGTAAGTTGTGCGGATGCAGCGGGTTACGAAATATCCTCTTTCTCCATATAAGAAAACAAATGGGTTACGGTAAAAATAAGAAACTAGAGGGGTTAGAGCGGTTTCACAATTTATGTGGCCTTGGCAAAGGTAGTGCAAAGCGGTTTTCCTGATAAGAAACAGGTCTTTGGTTAAGCTGCCAAGGGTGTGATTTGGACGGTGTAGCCGAGGTTTC
>Ga0181529_10001347_pt1 | contig 32026 bp, 31 predicted proteins | sample PEATcosm2014_Bin_36_FD_119763 | JGI IMG/M metagenome (GOLD analysis project Ga0181529, IMG submission 119763) | Peatland microbial communities from MTU Mesocosm Facility, Houghton, MI, USA - PEATcosm2014_Bin10_30_metaG | ecosystem: Environmental > Terrestrial > Soil > Wetlands > Peat | place... | reverse complement strand
GCTGGCGAACGTTTACCTGCATTATGTTTTCGATCTGTGGGCGGAGGTCTGGCGCGAGAAAGTGGCGAAAGGCGAGATGATTGTGGTCCGCTACGCCGACGATCTCGTGGCGGGATTCCAGCACCGGGCGGAAGCGGAGCGGTTTCTGAGAGAGTTTCAGGAACGGCTGGCGAAGTTCGGGCTGGAGATCCATCCGGAGAAAACGCGATTGATCGAGTTTGGTCGATTCGCGGAGGCCAACCGGAAGCAGCGGGGTGAGGGAAAACCGGAGACGTTCACGTTCCTGGGGTTCACCCACTACTGTGGGAGAAACTCCAAGGGGTCATTCGTCGTGTGGCGGCGGACGGCGGCGAGGCGGATGAGGGCGAAGCTTCTGCAGTTGAAGCAGGAGTTGCGCCGGAAGATGCATGAGCCGGTCGGGGTCGTCGGTGAGTGGCTGAAACGGGTCGTGCAAGGGTATTACCGCTATCAGGCTGTGCCGGGAAACATCGTGGTGCTAGGAAGATTTCGGGATCGTCTCTGTATGCTGTGGCGGCAGGCATTGCGCCGTCGCAGCCAGCGGCGGAAACCGGGATGGGACCGGCTGCGACCGACCTTCGAACGGTGGATTCCACGCCCGCGAATCTTGCATCCCTATCCCGACGTGCAATTTGACGCTACTCATCCCAGGTAGGAGCCGTATGCGGCAATTCCGCTCGTACGGATCTGTGCGGGGGGCGGTCAGTGATGGCCGTCCCTACCGCGACCGCATTTTCCGAGTCGTCGCCCACGACTGCCAGCGAGCGGGAGCGCACGTTGGCGGGCCTGGAGCGTCTTTGCATTACCGTGGTAATATCAGGCATGGCAATCGCTCACTCGAAGCTCACGGCCCAGGGACAGATATCGGTCCCTGCCTGTGTTCGGCAAAGGCTTGGCGTCGGTCCCGGCTCGGTCCTGGAGTGGGACGAGGACGGAGAGAACGTCGTCGTGCGGCGCGCGGGCCGGTTTTCTTCCGAGGATATCCATCGGGCGTTGTTCCCCGCGCAGGCGCCGGAACCGCGGACAGTCGATGACATGAAACGGGGGATCTGGCAGCACATCCGGAATCGTCATGCGCGCGGTTGACGCCAATGTTCTGGTCCGGCTGATTACGCGAGACGATCTGCGCCAAGCCAATTCCGCCGACCGCTTCGTCGAAAAGGGCGCCTGGGTGTCCGTCCTCGCGCTGGCCGAAGCCACCTGGGTCCTCAGCACGGTCTACGAGTTCAGCGCTGCCGACCTCGCCACCGCGCTGGGGATGCTGCTGAACCACAAGGATCTGACGCTGCAGGATTCCGACGTCGTGGCGGCTGCGCTGGATCTGTTTCGTTCGCGGCCTACGCTGGGTTTTTCCGATTGCCTGATGCTCCACCTCGCGCGTAAGGCCGGACATTTGCCGCTCGGCACATTCGACCGTGCACGGGCAAAGACCGCGGGAGCACAGAAGCTGTAGAGCGTTTGAACGTTTGGATCAACGACCAGTGGCGGATCAGTTTCCGCTGGGACCGCATCGATGCAGTCGATGTGGCAATTGTCGACTACCACCGAGGACGGTGAGCCTTGCGGCATCCACTCTTGTCCCCTCCTGGTAGAATTGGAGGGTTCCATCATGGCGCTGGATTCGACGGAAGGGTCGCTTAAGCTACGGGGAGTTCGCCTCACCCGCCAGCGGCAGATTCTGCTCGAACTGATCGACCGCACCGGTGCGCACCTGGACGTCGAACAGCTCTACCGCATGGCCAAGGAACGCGACCCGAGGATCAACCGGGTCACGGTCTATCGCACGCTGAAGATGCTGAAGGCGGGCGGGCTGGTGGACGAGCTCGACCTGATGCACTACGGCGGCGACCAGCATTATTACGAAACCCGCCTCAAGCAGGAGCACGCTCACGTGATCTGCCTGCGATGCGGCCGCGTGGAGGAGTTCTTCGGCGAGCCGCTGCAGCGCCTGCGCAAGCAGATTGAAAGCCATTTTGGATTTCAGGTTCTGCTGGCGCGCACCGAAGTGGGCGGCTACTGTGCGCATTGCCAGACGCTGCGCGCGCGCGAAATCGAGGCGATGCGCCCGCCGGTGAAAGCCGCCGCGCCCGCCGGCCGGGCGCGCACGCGTCGCGCCCCCGCACGGACCGAGTAGATGCAACCGGCCCCAGCTTCGCCCGCCGCCGAACCGGCTTCGCTGATCGTCACCGATCCCGGCGGCCACCGCGCGCGCGTTGCCATTCAGCCGTTACCGTTTCTGATCGGCCGGCAACCGGAAAGCACCCTTATCCTGCGCGACAGCCGCGTTTCGCGGTCGCACGCGCGGATCGTTTTCGAACACGGCGGCTACGTGCTCGAAGACGCAGGCAGCCGTCACGGCGTCTTCGTCAACGGCCAGCGCATCGAACGCCAGCCGCTCGTCCATTCCGACCGAATCGATTTCGGTTCGCAGGATTCCTACCAGCTTCTGTTCATGATGGATGGCGCCGAGCTGCGGCACTTAATGGAGCAGGTGGCCGCTCCCCAGACCGAGTCCGGCGTGCCCGCTCTGGGCGGCGGCCTCGCCCGTCTGCGCGCCGTGCTCGATCTGGCGCGCACCTTGCAAAGCTCGTTCTCGCTCGAAGACGTGCTGGTCCAGGTGGTGGATACCGCGTTGGCGGTCACCGGCTCCGAACGCGGCTTCCTGCTGCTCAAGTCGGGTGACGGTCTGGAGACCAGAGTGGCCCGCCACCGCCGTGGTCACAAGCTGCCGCTCGACGAACTGCGCGTGCCGCGCGCCGTCATTCATCGGGCTTTGCAGCACCGGCGCGAGTTGCTCTCGATGAACTTCGACGTGGGCTCGGGCACTGGCACTACCGCCGAGCACAGCGTGGCCGATCTGGAATTGCGCAGCGTGGTGTGCGTGCCGTTGGTGCGCATCCGGGCAGGCCACGGCGACTCGACCAGCCTGCTCACCACCGGCGCCGAAACCGTGGGTGTCCTCTACCTGGATTCGCGCCTGGCCACGGCCGATATGGCGGGCGGCAACCGCGAGCTCTTGCAGACGCTGGCGATGGAAGCCTCCACCGTTCTAGAAAACGCGCGTCTGCTCGAGGAAGAGCGCGCCAAACAGCGCATGGACGAGGAGTTGAAGGTCGCGCGCGAAATCCAGCAGAGCCTGCTCCCGCGCACGCTGCCCTCCACCGGCTGGCTGCGCGCGGCTGGTAGTAGCGTGGCTTCGGCGCAGGTGGGCGGCGACTATTACGACGTGATCGCAGTCAACGACCGCTGCTGGGGCGCCGTGGTGGCCGACGTTTCGGGCAAGGGCGTCAGCTCCGCGCTGCTGGCCGCGCTGCTGCAAGGCGCGCTAATCCCCGCCAGCGATCACGCCGACGTGCTGGCGCGCCGCATGGAGCGGCTCAACACGTTTCTGCTCGATCGCACCGGTGGCGAAAAGTACGCCACGGTTTTCTACTGTCTGCTGGATCAGACCGGGCGGCTCGATTACGTCAACGCCGCGCACTGCCCGCCGATTGTGGTTCGGCCCAGCGGCGAAACGGCGGAACTCGCAGCCACCGGCGTTCCGGTGGGGTTGCTCGAAGGATCCCAGTACGAACTCGCCGGCCGCCAGCTTTCGCCCGGCGACAAGCTGGTGATTTACACCGACGGCGTCACCGAGGCCCAGGACGCGCACAGCGCGTTCTTCGGCCACAAGCGCCTCTTCGACCTGGTCCGCGCCCACGCGGGTGCATCTTCGACCGAACTGCATGACGCCATTCAAGGCGCCGTCCGCGATTTCACCGAAGGCGCCCCTCAATCCGACGACATCACGCTGGTGGTGCTGGATTACCGGGGGTAGGGGCGGTGCGATGAGGCTGGCCTGAATGACCGAACCCGTTAAAGTCACAGAAGGGGACGCTTCTGAGTTCCCTTTCACCATCGAGCCCGGGCTGGAAGAGGATCAAGTATGGTCCACGACCGTGCTGCCGCTGCTGGCAGGGCTTCCCGCGAACAGTATTGACATCTGGCAGTACTGCGTGACCGAGATGGTGAATAATGCCATCGACCATTCCGAGGGTTCCACGCTGACGGTGGTTGTGCAAAGGCCTCCCTCAAACACATGGGTTCACGTAATTGATGACGGCATCGGAATATTTAGGAAGCTCAAGGCAGCATTCAATCTGAAAGACGAAAAGGAGGCAATTCTGGAACTCGCGAAGGGAAAGCTGACGACAGATCCCGATCGGCACAGCGGGCAAGGCATCTTCTTCACGTCCCGCATGCTGGACGAATTCTCGATCCTCTCCCGCGGAGCGTTCTTCTCACACGAAGCCGCACGACCCAGGGACTACATTATGGATAACGAAGACGCTGATTCCAGTACAATGGTAACGATGGCGCTGGACAACAACACGGAGCGGACGCTGAAAGACGTGTTCGACCAATATTCGTCCGGCGATAATTACGACTTCTTCAAAACGGTGGTTCCTCTGAGGCTAGCGAAGTTTGGAGAGGAGAAGCTCATCTCCCGCTCGCAGGCCAAGCGGGCACTCGCAAGGGTCGAACGGTTCAAATCCGTCGTCTTCGATTTTGCGGGCATTCAGATGATCGGTCAGGCTTTCGCGGACGAGATTTTCAGGGTTTGGGCCAAAGCGCACGGGGACGTCGAGTGTACGGTGATCGACGCGAGCCCGGACCTGCGGAAGATGATCGCTGCCGTTGGCCCAGCATCGAACGTGAAGTACTGATCTCCGCCAGCCGTCCCCCCGCCCTGCGTGAATTTCAGCATATAGAAACCTGATAATATGTTGATATTCCCTGCGGCCTGTTGATATTCCTTGCTCTTGCCTTCCTGGCAATCTGATTGCAGAATCAACAGGTTTCGGGCGATACCGTGTCCCACTTGCGTGTTTTGGCGCAGGACCGGGCCTTGGAAAGGACGGCAACATTTGCCAGTCGAAGCAGGAGTTCAAAAAGAGTACTTGCGCGCCTTGCCGGGCGACGATGTCCGGCAGATTCTTTGGCGCTTCGCGGATCGCTACGATTTGCAGATGCTGGTGCAATCGACCCGGGCGGTGGCTCGCGGTCCGGTAGCCCGCCTGGTGGCGGCCGGCGCGCGCAACACGCACGAATGGTCGGCGGAAAAGGCGTCGCTGCTGCCGGCGTTCGACGAAGCTGGCGTCACGGGCGCGGGCCTGGAGCCGGAGCAGGGCGGCTTCATCGAGGGTCCCAAGAACCTGGCGCTGGCGCTGGTGGCGTTCGAGCTGGCATGGGTGGACGCGGGCGCGGCCACCGGCAGCCTGGCCGGCTTCCTGGCGCTTTCGCCCATCCACGAGCGCGGCACCGACGAGCAGCGCGCTTACTACATGAGCCGCTGCGCTCCGGCGCAGCCCGGCGAGGATCGCAAGCCGTGGCGCGGTGCGTTCTGCCTCACCGAACCGATTCCCTACGTCGGTGTCGAAACCGGCATTCTGGGCGGCAAAGTCAAAGTCGACGAATGGAAAGACGGCGAAGAGCCGATGTTGCAGGTGGACAAGCGCGGACGCTTCATCACCAACATGGGCTTCGCCAACTTCGTCACCGCGGCGGTGGATTCCGACGACCCGCGCATCAAGGGCAGTTGCATGGTGATCCTGGAAGAAACCGACCCAGGCCTGTTCGACCGCGGCACGCCCACGCGCAAACTGGTGCATCAGCTCTCTTCCACCTGCGATCCGATCTTCAGCATGAAGGTGCCGGCCAGCCGCATTGTGGGCGGCTACACCGTGAAGGACGGCGTGATCGTCCCGCGCTACAGCCACGGCGAAGTGATCGAAGCGGTGTTCCGCCGCACGCGCGTGACGGTGGCGATCATGACTTCGGCCAAGCTGCTTTCGGCAATCGAGCCGGTGATCCGTTACCATCGCAACCGCTTCCGTGGCGGCTCGATCGCCACGCCCGGAACGCCGCGTTACGATCTGGGCCTGCAATTGAAGGAAGACGCGGTGCAGCGCCTGGTGGATGTGTGGGCCACCGGCGAAGCCAGCGCGGCACTCGGTTTTCAAGCCGCGCGCACGTTCGACCTCCTGGATCCGATGGAAAAGCTGCGCGAAAAGGTGCTCGCCGAGCGCGGCCTGACCGGCAGCGCGGTGTTGAAGAGCCGGCGGCAGATTTCCAAGGACGCCATCGAATTCCTGGCCGGCACGCGCCCCGAATTGGCCGGCGACGTGGTGATCGAATACGCTCTGCTCGATAGCGTCGCCAACGTGCTTTGCCCCGCTTGCAAGCTGTGGAACACGGGCCACGGCGCGCAGATGATGCGCGAAGCGGTGAGCCTGATGGGCGGCTATGGCATTACGGAAGATTGCCCCGGATTCCTGGGCCACAAGTGGATGGATGCGCAGCTCGAAGCCACGTACGAAGGACCGGAGGCGGTGCAGCGTCGCCAGCTCAGCCTCACCATGGCCGACGAGCTGTTCCTCACGCAGTTCCGCGAGTGGATTCGCGAGATGCGCGTGATTGCCAACGACCGGCCCGGCACCGGCGCCTGCGCGCTGGCCACCGCCATGCAGATGTGGCTGTGGTCGCTCGGCCACCTGCGCCGCGTCGGCGATGCCGACGGACAGAAGCTCTACCAGGGCGCGCGCCAGGGCGTAACGTTCCCGCTGGCCGACGCGCTGTGCTGGCTGCTGGCGTCGCGCGCCCAGATTCTCGATTTGATCGAGCTCGAAAAGAAGGGTCCGGAGAATCCCACGTTGGCCGAAGGGCTGCCGGGGCTGGTGGCCTTCCTCACCGACCTGTGCCATGTGCAGGCGGCGCGAGCGGCCGGCGAAGTGGGCCGCATCTGCGCCGAGCTGGTGCATGGCTACAACCGCCATCCCGCGTGGGACACCGAAGGTTGCGCGTCCTGCTACCAGGCCGAAGACCTGGATGCGATGGAGAGTCTGATCCCCGGCATCGCCTCGCTGGCGCGCGGCTACACCGATGTGATCGAGACCGAAGGCAAGCATGAGACCAAAGCCGGCCCGTGCGTGCGGTTCGACGGGCTCGACCAGTTCTCGCGTCTGCGTGTTCGCATGGATGGCTGCCTGACAGGCTCGCAGCTCGCCAAGGATCGCGCCGCCGAAGCGCTCACCAAGGTGATGATTCCCGAGGCGCTGGACTACCCCGCATGAGCGACGGCACAATCGAACGCCAAACCATGGAAATCGACATCGTCTGCACGGGTTTCGGCCCGGCGACGGCCGGTTTCCTGGCGACCCTGGCGCCGCATATTCTGAATCCGGACGGCACGCCCGCGATTGAGAGCCCATCGATGCCCGGCATGCCGCTACAGGTGATGTGCTACGAGCGCGCCGATGGCGTCGGCTTCACGGTTTCCGGCGTGGTTACGCGCGCCCGCGGCATACGCGCCGCCCTTCCAGATGCGAAGTTGGCGGAAATTCCGATGGCGACGCCGGTCACAGCGGAGAAAGTAGTTTACATGCTCGACCCGGTGGGCGCCAGCCGCCGCTCGGCCGCCATGCGTGCCGCCGACGCGATGGTCCGCACGGTGCGCATGGATTCCGATCACGCCATCGAGCTGCCGTATACGCCTCCGTTTCTTGAAAAGCATGGCGGCTGGGTTTTCTCGCTGGGCCAGTTTTTGCAGTACGTCGGCAACGAGCTGATGGCGACGGGAACCGTGCAGGTGTGGCCAGGCATGCCGGTGGCGGAAGCGCTGCTCGACGACAAGGGCGAGCGTGTGTGCGGCGTGCGCCTGGTCGATCAGGGTGTGGACCGCGAGGGCCGGCCCGATGCGGGCTTCATGCCGGGCATGGACATACGCGCCGCATTGACGGTGGTGGGCGATGGTCCGGTGGGCGCGGTGGGCCGCCAGTTGGACAAACAGTTCGGCATGCCCGCCGGACATCATCAGCGCGAATGGGCGCTCGGTATGAAGATGGTGGTCAATCTGCCGGCCGAATGCGACCTGGCGCCGGGCACGGTGATCCACACGTTCGGTTACCCCGAGCCGGAAATCTTTGGTTTCTTCTACGTGATGCCGGACCATGTGGCCACGGTCGGCATTTTCGTGCCGTCGTGGTTCCAAAGCCCTATGCGCACGGCCTATCGTTACCTGCAACATTACATGCTGCATCCGTATCTGTGGCGCTATTTGAAAGGCGGCCGGCTGCGGAGCTGGGGCGCCAAGACGTTGCAGGAATCGGGCAAGCGCGGCGAGCCGTTCCTGGTGGGGGAAGGTTATGCGCGAATCGGCGAAGGCTCCGGCAGCACCAACGTGCTCACCGGCTCCGGCGTGGATGAGGCATGGACCACCGGCGCGCAACTGGCCGAAGCGGTGGTCGAATTATTGAAACAGAAACTGCCGCTGAACCGCGAGAACCTGGAGCGGACGTACGAGGCGCGGCGGCGCGCGAGCTGGGTGGAAACCGAAGGCCGCGTGGCGGAAAAGGCGCGCGACGGTTTCCACAATGGTGTCATCACCGGCATGATCGGCATGGCGCTGGCCGGCTTCACACAGGGCAAGGTCACGCTGAGCGGTGAACCGCAGCTTCCGCCTGAACCGAGCGATTATTACCGCGACAAGATTCCTTCGGCCGAGTTGGAGCGCATCATCGGCGATTGCCGCAACCGGGGCGTCTCGTGTCACGACGCTTTGATGGACCGCGTCGGCTGGCCCGCCATTCCGTGCGACGGCCAGTTGCTGGTTTCGCACCAGGACGCGCTGCTGTTGGGCGGCAAGGTGCAGGCGCCGGGCGGATTCGCCGATCACGTGCGTTTCGTCTATCCGGATTTTTGCGCGCGCTGCGTCACCAAGCTGTGCATCGAGATGTGCTCCGGCCAAGCCATCACGCCCGGGACGGATGGAATCCCGGCATTCGATCGCGAAAAATGCGTGCACTGCGGCGGTTGCCTATGGAACTGCGACACCTCTCTCGACGACGATCCGCAGCGCGGCAACATCGATTTCCGCGCCGGCGCCGGCGGTTTTCATTCGGCGGAAAACTGATGCGGCGTTTCTCGTACACAAATCCCATCACGGGCAAGCTAAAGCATGCCCCACCAACGGCACGCACGGCTTCGGTGGGGCATGCTTTAGCTTGCCCGTCTTCCTCGCTTCACCAGGAATCTCGATCATGTCAATTACTTTTCAAATCGTAGTTTGTGGAAGCATTGTGCCGGACCCGCTGCAAACGCTGGAACCGGTCACCGGTCAGGCGGGGCCTGCGCTCAAGAATGAAATGATGTTGCCGGCGGTCCTCGACCCGTGGGCCGCGCACGCGCTCTATGAAGCCGCGCACCTGGCGGCGGCGCACCCAGGCAGCAAGGTCTGGCTGGTGAGCAAAGCACCCAAGGCCAAGCTGCAACAGGTGATGATGACGGTGGCACAGAAGGTGCCGTTCGAATTAGTGCCTCTCGATGGCTCGGCTTCCGGCTTCACCGATTCTTTTACCACCGCGACCTCGCTGGCCGGATCCATCGAGGCCATTCCGGGGCTCGACAAATCGCGCCTGCTGGTTTTCGGCGGTTGGGAATCGGCGTCGCGCGGCGCTGGTTCCACCATGCAAGCGATTGGCGAGCGGCTGGGCATCACGGAACAGTTTCAGGGCGTGGACCGGATCGCGGTGCGCGACGACGGCAGCTTCGAGGTGCTAGAGCGCATCGAAGGCGGACGCCATCAGGTGTCGGTGTGCACCGCGCCACCGGCAGTGCTAGGTTGGGCGACTGGCTTTCTGCCGGAGCCGCGCAACAATCCGCAGGTGGGCATGGCCAATATGAAAACCATCATGCCGGCATTGATGCGCGCCAAGGCCGCGCCGGAGGCGGATCCCGGCCTGAGCTTCGTCTCGGTCACCTTGCCGAAGCAGCAGCGCGAGACGCGCATCGAAAAGAACATGACGCCGGAAGAGATCGCGCGCGAAATCGCCGCCTGGATCAAGGAAGATTAACATGGAAACCATTCTGCTTTTGGCCCACACCGAAGCCGATGGCGCACTGGCCAAGCCGGCGCTGGAGGCCCTTACTGCGGCGCTTGCCCTCGGCGGCGAATTGACCGTCGGATTGGTGGGCGGCACGGTCGAGCCCGCCACCAAGGTCGCCGCTGCCGCCGGCGCACGGCGCATTCTCTCCGTCACCGGCGAACCGTTCACGCAGCCGCGTTATGCGACCGATGCCGCCGCGGCCGAAGCGATTGCCCGCGCGGCAGGGTCTGCCATCGTTCTGGCGCCTGCCACCGCGCGTTGGTCGCGCGCGCTACCTGGCGTGGCATACCGATTGGGCGGCCAGATCGACACACATGCCACGAGTCTGGCGGCGCGCGAAGGCTCTCCGGCCGTCACTCGGTGGTTCTACCGGCAGCGCATGGAAGCGGTGCTGACGCGCACCGCGCGCCCGTGGTTCGTGCTGCTCGATTCGGGCTGCGTCGAGCCGTGGAGTGGAACGGCGGCGGTCTCGGCGCAAGTCGAAGCAGTTCCGGTCGAAGCGCCGCAGTCGCGCACCGCCGTCACCGGCGTGCAAGCGCCCAAGGCCGATGAGCAAACCATCCGTCCCGATGCCAAGCTGCTGTTCGTGGCCGGCGCCGGTTGGACCAAGAAGCAGCCCGATGGCGCCGTGCACGTCGAGGAAGCGCAGAAGCTCATCCTCGGCGCGTTGCGCGCCGCGCAGGCCTCGCTCGGCGGCAGCAAGTCGCTGGTCGATTTGAGCGGGGAAGGCGAAGCAGTGCTGCCTTTCATGACGCATCTCAACCAGGTGGGCCAAACCGGCTCCACGCCGCGCCATCAAAAGGGCCTCTCGACTTGTTGCCACGGCGAAGAGCCGCACGTGGTTGGCTGGCGCTTCGTCACCGAACGCCGCGCCGTCAACCTGGACGCCAACTGCGGCTGGGCCCGCGGAAAAGCCGACGTGGTCTACGTAGCCGATGCCTTCGCCGTGGTGCGGGAACTGAACCGGCTGTTGGGATAGGTGCAGGGCCCTGAGCGATTCGCTCATGCAACCTGCTTGTGGTACTGTTCGGATATGCCAGTGCCAGTCAAAGAGGCAGTCGCAAATGCCATTGAGTTCGCCAAGGGCCTGCTGGGGGATCGTGCCGCGGATGTGCGACTGGAGGAAGTTGAGAGTCGGGGCATCACAGGGGACGCTTGGTTAATAACTCTGAGCATGGGCCGTTCGGACCCGTACGCCCTTTTGAGTGGCCGGTCGCGCGACTATAAGACGTTCACGGTACTCAAGGAGACCGGCGAAGTGACCTCCATGAAGATCAGGGAATTCGCCGATAAGTGATGCTCGATGCGCTCGGCCTGATCGAGAAACACCGATCCAAAGGCGCCTTGATCGATGCCAATCTCTTAGTCCTGTACATGGTCGGCAAAACGAACATACGCAGGATTCAGGACTTCAAGCCGTGTGATGCTTTCGAGATCGAGGATTTTGATCGCCTCGCAAAATTGGTTGAATACCTCGGCAAAGTCTTCACGACGCCACACATCCTGACCGAGGTCAGCAATCTAGCGAAACTGCGAGGCAACGAATTATCCGCGTTCCGCCAGATCTATAAGCTTGCAGTGGAGCAGATGGACGAGTTTTGCGATGAAAGCCGCGCCGTCGTAGCGGATGCCGCGTTTATGCCGCTTGGGCTCACTGACGCCGCAATCGTGCTGCTCCAACGCGAGAATCTATTGGTCCTGACCTCCGACCTCGACCTGTGGATTGCACTGCAACAGCGCGGAGTAGACTCAGTGAACTTCAACCATTTTCGTGCGCTAGATTGGCACCTGGAACCTGGGCAACGCCGGGTGTGACGCCGCATTCAGTTGTGGCGCTGGCCTCCAGGCCTGCTGCGCGCGAGATTCGTCTCGACATTTTTCGCGCCGCGAGGTGGGCGACTTTGGCACGAATGCCGGCGCTGCACGCAGGAATGCGTGCGCCACGGACGCTATTGTGGTGGCGGCGACGGTTGTTGTTGGCCGGAACCGCTGTCCGGGTCGCGGCGCTTCAGGGTCGGGCGGTCGCCATCGTCGGTAGTCTGGCCGGAGCCGGTGCCATCGTCGACTCCACCGGTGCCGCTGCCGGGAGCGCGGCGCAGGCGCGGCCGGTTCGGGTCACCCTTCTTATCCAGGTTGTGGCGGTTATGCAACATGGCCAGGCGGGCCTTGACGTCGTTGAATTCCGACGTGTTGACCACGTACTCGTCCTTGGGCTTGAACTCGTCCTGGATTTCCTTCTGCGCCGATTTGATCCGGTCGTCGTTCATCGGGTGTGTAGCGAACACCTTCTCGATCGTACCCGGCTTCTTCTTTTCCATGGTCTCGAGTTTTTCGAAGAAATCCACGAACGCGGTGGGGTCGTAGCCGGACTTGTAGAGGTACTGCAACCCGAAATGATCGGCTTGTCCCTCCTCCGCCTTCGTGAATTGCAGCATAGACAGGGGAATCGCCAGGCTCATTCCCTGCCGGATGGCGTAGCCGGTCCAGGTCCAACCGGTGAAGATCGAGCCGACCATGGCGCCAATTTCCATCAAATCGCCTTTGGTTTGCTGGCGTGTGGCATGGCGGCAGGCGACGTGGGCAATCTCGTGGGCCATCACACCGGCCAGTTCAGCTTCGGTGTCGGCCTTGAGGATGAGGCCGGAATTCACGAAGAAGAACCCACCCGGCAGAGCAAAGGCGTTGACCACCTCGGTATCCAGTACCTTAATCGTGAACGGCACCTTGGCGTCGGAGTTGCGGACGATGTTCTGGCCGACGCGATTTACGTACTCGGCGACGATCGGATCGTCGACCACCTTGGCCTGACGCTCCACCTCGGCCGCTAACTGCTTGCCCAGTGCGATTTCGTGCTCGAGAGAGTAGAAATTGATGCCGCTGCCGACGTCGCGATCCCCAATCGCGTCGGGGTTGTTGTTCTTATTCTTGCTGTCGTCGCCATAGGCGCCACCAGCCAAAAGGCTTAGAGCGGCGAAGACGGCCAATAAACAGGTGGATCGGCGCTTCATGGGAGGGCTCCCTCTACCTACACTATACGCCCGAACGCTACGCCCGGGGCTAGCTGCTCATTCATTTAACGTGGCGGAGGGGCGTCCGGTTTCACCCGGGCCGTGCTGTTTTCAATATAGGCCCAAGCTGATGACCTTACCCGCCGAATCCACCAGGACGTCCAGCCGCTTGTCCACGTAAGAATAGAACTTGCGTCCCTTGTCGGCATCGGTAGCGCTGACCCCGCCGCCCCACTGTCTCCGGCACTCCTGCCAAGTCATGTTCTGCGGATAGACGAAAACGGTTCGCAGCAGGCCGCTGCCGGACTCGAAGTCCAACTCGAGCTCCCTGTAGCGGCCGGTTGGATCGGGGAACGCATAAATGCGGCCGTTGACGCTCTGATTGTCGCCGTAGGCGGGGCGCTCGCGTTTCGGCTCGCCGAGCAGAAAACGGGCATCGTCGGTCGTCCACTGGCCGATCATCGACTGGCAGAAAAACGCGCTGTTCAGTTCGAAGGCGGGCGGAAATGCCGCCTTGGTTGAGTTGTGCGGAGCGCCTCCTGCCGCAACGGCGCCGCCGTTCGACTTGGACGATTGCGCCGGCGTGGACCCAGCCGGGGGCTTGGGTTTCGCGGGCTCCGGCGCGCTGGCTGGCGCTCCCGGCAAAACCAAAATGACATCGTCCGGCGGAACGGTGTCCTGGTTGCTCCGAACCGGTTGGTCCGCCGCTATGGCAAGCCAGCCGGCCATCAGATAAATCGGGACACACAAAACCCTTCTCATATGGCCCTTGGCGAAAAATCGTCCAATCTCCTTTGAAAATAGCCCAGAGGTTGCAGTGGTGCGATCCCGAATTTGGCAAGCAACGGGATGTTGACGAAAGTTAGGCGAATTGGAAAACAGGCGCATGGGAATCATTGGTGCGCCGCACCGAAGAGGTTCTCGACGAAGCTCGGTTGGATAGGCCAATAACCGTAAACCCGCTTGCCTTCACTGCGGAAACTGCCAGCCGCCAGCACCCCGCTCAAGTCGGCCGGATTGGGGCTTTGATTCTCGCGCGCAATCAACTGGCGCAGCAGGCCGGTGACGCGGGTGAGCTCGATCGCCGCGTCCGCGGCATCGATTTCCGTGTGGCAGAGCACGTCCAGTTTTGCGGCCAGGCGCTGGCCTTCGGGCGCGAAGGAGAGTGTTACGCCTTCCGCCTCGCCCAGGCTGTGCGCGAACATGCGAGTGCCGGCGGGCAGGTTATCCCCCGAATGCAGCATGGCGACCGGGACGGAAACCCATACGGGCGCCGCAGGCAGGACGGCGGGCGGGCTGGGCGCCGATGTTGCAAGGCGCAGGGCGGCCGATGCATCCGGGCTCACCGCCAGCGCCATCATGCCGGAACGGAGGGGGAAAAACGAAATGCGGCGTTCCGGCAGGCTGCCCTGCATGCGGCACAGGTCGCGCTCGCAGCCGCCGCCCTGCTCCGCAGCGTAGGCACGCAGCCGGGGCCAATCGAAGCGCCCCTCGAGCAGCAGGAACTTGCCGGTGGGCGCGAAGGCCGCCAGCGCCCGATCCAGGTCGCGCTGGTAGTTGAAGCCGGTCTTGCGCACGAAGGTCTGGTATTCGGGGTCCTGGCCCGCGGAGGAGCCGTCGAACATTTGCAGTATCCCGGCGCGCCGTAGCGCGCGGAAATCGACCACAAGAACCAGGGCGTTGTCGGTGGGCAGCCGCGCAAGCAGGCGGGCGGTCGAGAACGGCTGCGACTGGTACCAGGCGACGCCGGCGATCACGACCACGGCGGCAGCCAGCGCGGCGCCCAGCCAATAGAAACGGGTCTTCGGGCTCACCTTACCAGTATCACACCACGGCAGCGCACTCGATGCGGATTCGAGCGGGTCTGCGCCGGCGGAAGTTACGGAAGCGGTCGCTGTATAATCTACCAATGGCCCCGGCGTGCTATCGCGAACAGCTTCCAGCGCCCGCTCTGGCCGGCTGGGTGGAATGTTTCTGGCAGGCAGAGAGGGACGCGCCGGCGACTGAGTGGGCGGTGCCGCCGGATGGATGTCTCGATATTATCTATAGCCGCGACCTGGGTTTGCGCGCGATTGGCGCCATGACGGTGGAACAACGATTCCGCTACGCGGGCCGTATGGAAGCGGTGGGCGCCCGGTTCCACCCGGGCATGGCGGGGCCGTTCCTGAAGCTGCCAGCGGTGGTGTTGACAGACGATTCGGCGGCGCTCGAAGATCTTTGGGGATTCAGCGCCCGCCAGTTGCGTCGGCGCTTGGAAGACGCGCCGACGGCAGCCGGCCGCCTTCGCGCGCTGGCGGACGCGCTGGTACGGCCGAAGCAGGCGGCTGGGCCGGTGGCGCGGGCGCTACGCTTCATGACTGCTGCCAACGGTGCCGGCGACGTCGACTGGGTGGCGCGGCAAGCTGGCATGAGCGCCAGACAGTTTCGGCGCCGCTGCCTTGACGAGGCCGGCCTCGGACCCAAGCGGCTAGCCCGCGTGCTCCGCTTCCGTTATGCCAGCCGTCTGGCCGCTGCCACGCGCCGGCCCGACTGGAGTTCGATTGCCGCCGTGGCCGGCTACTTCGACCAGGCTCACTTGATCCGCGATTTTCGCGAGTTCACGGGGCGCACGCCGGCGGCTCCGACTGCCGCTGTGGCGGGCGAATCGTCTTTCCAGTTCCACCACTTGAGCATCTTGAGCATCTCGGGCTCGGGTGCAGCCGCGGACGCATAGTAAACTGCGCAGCGAAAGACGTACAGCAGGCACCGGTCCACATGTTGGCCCACTTCGCGGCAAAACTCTGCGTAAAGGGCTTCCGGATTGCGGCCTCGCAACTCGGCCACATCGCGAATCCCCAGCAAATAGAGATCGGCGGCAATCGAAGGCCCGACTCCGGGAATGCGCGACAGGTTGGCAATCACCGACTGGGGAGCGGAGTTGCGCCTGGTTTGCCAAGCGGTATCTTCGATGCGGGGCGCCGCGCGGTGGCGTTTCGCGTCCGCGCGCTCGAGAGTTCTGGCTTGTCCCATGTTTTCGAACATACCGCAGCTCTGCCCGCCGCGGTGGCCGTTTTTTCCAATCGCCCGCGCCGGCTTCCGGTTAAAATCTGTGCATGAAGATCACAGCGGTTATGGTGCCGGAAGCGATTGAAGCCTGTCTGCCTTTTTGGGTGGACCGGATGGGTTTCGCGAAGACAGTCGAAGTGCCGGAAGGCGACCGGCTCGGTTTCGTAATACTCGCGCGCGATGGCGCGGAAGTCATGTTGCAATCGGTGGAGAGCGTGCGCAAGGACGTGGCGGCCTTCGTTCCCGATGGCCCGCCCCGAGGCACTGGCCTATTCATTGAAGTGAGCGATTTCGCGGACACGCTAAAACGGCTGGCGGGCTACCCCATCGCGTTGCCAGAGCGCAACACTTTCTACGGGATGCGCGAAATCGGCGTGTTCACGCCGGGGGGCCACGCGGTGGTTTTTGCGGCTCCCATCGGCGCGGCGGCTGCGAGCGAAAAGGCGGATCCGGCCGCCGAGGATAAACTGGCGGCGGCGGAACGGGCGGCGGAGCTGGTCGAAAGCGGGATGATTGTGGGATTGGGCAGCGGCAGCACGGCCGCGCTGGCGGTGCGCGTGTTGGGGCGGCGGGTGGCCGAGGGTCTCAAAATCGTCGGCGTGCCGACCTCGGAAAGCACGGCGGCGCTGGCGCGCTCGCTCGGCATCCCGCTCTCGGACCTGGCGGAGCACGAGCGGCTCGATCTCACCATCGATGGCGCCGACCAGGTCGAGCGCGGCACGCTGCACCTGGTCAAGGGCCTGGGCGGCGCGCTCTTGCGTGAGAAGATCGTGGCCAGCGCGACGGCGCGCCTGGTGATCGTGGCAGACCCGAGGAAGGTCGTCGACCGTCTAAACATCGAGCAGGGGCCCATTCCGGTCGAGGTGGCGCCGTTCGGTTGGGAATCGACGGCGCGGCGGCTACGCGCCATGGGCGGCGAATTCAAGATGCGCCTGGCCGCCGATGGCAAGCCGTTCGTTTCCGATGGCGGGCATTACATCGTGGACGCAGGGTTCAGCGGATTCAGTTCGGCCGAAGAACTGGCGCTGGCGCTCGACCAGACGGTGGGCGTGATGGAGCATGGGATGTTTCTGGGAATGGCTGAGCAGGCGATCATCGGCGGATCCACGGGGGTCGAGATACTGGAGCGCCAGCCATGAAGGCTGCGGTGTTGCGGCAGCCGGGCGAGTCGGCGGCGCTCGAGATCGAAGAGGTTTCCACGCCGCAGGCGGGCGCGGGGGAAGTGCTGCTGCGCGTGCGCGCCTGCGGCGTGTGCCGCACCGATCTGCACATCCTCGAAGGAGAACTGCCGCCGCGGCGTGCCTGGCTGATTCCCGGTCATCAGATAGTGGGTGAAGTGATGGCTCCGGCGCCGGCTGGCCTGGAGGCGGGCGCGCGCGTGGGAGTGGGCTGGCTGGGCGGTACGGACGGCGCGTGTTGGTATTGCGGGCACGGCAAGGAGAACCTGTGCGATGCGCCCACCTTCACAGGCTATGACGTGAATGGCGGTTACGCCGAGTACGCGGTGGCGCGCGCGGATTTTGTCTACCCACTACCGGAAGGCCTCAGCGATCTCGACGCGGCGCCGCTGCTGTGCGCCGGTATCATCGGTTTCCGCAGCCTGCGCGTGGCCGGAGTGGAACCGGGCGAGCGGGTGGGGCTGTTTGGATTCGGCGCTTCGGCGCATCTGGCGATCGCCGTGCTGCGGGCCTGGCACTGCGAGGTCTACGTAGCGACGCGCGGCGCCGGGCACCAGGCGTTGGCGGAATCGCTGGGCGCGGCCTGGGTGGGGGCGGAGCGGGACCGGCCGCCGGCGAGGCTCGACCGGGCAGTGACGTTCGCGCCCTCGGGGGATGTGGTGGTGGCGGCGCTGGCGAGCCTGCGCAAAGGCGGCGTGGTGGCGATCAACGCAATTCATCTCGACCGCATGCCGCAGTTCGATTACGACCGGCTGCTCTGGGGCGAGCGGCAGATCCGCAGCGTGACCAACATGACGCGCGCCGATGCGCGCGACTTCCTCGGTGTGGCTGCGGAGATCGGACTGAGGCCGCGGGTCACCGTCTTCCGGCTTGCCGAGGCCAACCAGGCGCTGCAGGCTGTGAAGCGGGACGCGATTGACGGGGCGGCGGTTATCGTGCCGTGAAGCGGCGGTCGCGCCGCAGTTCCCATTCGGCGCGAATGGCGGAGACGACGCGCGCGACGCCGCACGCCCAGTCGGGAAACAGATCCACGTACTGCCACTCGCGCTGAATCGAGCGGGGCACGCGGCAGGCATCCAGGCGCACCGGCACCAGGAAAATCTCGTCCAGCGGGACACGGCGCGCGCAATCCAAAGCGTAGCGGATTTCGGCCTGAAAGCCGCCGCGCCTGGCCACCGAGCGCGAAGAAAAGCAGGGCACGCAAAAGTCCGAGGTCTCGATGGCGGCTTCGAGTGCGCGCGCCCAATTCTGGCCCGGCAGTAGTTTCTTGCTATCCATCCAGGGGCTAAAACCGGCGTGCTCGAAGGCAAGATAGATCGCGGCCGCGGCGTCCCGGTCCTCCATGCCGTAGGCGATGAAGATGGCAGGGCGCGTGTGCGGGACAAAACGGAATCCCGCAACCGGATGGGGATAGAAGGTGCCTAGCCCATCGATTTCGACCGCCTTGCCGGCGGCCAGGCCGGCCAGCACGGCGCGCGAGAATCGTTCGAGCACAGGTGAGTCAGTCACGGCGGCGGGTTCCTTCGCGGTCGAACGACAGGTCTCCGTTGGGCTTGACGGTGAGTCTTCCGAGACCGGGGAGGTCGGTTTCCCGACCTCGGCGGAGGCCGGCGACGATTTCCTTGACTAGGCGGTCGAGGCAGTCGGCGGCTTGGCCGACGCTGGTCCTGGACTGCCGAGCCATCCGCTTGGCGATATCGGCCTTCTTCATCTCGCTTTGAATCTAGCAGGCGATGCTCGGGCTGCTTCTGGCCTCCATGGCGGCCTCTTTGGATAAACGATTGAAAGGAAAGCTGTCTTTGAAGGCCGACGCGACGCGTCAACGGGTGTGATTTGGGATCTTACGGTGTTTTAATCATGATTCGCGGAGCTGTTCATTGCGGAGGTGGTTAACGCAAGCGACAGGCGGGTTTCCCACCCATGAGAGCATATCCCCTCACGGTTTGTAAGGATGGCCGCGAAGTGTCTCATGAGCCGTCGCGGCTCTTTTTGTCTGGAATCGGGTCACACATGAAGGCGTTTTAATTTGCGTTTAAGGGCGGGTTCATGTGTGAGCGGATACTATGGGTGCAGGACGAGATAAATCGTCCACCACCTTTCAAGGAGAACCGCACAAAATGAAGAAGTTGATGATGATCGCAATGACCCTGTCCTTCCTGGCTGGCTCCGTGGCTTTCGCCGACGACGCTGCCACCACCGCCACCAAGGCCACCAAGGCCACCAAGGCAAAGGCCACCAAGGCTGCCAAGACGAAGGCGACTACGGCCACCGACGCGAAGAAAACCAGCTAAGACTGCATCCAATTCAATTGGTGTTGTCCGAAAGCCGCGAGCAGCGAAGAGCTGCCGCGGCTTTTTTGTTGTTGAAAGCCACTCTTTCCACCCCACACGCCGTGTGTAACCTTCGGTAGCATTGCGACGCCCTCAATTTTGGAACTTTCCACGTTTTGATCAAAGCGATGAAATCACTTGGAATTATAGCTTTAGCGATCCTGATTTGTGTTGGCGCGCGAGCCCAGGCGCCAACCACGCCGGTGCGCGCGCGGGTGACGGGGACGGTCACGAGTGTGGATGTTGTCGGCGGGCGGATCGTGCTCCAGACCGACAAGGGCGATGTGACGACCTTGACCACTACGGAGAAGTCGTTTCTGCGGCGGTTGCCTCCGGGTGAGACCGACGCGAAGAAGGCGACGCCAATCGTTTTGGGCGACATTGCGGCGGGCGATCGGGTAGTGGCCAGCGGACAGTTTGAATCCGATCCGAAATCGTTTGATGCCCACACGGTTTTCGTAATGACCAAAGCGGATGTGGCCCAGGTGCACGCAAAGGAGCAGGAAGACTGGCAGAAGCGTGGTACGACCGGAATTGTCACCGAAGTAAACCCAGGGGCAAAGACGATCGTCATTAGAGCGGGGCGCGGCCAGTTCACCGTCCAAACGGCTGCGGCGACGGACCTGCTCCGCTATGCGCCGGATTCAGCGAAGCTGGCCGATGCCAAGGCAGGAACGCTGGGCGAGATCCGCGTGGGCGACGAACTGCATGTGCTGGGCGACAAAAACGCGGACGGGACGGCGATCGCGGCGGAAAAAGTGGTTTCAGGTTCGTTCCGGCAAATCGCTGCGACGATCGATGTGGTGGACGCGGCGGGCGGCACGCTGACGGTCAAGAATCTGGCGACGAAGAAGGCGGTCGTTCTGGTGCTGAAGATCACGCCGGACACGGTGATTCGAAAGCTGCCGGAGCAGATGGCGGCGTTCATGGCACGGCGTTACAACGCAACCATGGGTGCGGGAGCTGGAGTGGGAACTGGAGCCGGCGGAGCGGCTGCGCCGCGGAGCGGTGGCGGAAACGGGCCGCAGGCAGGCCAGGGCGCGGCGGGCGCGGGCCGCGGAAATGGCGGACCGGGCGGTTATGGCGGACGCGGCGGCGGCGACATCAAGCAGATGCTGGATCGTCTGCCCGCGGCGCAATTGGCGGATCTGAAGCGCGGCGACGCCATCATGGTCTCGACTACCGAGGGCACCGATGGCACGCACTTGACCGGCATCATGATGCTGGCCGGCGTGGAGCCGCTGTTGACCGCATCGCCCAATTCGACGCGTGACATCATGGGCGGCTGGAACCTGGGGGGCGGCGAGGGAGCCGAAGGCAATTAGGATCGACGGGCGCACGCGAGACGCTGCGCCGCAATCAGACACGACAGAGGCGGCATGGTCAGAACACGAACAACCTTCTTCTTTCTTTTGATAGCGCTGCTGGGGGCAATCGGCCTTCCGGCGCAGACGGGGACGGGCGGCGTGCGCGGCGTGTTAATGGACGATTCCGGCGCTGTAATTCCGGCCACGACTGTGACGGTTGCGGGCGCCGGCGTCACCAAAACGGCGCAAACGCAGGGCGACGGCACGTTCTCGGTGGCCGCCCTGGCGCCCGGCCAGTATACCGTCTCGGTGCAGTATCCGGGCTTCGCGCCGTTCTCGAAAACGATTGCCGTGGGCGCTGGCGCGCCGGTGCAGATGTCGATCAAGCTGGCGGTGAGCGCGGAGAAACAGGAAGTGACCGTGCAGGCCGAAGCTGGGCCGACGGTGAGCGTGGAGGCCGATAACAATGCCACGGCGATTGTCCTCAAGGGAGAAGACCTGGAGGCGCTGCCCGACGATCCGGACGATTTATCGGATGCGCTGCAGGCGCTGGCTGGGCCGGGCGCCGGCCCCAACGGCGGGCAGATTTACATCGACGGTTTCAGCGGCGGCCAACTCCCGCCCAAGGACACGATTCGCGAGATTCGCGTCAACCAGAATCCTTTTTCGGCGGAATTCGACCGGCTGGGTTTCGGCCGCATCGAGATTCTCACCAAGCCAGGCACCGACAAGCTGCACGGCTCATTATCGCTGAACGATTCTAACGCCGTCTTCGACTCGCGCAACCCGCTGGCGGCCAATAAGCCGGACTACTCGAACCGGATGATCGGCGCCAATCTAGGGGGCAGTCTCAATAAGAAGACTTCGTTCTTCATGGATTTTAACCGGCGCGACATTACGGACAATTCGATCACGCATGCCACATTCGTGGACCCGGCAACCCTCGCACCGGTAGTAGTAGGAACCGCGGTGGTGGTGCCGGCGGCTTACACCACGCTGTCGCCGCGCATCGACTATCAGTTGAACAAGAGCAACACACTGACGGTGCGATTCGAAGAAAGGTTCAATTCCAGGGACAACGCCGGCCTGGGCGGCACGAACTTGCCGCCACCCTACACAAACGACCTGGCGTACAATTCCAGCGGCAATGGGCAGAACCTGATGATCACGGAGGATTGGGTTTTGAGCCCGCACGCGGTCAACGAAACGCGGTTTCAATTCTATCGCAACTACGGCGCGTCGGCCGGCAACGAAATTCCGTCGATTAACGTGGCGGGTGCGTTCGTCACGGGTGGCAACGGGATGGGGGACTCGCGCGACACCGGTCATCACTTCGAGTTGACGAACTTCACGCTGATCTCGCACGGCACGCACACCATCAAAGTCGGCGGGCGGGTGCGGCGCGACAGCGACCAGGACAATTCCCCCACTGGGTTCAACGGATCGTTCAGTTTCCTGGGCGGCCTGGCGCCAGTGCTGACGTCCGGCAACGCGGTGGAGACGGATGCGAATGGCAACCCGGTCACCGAGAACCTGACGTCGATTGAACAATACACCCGCTTCCTCGCGCTCCAGCAGGACGGACTGACGGCGGCGGAGATACAGGCGCTGGGCGGCGGCCCATCGCGATATTCGATCAAGACCGGCCTGGCCTACGTGAGCGAGCGCCGCTACGATGGCGCGCCATTCATCCAGGACGATTGGAAGGTGAAACCCAACCTCACGCTGAGCCTGGGAATGCGTTACGAACTGCAGACGCTCGAGAGCGATCATTCCGACGTGGCGCCGCGGCTGGGCATCGCGTGGGCACCCGGCTCGACCAAGAAGGGGACGCCGAAGACGGTCATTCGCGGCGGGGCGGGGATGTTTTACGACCGCGTCGGGTTGGGCGATTTCGAGAACGCATACCTCTACAACGGCGTGAACCAGCTTCAATACACGGTGTACAACCCGGCGTTTTACACGAGCAATGTTCCGTCGATTTCCAGCTTGGGCGCAGGAGAGAATGCGACGTACGTGGTGGACCCAAAGCTGCGCGCCGATTACAGCATGCAGATAGCGATCGGCGTGGAGCGGCAATTGCCGCGCAACACTACGGCGTCGATGTTCTACACGTACAACCGCTCCGAGCACCTGGCGCAAACCGTGCCGATCAACTCGCCGGAGCCTGGCACCTACAGCCCTCTGGCGCCGCTCAGCGCGTCCAACGGCGTATTCCCATACGGCTACAACGCGGGCAACATCTTCGAGTACGAGTCGGGCGGGTATCTGCGGCAGAAGATGCTGATGTTCAACTTCAACACGCGCTTCAGCCGGCGGGTTTCGCTGTTCGGGAATTATTCGCGGACCTATGCCAACGATCTACCCGGGACGCCGACCGACCCCTACGACTTCGCGCAGGATTACGGCCGCTCCAATCTCGACCGGCGGAACAATTTCATGCTGGTGGGGTCGGTGGCGGGGCCGAAGAACATCCGTGTAGCGCCGTTTGTCGCCGTGCGGTCGGGTCAGCCATACGATGTGCTGGCGGGGACGGACCTATATGGCACCACGTTCACCAACGCCCGCGCGGCTTTTGCTCCCAACGCCTCGTGCGCCGGTGCCACCGGCGTGGTTCTCTCCGGCGATGTGGTCTGCTCACCGGCCGGAGATTTCACCACTTCCTACAACGTGGCGAACCCGGCCAACCTGGTGCCGCGAAACTACTTGACGATGCCGGGCCTGATCTCGATCAATATGCGGATCTACCGCGTGTTCGGTTTCGGACCGGAGAGTGCCAACCAGACGCAGGGCAATGGAGGCAACCGCGGCGGCTACGGCGGTCCCGGTGGGCCTCCCGGAGGCGGGGGACCGGGTGGAATGCGGGGCGGTGGTGGTGTTGGCCGCGGCGGAATGTTCGGCGACACGACCACGCACCGCTTCAACCTTACGCTGGGCGTGAACTTCACCAACATCCTGAACCACTTCAATCCCGGTGGATACCAGGGCGTCATCACATCGCCCTACTTTCTGGAGGCTACCAGCGTGAATACCGGATTCGGCGGTGGTTTCCCCGGTGGTGGCGGCATGGCCGGATCGACGGCCAATAACCGCCGCATCGATTTCCAGACGCGCCTGACGTTTTAGAGTGAGGCAGGCGCTCTCGCTCTTCTACCGTTTGTAGCCGATCATGCGCAGGAAAGCGCGCCGGCGTTCGGCATCCTCGGCGGTTTCGACGCCCTTGGGGCTGGAGCCGTCGATGACGCCCATCACACCGCGGCCCAGTTCGCTCTCCGCCACAATCACTTCCACCGGATTGGCGGTGGCGCAGTAGATGTTGCAGACTTCCGGCACGTCCTTGATGCGCCCCAGCACGTTGATGGGGTAGCCTTCGCGCATCACGGCCACGAAGATGTGGCCCGCCGCGACTGCGGAAGCGTTACGGATGGCGAGCTGCTTGAGATCTTCGTCGTTGCCGTCGGCGCGCGTCAGGCAGGGGCCGGACGCCTCATTGAAGGCGATCCCGAATTTCATCTGCGGCACGCTGGTGACGATGGCCTCGTATACGTCCTCGACCGTCTTGATGAAATGGGTTTGCCCGAGGATCAAATTCACGCCGTCGGGTATTTCGAGCGGCACGGTTTTCAGTTCCATAAGCAACCATCAGCATAGCAGCCGCCGCGCTGGTGAGGCATGCTTTGGCTTGCCATTTTCCTTTTGTCTTAGCGCCACTGGCGGCGCCGGAAGAGCCTCAGGAAAAAAGATTGATCCCGCACATAGAAAATTCCGATTGCACTGTGCTTTCCATCACCGATAGCTTAAAAGTATGGCCACGAAGAAGCCCGCCAAGACGCCGTCCTCCCTGGTTCCCGTATTGCACCAGGTGAGCAAGATCGTCAGCTCGAAGCTGACGCTGGACGAGATGCTGGGCGAAGTAGTCGGGCTCGCCGTGCAGGCCACCGCCTGCGACGCCTGCCTGGTCTATCTGATCGATCCCGCGACCGACGAAGTCGTCTTGCGGGCTTCCCAGGTGCCGCATGCCGCGGCACTGGGCAATTTGCGCATGCATGTGGGCGAGGGAGTGACCGGATGGGTCGCCGAGCACAAATCGGTGGTCGCCCTTTCCTCCAACGCCACCCGCGATGGCCGGTTCAAGCTGTTCCAGGGCTTGGTCGAGGACACCTTCGAGGCGCTGCTCTCGGTGCCGTTGGTGAGCGCCGGCGACCTGGTGGGCGTGATCAACGTTCAGCACCGGGAGCCGCACGAGCACACCCACGACGAAATCGGCACGCTGGTGTTCATTGGCGAGCAGCTCGGCGTCGCCATCGCTAAGTCTTTTTTGCAGGATGAAAACGCCCGGCTGCTGGAGCAGACGCTCGAAATGCGCCGTGAGTTGGAAACGCGCAAACTGGTGGAGCGCGCCAAGGGAATTATCCAGCGTAAGCACCAGCTCACCGAGGAAGACGCCTACCTACGCCTGCGCGAGCAAAGCCGCCGTCTGCGCCGCCCGATGAAAGAGTTGGCCGAGGCCATCATCCTCAACGAAGAACTCGAACGGCAAGGCGACGAAGAGGGGAAACCCGCGACCGGGGGCGGGGGAGAGAAATAGGGGTAAGCGCCCGATACTTCCTAAGCCACCTACAAGTCAACGCGTCGACGTGCGATTTTTATTGACATAAACCGTCTTGACTGTGCTAATTTTAGGCCAGCCTTGATGGCTCCGAGGTCCGTTGTGGGTATTGTTATTGAGTGGCTGACGCCCGATTCGAAGTTGGGCAATGCCGAGCGTGAAAACCGCCTCCGCCTCGATAGAGAGTTTTCGTCAGCCTTTGCGACGAAGAGATCGTGGATTGGAAAAGTGATAGAGGAATCGTTAACCGGATTTCGGGTACGCTTTCTCGATTCTCCAAACTCCCGGGATGGCCCGGTCATCTCTTTCTCGCCGATGGTGGAACGCAAAGAAGTCGAGGATGACACTGCATTTCTCCTGTAGGTTTCCGTTCGGTACGAGGGAAACCAAGGCAGCGACGCGGCATCAGGAAAGTAACAGATGTGTGAGAAGTGTGAAGAACTGCGACGCGCCGTTGAACATCGACAGTGGATGTTCGAACAGGCTCAGAGGCAAACTGAAGGATTCCAGCCGGACTCTCGTCGCCCGTCGGAGGAGACAAGGCACCGGGACCAGCAACGCATTGCCGCCGAGAGTGCACATGCCGACCTTGAGGAAGCGCGGCGACAATTGGCGGAGCACATGGCAGTGCATCGTTCCTAATCCTATTCGCTGCTGCTGGAAGCGCCCACATCTTGCCACGGGTCCTTGAGGTCCCAATCTTGTCAGCTCGCGGAGAATTTCCGCCAGCGCTTGTCATATCATTCCTCAGCCGCGCAGGAACTTCCCCGCCACCAGGCACGCCGCCGCCAACAAACCGCACAGCACCGGGAACCATTCGCCGTGGCGGGTGTAGAACGTCTGGCTGGTTTCGTAGTTGAAACGGACGGCGGAGGTCGCCTCGGTGAATAGCGGCAGCGCGGATCGCACGCGGCCGGCGGGGTCGATGGAGGCGGTGATGCCATCGTTGGCGGCGCGCAGAATCCAACGGCGATTTTCGGCGGCGCGCATGCGCACGATTTGCAGATGCTGCCAGCGCGCGGCGGTCTTGCCGAACCATCCGTCGTTGGAGATGGTGAACAGCGCTTGCGCGCCGCCGGCCGCGAAGCGGCGCACGTAATTCGGAAACACCGATTCGTAGCAGATGAACGTGCCGATTTTGCGATCGCCCACCGGCGAAACCACCAGGCTGCGACCGGCGGCGAAATCGCCGGCTTGCCTGGATATTTTTTCCGTCAACGCCCCGAGCGGCCAGGGGACGAACTCGCCGAACGGTACGAGGTTCACCTTGTCGTAGCGGCTGATGCGAAAGCCTTCTGGCGATACGAGCGTGGCCGAATTGAGCGGCGCGCCATCGGGCGTGTGCGCCACCGTCCCCATCAGCAGATAAATGTGAGTGGAACGCGCCAAATCGGCAACTGCGGCGCGAAAGGCCGGATCTTCATCGTAATAGAACGGCGCAGCCACTTCCGGCCACAAGGCGATGGAGGGCGGATGCGCGCTTTCGATGGCCGCGGCGCGCGCGGTGTCTTCGGCCATCGCGCGTCGCGCGCGGTCCACCTGTTCGGGCGTCCAGTCCTCTTCTTCCGACAGGTTCGGCTGCACCAGCAGTGCGCTTTCGCGTCCGCGCTCGACGCCGGGCAGCGGAGGAAGCGCCAGCAGGACCAGCAGCACCGCGAGCCACGCCAACTCGCGCCGCGGCCGCCCCATCGACCGCAGCGCCAGCGCCACCGCCATCAACGCAAACACGAATGATATCCCGTACACGCCGGTGTAGGGCGCCAGGCGCATCGGCAGGCTCATATTGATGCCGGCGTTACCCAGCGCCAACCAGGCGAAGCCAAGAAAACCGTGGGTGGCCTCCACCGCGACCCAAAGCGCGGCCACTGCCGGCGTGGCCCACCAGCGGCCAACCAGCATTCCAGCCAGCAGCGCGAATACCGCCATGTGCAGGCCCTTGGTGAGGGCGAAGAGCGTGAGCAGAGCCCAGCCGGCGGCTTCGCCCATCCCGCCGTGAACGGCCAGCGTGAAGTGAATCCAGTGGCAGACGCCGAACCAGTAGACGATGCCGGACGCCCAACCGAACAGGAAGCGCCGCCACGGCCCGGGCTCGCGCGCCACGGCGATCAGCAAGGGGACGAGCGACACAGGCGCCAGCCAGGCGAAATCGAAACCGGGGAAGGCCAGCACCAGCATCCCGGCCGAAGCCAGCGCCAGCAGCCAGTTCAACACGGGCCGCGCCGCGCCTGTTCGCTCACCTCGTCCGCCATGTAGGAACTGCGCACCAGTGGGCCGCTGAAGACCATTTTGAATCCGAGTGCCATGCCATGCGCGCGGTAGCTTTCAAATCGATCGAGCGGGACGTATTCGGCCACCGGCAGATTGCGGCGCGTGGGCTGCAAGTATTGGCCGATGGTGGCCACGTCGGCGCCCGCTTGCCGCAGGTCGGCGAGCAGCGTGTGGACTTCGCCGGCGGTCTCGCCCAGCCCGACCATGAAACCGGATTTGGTCAGTACGGCTGGTGCATGAGCGCGCGCGAAGCGCAGCACGCCGAGCGATTGCCGGTAGTCCGCCTGCGGCCGCACGCGCGCGTATAGCCGCGGCACGGTTTCCATATTGTGATTGAATACGTGCGGCCCGGCATCGAGGACGCGGGCCACGGCATCGAGGTCGCCGCAAAAATCCGGTGTCAGCACTTCCACGCGCGCTTCCGGCAGCGCGCGCCGCACTTCGCGTACAGTCTCCGCGAAATGATGGGAGCCGCCGTCGGCGAGGTCGTCGCGGTTGACGCTGGTGATGACCACGTAACGCAAGCCCATTTCGGCGGCCACGCGCGCCACGTTGGCGGGCTCGGCCGGGTCGAGTTGCGTGTCGTGCCGGCGGGGATTGAGCTTGGCGACCGAACAGAAGCCGCAACCGCGTGTGCAGCGGTTGCCCAGAATCATGAAGGTGGCGGCCGACCGGCGGAAGCACTCGTGAATGTTGGGGCAGCGCGCCGACTCGCACACGGTATTGAGATTCCGCTGCCGCAGCCCGCGCTTGAGCGTGTGCAGCGATTCGTGATGCGTGCGCGGCCTGCGCGCCCACTCCGGCAGCCGGGGCCCCGGAGCATCGATATTCACCAGGTTTGTCGCGGCTTCGGGTGGCGCGCCGGCGCGCACCGGGGCTGGGAAAGAATCGGAGGGACGCGCGGGTTGACAGACGGAAGCGTCTGTCCCACTTTGCTGTCTAAGGAGTTGTACGCGGGTGGGGCAGGCGCTTTCGGCTGCCAACCGGCCCCCAACGGTTTCCTCACGGTTGAGGCGCCGTTCGGAGCCGCGAGCGTTAGCGAACGGCGTCGCATCGACACCGGGTCTCTTGGTCACGGAGTTGTGTTCCGAACTCATGCGGGCGGCCGGCCGGTTGCGTGGCGCTATTTCTTGATCGGATGAAAACCGGCGTTCTCGAGCTCGGTCTTGGCCTTGCTCATCGCCGCCGTGTCGCTATACGGTCCCACGAGCACGCGCATCAGATTGTTTCGCCCTGGCGCCACCAGCGCCGGAAATCCTTTGTCCTTGAGGCTGCGAACCACCACTTCGGCATCCGCTTCTTTGAGCGCCATCACCTGCCAGTACGAGCCCGGCGCGGCCTCTTCGGTTCCGGCCGCGGCTGGCGCGGGGCTGCCTTCCGTTGGCGCGGCTGCCGCAGCGTTCGACGACTCCGGGCCGGCGGCGGCGTTGGCATCGGCCTGGGTTTGCGTCGGCGGCGTTTCCACTCCGGCGGCCCCTGGCGGCACCGCCTGAGGCGGCGACGCGACCGGCTGCGGCCGGTCGCTCGACCCCGTGGCCGCGGTGTCCGGCAGCTTGGCCGAACGCGGAGAATTCTGGCCCACCACGTACCCGAGCGCGAAAAACACCGCGAACAGCAGAACCACGATAAACAGGCCGCTCAAGAGCTGCCCGTTGCCCAGCACCAATTCGAATTCGCCCGTCTCTCCGTCTCGCTTCATTTACACCATACCCGTATTGTCGTTTTCAAAATCAATCGGCACCAGCGCTGCGCGCATGCCGGTTTCGGTTCACACCCTGGCCAGCCGTTACGCCGGATTGGAACCGCCCGGCCCGGCCTGCGGCGGCGTTCCCGCACGATCCAGCGCACGCCCTAGAGAAGCAATTATATCTAGTGGCAGGGGGAACACGATGGTCGTGTTCTTCTCCGTGCCGATTTCCACCAGCGTTTGCAGATAGCGCAGCGTGATGGCCGCCGGCTGGTGCTGAAGCACTTCCGCCGCCATGGCCAACTTGGTGGACGCCGTATACTCGCCATCCGCGTGGATGACCTTGGCGCGCCGCTCGCGTTCGGCCTCGGCCTGCCGCGCGATGGCGCGGATCATTTGCTCCGCCAAGTCCACCTGTTTGACTTCCACCATGGTCACCTTCACGCCCCAGGTAGAGGTGTGTTGATCCAGGATGGATTGCAGGCGCACATTCAACTTCTCGCGCTGGCTTAGCAGTTCGTCCAGTTCCACTTCGCCCAGCACACTGCGCAGCGTGGTTTGCGCCAATTGTGAGGTGGCGTAGAGGAAATTAGAAACTTCCACCACCGCCAGGTTCACATCCAGCACGCGAAAATATACCACCGCGTTCACCTTCACCGTGACGTTGTCGCGCGTCACCACGTCCTGCGCAGGCACCTCCAGCGTGTCGATTCGCAGGGAAACGCGAACGATGCGGTCGATAGGCGCAAACACGAGGACGATGCCAGGGCCTTTGGGCTGCGGCAGCAGGCGGCCCAGACGAAAGATCACGCCGCGCTCGTACTCGCGCAGGATTTTGATGGCGCTCAGCAAGTAAAGCAGAATCAGGATAATCGCAATCGTCAGCACGTCCATGTTCAGCCTCCAGTTTTGTCCGCGGCCGGCTCGACGGTCAGCGTCAACTGCCGGATCGCCGTCACACGCACTTGCGTTCCGGCGGGCACGTTCTCCCGCGCGACCGCGTTCCAGTATTCTCCGTGGACGAATACCGTGCCGGCCGGCGTCAGGCCGGTCACGGCGGAGCCGATTTCGCCAACCATTCCCTGCGCGCCGGTCACCACTTTATTGCGCCGCGCGCGCACGGCGAGCGACACCAGCGCCGCCGTTATGAGGGAAAACGGGAGCGCCAGGCCGATGGCCGTGGTCCAGTGGATGCGCAGCTCGGGCAGCGGGCTATCGATCAGCATCACCGCGCCCAGCACCATCGAAACCGTGCCGCCCACGGCCAGCACGCCGTGCGCCGCGAACTTGGCCTCCAGCGCAAACAGCGTGAAAGACACCAGCAGCAGCGCCGCGCCCAGCCAGTTAATGGGCAGCACCGAGATCGCCGACAACCCGAGCAGCACCAGAATGGCGCCGATGACGCCGGGCGCGATCAGCCCGGGCGAAGAGAACTCGACGTAAATCGCCAGCGCTCCGATTACCAGCAGAATCAGGGCGATGTTGGGATCGGCGATGGCGGAGATGATGCGCTGCCGCCAGGTCTTCTCATAGACCTCGATGGTGGCGCCGCGCAATGCCAGCGTCTCGGTGCGTCCGTCGAAGCGCGTTACCGTGCGGCCATCGAGCGCCGCCAGGAGCGCGGGTGTATTCGCGGCAACCAGATCGATCAGGCGGTTGTCGAGCGCTTCTTTCTCGGTGAACGATTTGCTCTCGCGCACGGCGGTCTCCGCCAGCGCGCTGTTGCGCCCGCGCTTGGTGGTGATGCTGCGCATGTACGCGGCTGCGTCGTTCTCGACCTTCTCTTTCATCAGCGCATCCATCTCGCCGGCCATCAGCACCGGATGCGCCGCACCGGTATTTGTGCCAGGCGCCATGGCCGCCGCATCGCCCGATTCGAGAAGGAAGAAACCCGCCGACGCGGCCCGGCCGCCGCTGGGAGCCACAAAGGTCACCACAGGGACCGGCGAAGAGACGATCTCCTGAATGGTCTCGCGCATGGCGTCCATCAGACCACCGGGCGTGTTTAAGCGGACGATGAGAAGCGAGGCGTTTTCCCGCCGCGCCTGTGCGATGGCGCCGGCCACGATCTCGGTCGTGATGGGATGCACTACCCCATCCACGTCCGCGATCAGTACTGTAGGCGCCGCCGCAAACGCCTGCGCGGCGAGCCCGGCCGAAACGGCGAGAATGATGCTTGCGCGCAATCTGTTATCACTATACCTCCTGCGCCCCCTCGCCGCCGCCCGGGGACATAGCGGCTGGTCCGCCGGCTGCGATTTGAGCCGGAGGCGATGAAGACAGGCGAGCGCCTGTCACCGGTCGGCGGCGTTTCGCCGCGGTAGGCGCGGGTTATTCCTTCGGGCCGATGCCGAGGGTTTTCATTTTTCGGTAAAGATTGCTGCGCTCCAGGCCCAATAACTCGGCGGTTCTGGTGACATTGCCGGCGGTCTATTCCAGCTTTCTCAGGATGGAAAACAGGTGGCCTGTCACGGCTCTTGGAAAACACGAAGCCACTCACCGCTTTTTCCGCCTAGTGGTGCAGGGTGGGTTGGAGTGAACCCCAAAACTGAGACAGCGAGTTAAGGGAACAAATACATTGAATGGAGTGAGGAATGGATTTGTCCCGAGCTGTTTACAGTCGCGATCTGAAGATCGCCGCCATGCGCGCACT
>Ga0181529_10001346_pt1 | contig 32033 bp, 22 predicted proteins | sample PEATcosm2014_Bin_36_FD_119763 | JGI IMG/M metagenome (GOLD analysis project Ga0181529, IMG submission 119763) | Peatland microbial communities from MTU Mesocosm Facility, Houghton, MI, USA - PEATcosm2014_Bin10_30_metaG | ecosystem: Environmental > Terrestrial > Soil > Wetlands > Peat | place... | reverse complement strand
ACGCCAACGGCATGAATATCTTTCACGGCAAGGTGGTGGCGATCAAGGATGGCCAATTCGGCGCCTGGTCGCCGGGGCTAGCGGTGGGCGGCGTGGTGCGCACCGGCGACAAGTTTGTCACAGGCGAGGCGGGCCCGATCGCCGTCGAATTCTACGATCAGTATTGCGAAGAAACATCGCTGTGCGCTCCGGTAGCCATTCCGGCAGTCAAGAACTACACTAATGGCGATATCTACTTGGCTGTCACCAAGACCTATGCCAAGAAGCCGGTTCCCTTCCTGGCGAACTTCGGCTGGAAGGCCACCAATGCCACCATCTTCGGCATTGGCGGTCAAAGTACGCGCTTCGGTGGAAGATTCTTCGGCGGTCTGGGCATTCCTCTGCCCCTCGGCAAGAGCATCGTGGCCGTGCCATCGGCGGGTTTTACGCAGGAGCCGGGCACATCCAAGGGCCTGGGCACCAATCCCCCGAATGGCATTCCATTGGTGGCCGGCAAGGCAGACCTACCTACCACGGTGGACTATGCCGTGCGCGTCACTCAGCGGGAGCACCCGCATTTTGCCTTCGATATCGGAATCGGACATGTGGCGGGGAATATCGGAACGATCCCGCAGCCAACTTATCTTCCCTCTCCCAACCCACAGACTGTCTTCATTCCAGTGAATCTGGAAGCCCAAAAGGTCGTCGGTATGGGCTTCAGCTACCGCTATTGAATTGAAGAGCTTTTCGTGGTTGAACAAAAAAATTCTAATCCGCATGAGATTCATCGGACTAGAACGGAATCCTGGCAGTATACTGGCGAGTAAGCTGGCAGCAGCGGCATGGGAGATCTTCCACGCCAGCCGAAACCAATGCACCGCTCTCTACATCTTGCCGGTTGAGTGGGTATTGGTTCCCCCTTGTTCCGTGCAACTTTTGCCGGGAGATAGTGTTTCAACTCAACATACGCGGCGATTGAATTTGATTCGAATATCAGCGCCGCCAGGATTTTGGAGGATTCACCTATGCAATCTCTTCGTTCCGCGCGCTGGCTAGTGCTGGCGCTAGTTGTTTTAATGGCTGCTGTCGCGCAGCAGGCGCTCAGCCAAATCCCCGCAGGTACCACCCGTACTGGAACCTTTGTCTGGGACGGCGCACGCTGGATTCCAGCCGAAGCGGCTCCTGCTCCTGTAGCGATGGCCGACCCCAACGCCGTTGTTGCCGATACAGCGCCGCCCGCGCTGCCCGTCGAAGTGCAGCCTCCGCCGCCCGCCCCGGATCTGTTCTGGACGCCGGGTTACTGGCACTTCGGCCTGAATGGCTTTTATTGGGTTCCCGGCGCCTGGGTTCCAGCGCCCCACCCCGGCGCGATTTGGACCCCAGGCTACTGGGGTTGGACCAACGGCCGCTACTACTTCCATGAAGGCTATTGGGGTCCGCACATCGGCTACTATGGCGGCGTCAACTACGGCTTCGGCTTCGGCGGCGTTGGCTTTGCCGGTGGCGAGTGGCGCGGCGGCCATTTCTTCTATAACACCGCGGTCATCCACATCGATGTGAATGACCGGCGGTTTGGCGGCTTTGTCTTTGAGGATCACGAGCGTGTGAATAGAGGCATCGTTGTCAATCCCGGCCATGTCGCCTTTGCCGGTGGCCCCGGCGGAATCCACCACGATCCCACGCCGGATGAATCCAGAGCGATGAAAGAGTCGCATATGCCTCCTTCTCCCGTTCAGAAGCAGCACGTCGAAGCCGCCAAGGCGGACAAGACATCCTACGCCAAGGCCAATGGCGGGCATCCTGCCGCCGCCGCCAAACCGCAAATCCAGGAAAAGCATGCTCCTGAACCAATGAGCGCGCCCAAGGCTGAACTAAAGGCTATGCCCAAAGCAGAGCCCAAGGCTATGCCAAAGGCTGAACCAAAGGCCGCGCCAAAGGCTGAACCAAAGGCTGAGCCTAAGGCTATGCCAAAGGCTGAGCCCAAGGCTATGCCAAAGGCTGAACCAAAGGCCGAACCAAAAGCTGCGCCCAAAGCAGAGCCCAAGGCCGCGCCAAAAGCTGAACCAAAGGCTCAACCAAAGGCTGAACCAAAACCAGTCGCTAAACCGGCAAACAAGCCCGCGCCCAAGGAAGAACCCAAGAAGAAGAAGTAGCGGTAGAGCTTTTTCTCGCTGCCATGCAATCAGGCCCACGGTCAACCGTGGGCCTGATTGTTTTTCAAAGATCTGGCAAGGTTTGGTTGGCTCATGCAGGTGGTCTGTTTGAAACAAAAATTGGCTGACTAAAATGCCCGATTCTTTAATGGAACAGCGCAACAGGCCGATAAATAAGAAGAATAGGAAGACAGCTCTGCTTTAAATTTGGCTTGATATAAGCCGGGCAATGGTTGCATGGGGCACTAAGTCAGCCGTGAAAAGATGAAAAAAACTGAAAGATCGGCAAGATACCGGAGCGCTTTGCCCACCAGAGCAGTTCTCTGTCTTCTGCCCCAGATTGTCTTTCTTTTCTTCTTTGCGCCGGCTGTTTCCCAACCCTTGCCTGCGCATAGGGTATTGCGGACTGTCAACGAAATTCAGCGGCTGAGTAAATATCAGGCCGGCCAGTCCTTTCCCGTCGATTTGCAGGGAGTGGTGACTTACTTCGATCCTGACTGGAAGATTATCTTTGTGCAGGATTCCACCGGTCCGGTCTTCCTCTCGATTCCAGCCGGCAACACGGTCCATTATCCAGCCTTCTCTCGCGTCCGTTTGCAGGCTATTGCCGTGGTTGGAATGCATGCTTGGAACCTGACCCATCCAGTGCTGCACCTTCTCGGCCCCGGTGAATCTCCCAAAGCGCTTGCCTACAGCGTCTCCGATTTGAACGCATCCGTCTCCGTAAGCAGCTTCGTCAGCACCGAAGGCGTGCTGCGCCCCTGCGATCAAAGAAACATGGGCCGCGTCTGCTATCGCATCTTCGATGGAAGATCGATGGCTTGGGTGATCGTTCCCATGCAGGTTAACACCGCCTCGCAAAACCTGATCGGCGCGACCGTACGCCTCAAAGGCGCTTGCGGAATGCATCCCGATGCATCAGGAAAGCTGGTGGGTGCGCAGCTCTACGTGAATGATCTCGATGCCATTGAAAAGATAGACAACACTCCGGTCCAGAACTTTACCTCTCCGGCCATGCCGATCGCCAGCCTGCATCCGGCCGACGCCGATCAGCGATTAATTCATCCCGTGCATATTCGCGGCACAGTCACCTGGAAGTCACCCCAGCAGGCCATGCTTCAGGATGCGTCGGGAAGCGTCAGCATCAAAATATTGGAAATCGGCAATCTGCAACTCGGCGATACGGTGGACGTGGTAGGTTTTCCCGGCGATGGGGAACTGACTCCTGTGGTGCTCTCCGATGCCATTGCACATCTGGCCCAAAACTCGCAAATCGGCTATATTGCGCCTCGCGATGTGACAGCCAGGGAGATCGTCAACCAATCGCTGTACGGGGTCAGGGTACGCCTGAAGGCCCGCCTGATTGGTCATGATGACCGCACAGCCGAAAATACCTACTATTTCTCCGCCGGCAAGGTGCGCTTCAGCGGCCGTCTTCCGAACGGCAATACCGCCCAGATCACCGGCCTGCCCAACGGCTCCTATGTCGAGTTGACGGGAGTCGCGGCGCTGCGCCGAACCAATGTCAAGGTGCCGGAGTCCTTCCAACTGCTGATGGAATCTCCCTCCGACATGGCACTCGACCGCAATGGCTGGTTCTCCTTTGAGCATCTCCTCATGCTGGTCAGCGCCCTGGGCCTGTCTGTCTGTGTGGTTCTTGTCTGGGTGACCATGCTGCGGCGCACGGTACGCAAACAAACTGAAATCATCCGCTCCGCGATGGAGAACGAACTCCAGCTCGCCTCGCAATACCAGCGCCTCTTCGAGCGCAACCTCGCCCCAGTCTTTCGCTGGCGCCCGGACGGCTCCTTTATCGATTTCAATATGGCCTTCGTTCGTCTGCTGGGCATGAGCAAGCGCGAGGAACTGGCCTCCTCCAACTACTGGGATTTTGAAACCGAACCGGAGAAGCGAGAGCTGTTGCGCGCATCCCTGATCAACAATGAAACGCAAAGCAATCGCGATGCTTCGCTGCGCCGCATCGACGGCGTTCAAATCCATCTGCTGATGAACATCACGCCAGTGGATTCGCCCAAGGGAACCATCTATGAAACCACGGCCATCGACATCTCCGACTTGCAGCACCGCCAGACAGAGCTGCAAATTGCGCGCGACGCCGCAGTTGTCGAATCACTCAAAGATCCGTTGACGGGACTGCCCAATCGCCGCATGGTGACGGAAAACATTGACCGTCTCATGCGTCAACTCAAAAAAGATGGCGGATTGATTGGCTTGCTTTTCATCGATCTGGACGGCTTCAAAACGGTCAATGACAACTTGGGCCACTCGGCCGGAGATATGTTGCTGATCGAGGTGGCGGAACGGCTGCGCGCCCGGGTGCGTCAGAATGACATGGTTGCACGCCTCGGCGGCGATGAATTCCTGGTCATTCTTAATGAGATTCGAGCCAAGGACGAGGCGGCGCGCGTGGCTGCCGACCTGCTCGAGGCGCTCTCCATTCCATTGCTTGCCGAAGAAAACACGCTCTCTGTCAGCGCCAGTATCGGCATCAGCGTCTATCCGGAGACAGCCTCTGATGCCGATGAGTTGATCCGCCAGGCCGATTGCGCCATGTATGCCGCCAAGCGGAATGGCAAGAATCGATGGATTCATTACGCCATCGAATTGGAAGCGCAAATCCCGGAACCGGCAGGTCGCGAGCGCTGAAACAGGCTGTGCGAGCGAACAGCGAGCGACGAGCCCCACAGCAGGTGGGATTGGCACACCCGGAAAACGGAAAGAGCCGCCCGGCAACAGGGCAGCTCTCTCCTCAGGGAGAATAGTTCCAACGGAGGCAAAACCATCAGAACTTTCTGGCTGCATAGTATGTGCCGTGGAAGGGAGTGTCAAGGATAAATCTATCTCGGAATAAGATGTATGTTTTCAACGACTTTCAAGATACTCTAAAAAGAATCCACAAGGGGTTAATTCGTTTTTTGTTCGCCTTGTTACTTCTTTTATTTCCTTTATTTACCCTATTAAGCTCGGGATTTCCCGTCATTTTTCGGGTTTCCGCCCGCGCTTTCACAACGGAGTTCAACATCGCCGTTGGTGACCCACGAAGACAAACAAACTGTCGCGCCGACCTCCCTGTGGGCTGTAGTGTGGATCTCCGGGTCCTCGCTTGTTTCCGCATGGAAACTACCCTCCAAATCCGAGGAGTATCCCCTGCTCACTTCCGCAGATCGATCCGAATGAACTCCTCATCGAAGACCGACGAGGCCGGTAATCCGCGCGCCTTCCGATAAAAAGCGCGAAAGCCGCCCAGGAATAGACCCAGGAAGAGCGAGATGCCGCAGACCACCAGCGCCAGGAGGGCAATGCCCAGCAGCAACTTGCCTGTCTTTAGCACCTCGCTCTCGACCGGCTGCTGCATCGAGGTCAGATCGGCCTCAAAGTGAACCGCCGCCAGCAGTTTGTGGCTTTCGTCGGGAATGGCGTCGCCACTGACCACGGCCACCAGCGGTCCGCTGCGCTTCACTTCCAGTGAGACGAGATCGGAGTCCTGCAATCCCTTGGTCCAGCCGGCCTGCGTCTGCTTGTCGGCGTGCTTGCAGCCTTCGATATAAGCGCGAATCTTTGTCTCCTGCGCCGCGGCCATCTGCGGCGTTGGATAGTCGATAATGGTGAGCACGGCCGGGCCGGAGTGCAGCGAGTAGTTCGCGGTTACCGCCTCTGCGCCGCGATCAAAGCCCACCAGATCGGCTGGCAGCACGCCGCCCGCGCCTCTATAGCTGGCCGGGCCAACGGCATAGTGCGTCGTCTGGGCGTCCAAATTGGACTGCGGCAGATTGGCAAGAATCGGAGGCGTAAGCGCTTTGGAGCCATCGGGCTGCGGCAGCTCAGCCGCCAGCTCGCGCAGCTCCGAACCACTCATCGGCTCAATCTGCGAAAACGTTGCATCGACGACGGTATCGCCAACCCAGAAGAGCACCCGGTTGTGGTTCGAGGTTGCTCCTGCGCCGATCTGCTCCTTCGGCCAGCCGTTCTGCCGGTAAAAAGAATACGCGCCGTAAGCGCCGCTGGCATCGCGGAAGCGCAGCGCGCGCACGGTCAGCGTCTCGCCGCCGCGCTTGTACACGGCCAGTTCAGCGCCGGTAAACTCATACTCGTCGAGCGCCGCGGCAATCGCCGCATCTGCCTGGGTCGCGCCGGAAATCTTTATCGGTGCGCTCGCCGCCGTCCATCCGGCAAAGTCCTCCGGCAGCATAGACTTCAGAACCGGCGCAGGCGCAGGTCGCGTCGCGTTCTGCAAAGCCGGGCTCTGCGCCAGAGCCAGAACCGCGCCCCCTGCCAACATCGCCGAACAAGCCAATACCAGAAACTTCCGCATGCGCATACTCCCATCTTCAAGGGTACACGCAGCCGCTCAGTCCCGACGCGAGATTCCATAGCAGAAAATGTGCGAAGCTCTATTGTCTTGGCGCCAACCAAAAAATCAACCGGGGATCATTGGTCGTGAGCGAAAATCCTTTTCGGTGCGTCCAAGAAAGAACTGACCTCTTCAGGCCGCTCAACCTGAGGAGAGCTTGAGGCGCGCGTGTCCATTGGTTCTACGCGGCTCGTTCTGTATATTGAAGAAAACCTGTTCCACTGAAGCAGGCCTGAATGTTTCTACCCTTGGTTGTTGTTGGCCTACCTGTAAAAGCCGCCACCCTGTTCGACAGCCCGAAAGGCTTGGCCAATCCCGTGCCTCCAGCCGCTTACAGTGATGCATTCCATCTCGGCAATCGAACTCTTTTGCTGTCAACCTTGACGATCTGTGCCGCACTTCTGGGGTCGGGTTGCAAAGCAAAGACATCCAATTCTGTTTCCAGTTCTTTCTCCCTCGCCGCGTCACCCAACGCCACGCCAAGACTGAAGGGCACCACGGCCGCCGTAGAGGCTCGATCAATCCAGGCGCCGCTTTTGGCCGGCCAGCAAGTTAGTACTTTGACGATCACCAAGCTCATCTCCAGCGGAAGCCGCGTGAAAAAAGGGGATTTGCTGGTGGAGTTTGACCGCCAGGCACAACTGCGCGACTCGATTGACCGCCAGGCCGAAAGCGCCACGCAAAATGAAAACGTTCTGGAAGCGAAGGCCAAGGAAGAGGCTGCCGTGGCCAAAGATGAAACCGAGATCAAGCAGGCCGAAAGCGCTTTGAGCAAAGCCAAACTGGAGATGGAAAAGGTTGAGCTGCTCTCGCGCATCGATGCCGAAAAGGCGCGCGAAGATCTGGATGAAGCCGAAGCCACGCTGACGCAATTGAAGGCGACCTTCGACCTGAAGCGCAAGGCGGCCCAGGCCTCCATTCGCATTCTTGAAATTCAGCGCGACCGCACGCGCGAGACCATGCTGCATTCTCTGGCCAATGCAACGTTGATGCAGATTCACTCGCCCATCGACGGATTGGTGGTCTTCAACACCATCTGGAAGCAGGGGCACATGGGCGAAGTGCAGGAGGGTGATCAGGTTCGGCCGGGCGTGCCTTTTCTGCAGGTGATCGATCCCTCTCGGATGGAGGTTCGCGCGCCGGTCAACCAGGAAGATCTGGTTCGTCTGAATGTGGGGCAAACGGTAGCGATGCACCTTGATGCGTATCCAGATCTGACTTTTCACGGACGACTGGAATCCATTGATCCTTTGGGTCAAAAAGGCGATTTCTCTCCGCAGTTGCGCACCTACTCGGCCGTTTTTTCCATCCAGGGAAACGATCCACGGCTGATGCCGGATCTATCGGCGGCAGTGGATCTTACAGGCGAAAACAGCTCTGGGAGTGCTTCCCAATGAAAACGTGGCGGAAGAATGTAAGTCGAAGAAAGAAGGCTCTGACCGCGCTGATCGCTCTCGCTGTGGGCAGCGTTGGCATTTATGCTCTGGCACACGCATCGAAAAAGGCTCCCATATTGCCCACCATGCAAGTCAAGCGCGGCGAGTTTCTGGATGTGATTCAGTTTCGCGGCGAATTGAAGGCCATGAAGTCTCAAACCATCATTGCCCCGGCCAACGTGGGAGATTTGCAGATTCTGAAGATCGTGCCCGATGGCACGCAAGTGAAAGAGGGCGATGTTCTGGTTCAGTTTGATCCGACCCAAACGCAGCAGAACCTGGCGCAATATCAATCGACACTGAAATCGTCTCAAGCCGAGATCGAACAGATTCGCGCCCAGGGCCGATTGAGCGTCGAGCAGGATACAACCGCGGTGGTCAAGGCGCGATACGACCTGGCGGTGGCCAAATTGGATGCCAGCAAGAGCGAAGTGGTTTCCAAGATCGAGGGCGAGGAAGCCGATCTGAAAGTGGCTGACGCCGAGCAGGCCTTGCGCCAGGCGGAGGCGCAGCTCAACAGCGATCAATCGATCGATGTTTCCGCCATCAACAGCAAGAAGCAGGCCAGCAAAAAAGCCGATTACGACGCCGAACGGGCACGCAAGGCGCTGGCCGCAATGACGCTGACGGCTCCGGCCAGCGGGACAATCAGTCTTCTCAAGATCTGGCACAACGGCAGCGAAACCGTCTTCAAAGCCGGCGAGCGCGCTTGGAGCGGGCTGGCCATGGCGGAGCTGCCCGACGCCTCGAGTTTGCGAGTCACCGCGCGCGTGGATGAAACTGAGCGCGGGCGCCTGGCGGTTTTGCAGCCCGTAACCGTGCAGTTGGACGCCATTGCCGACCGCGAATTCACGGGCAAGGTGGAGCGCATTGGCACAATCGCAAGCGCCGATTTTTCCGCCGGATGGCCCTTTCCGCGCAACTTTGATGTTGAGATCGCCCTCGATCAGAGCGACCCGCGTCTCAAGCCAGGCATGACCGTGCAAGCCACCGTCATTGTCGATCGCATCCCCAATGCCATCACCATCTCCGCGCAGGCTTCCTTCGTCAAATCCGGTCAGACAGTGGTTTATCTCTGGAATGGATCGGCGTTTGTGGAGCGCCCCATTCAGATTGAACGGCGCAGTCGCGATCGTATTCTGGTGGCCAGCGGACTGCGCGAAGGCGACCAAGTCAGCCTCAAAGATCCAACGGTGAAGGAGTGAGAACGCCCGCATGAAACGACCTCGTGGCATTGCCGCAATTCTCGTTCTGCTGACGCTCGCCGCAGCCGCCGGCGCGGTGATGGCGGCGCGGCGCGTTCATCTGCCTTCCAAGAAAGATGAACTCCCATTGGCTCTGGTCAAGCGCGGCACGCTCGATCTGGAGGTCCACGCGACCGGAGAGCTCCGCGCCAGCCACGAACTGATGCTCACCGCTCCAGCCATCGGCGGCGACTCGTTGCAGATTACCGAACTCGCGCCCACCGGCGGCATGGTTAAAAAAGACGATCTTGTCTTTGCCTTTGATCCCAGCGAACAGCATTACAAACTGGAGCAGAACCGCTCTGAATATCTGCAAGCCGAGCAGGAGATTGTTAAGGCCAAGGCCGACGCCGTGGTGCTTGCCGCGGAAGATAAAGTCGCCTTGCTCAAGGACCGCTACAATGTGCGCCGAGCCGAGCTGGACGTGCAGAAGAACGAACTCGAAAGCAAGATTGACGCGGACAAGAACCTGCTGGCGCTTGATCAGGCCAAGCGCGTCTTGACCGAGCAGGAAAAGGACACCGAGTCGCACAAGGCCACTGGCCAGGCTGCCATCTATCTGGCGCAGGAAAAATCCAACAAAGCCAGACTGGCCATGGATCAGGCGCAGTTGAATCTGGGAAAGATGCAGGTTACCGCGCCCATGAATGGACTCATATCCATTCAGAAAAACCAGCAGGCCGCGGGCGGAATCTATTTTACCGGCATGAGCCTTCCGGATTTTCGCGCCGGCGATCAAGTCAATCCCGGCACCGCCATTGCCAATGTCGTAGACCCCATGAGCCTCGAACTTACCTCCAAAGTCAGTGAGCAGGATCATGGAAACATTCACCAGGGAGAACCTGTCGAGGTCACTTTCGACGCCTTGCCCGGGCGCGTCTTTCATGGCGTGGTCAAAAGCTTGGGTGGAGTCTCTACGCGGCCCATGTGGGATGCCAGCTCCAGCGGCGGCTTTGAGGTGACCATCCAACTGACCGAAAGCGACCCGCGCCTGCGCTCCGGCTTCACCGCGCAGATTCTCTTCAAGGGCGGCAGCCAGTCCAACGTGCTCACCATCCCCCGGCTAGCGCTCTTTCTCAAAGACGGCAAGCGCATTGTCTACGTCAAATCCGCCAACGGCTTCGATCCGCGCGAGGTTACGATCAAGAGCCAAAGCGAAAGCCGCGCCGCCGTGGAAGGCGTCGATGCGGGCAGCCTGGTGGCGCTGATCGATCCCACCGCGCCGCGCAAATCCACCGCCCCTGGCTCCGCCAACGGCAGTATCGAAGGGACACCCTGATGACCGCGATTGAAACACTGCTTTCGGAACGCTTCCTGGTCGCCTACCAGCAGTGGATGCGCGATGTGCAGTTGGGCGTTCAGAACCTGATGCTGCATGGGTTGCGCTCGCTGCTGACCATGCTGGGCATGATCTTTGGCGTGGCCGCCGTGGTGGCCATGCTCTCGATCGGCGCCGGCGCGCGGCAAAGGGTGATGGCCCTGATCGAACAGATGGGAGTGCATAATCTGATTGTCGAAGCCAAGGAAACCATGGAGTGGCAAGCCCATCAAAAGGTCCGCAAAATCTCACCCGGCCTCACACTTCAGGATTACCGCGTCATTCAAGCCGATGTGGAAGGCATTGTGGACGCGACTCCACGCAAGCAACTCACTCCGCAGAAAATCCTACCCAAGTCGCAGCGCGATATGCCGGTGGTGATGGGCGTCAATTCCACCTATCAGAGCATCGCCGGGCTGCACCTGCTGAACGGCGCTTTCTTCAACCAATCGGAGGACGACCAAGGCGCGCCGGTCTGCGTGCTGGGCGCGGCCGCCAAGTGGAATCTCTTTGGAGCCGCAAACCCTATCGGTCAGTACGTCAAAGTGAATGAGCAATGGCTGCGCGTCATCGGCGTGGTCGGTCCTTTGCTCAGCTCGCAGGGCGACTCGGCATCTTCGACTTCAAGCGACGTAAACAACAACATCTACATTCCGCTCAAGTCGTCCATGCTTCGCCTGGAAGACAGTTACAGCGATGTGCGGGACGAGATCGACGGCATCTATTTGGCCATGAGCGAGAAGAGCAATCTCTCCGAGGCGGCGCAGGTGATTCATGCGGTACTCGATTCCTCGCATCACGGCGCGGACGATTACAGCGTCATTGTTCCGGCGGAATTGCTCGCCCAGCAGAAGCGCACCGAGCAGATGTTCAACACCGTGATGGTGGCCATCGCCTCCATCTCTCTGCTGGTCGGCGGCATCGGCATCATGAACATCATGCTGGCCAGCATCCTTGAACGCACGCGCGAAATCGGCTTGCGCCGCGCCGTGGGCGCTCGCCAGTCAGACATCGTTCGTCAGTTTGTCGTCGAGGCTATGATGATCTCCTTTGCCGGTGGCAGCATCGGCGTGGTCTTTGGATTCTTTATCTCGCGCGTCATTGCGTGGCTGGCCGGCTGGTCCACCATCGTCACCTTCAGCTCCATCGCGTTGGCTTTTCTTGTTTCCATCTCCGTCGGCCTGGTCTTCGGCATCTATCCCGCCACCAAGGCCGCGCGCCTCGACCCTGTGGAGGCCATTCGCTATGAATAAACCGAAACCTATTTCTAATAGGAATAACACCCATTCAATTCATTCCAAGCGTAGAACAAAATTTTGGAGCACCGCCATGAAGTTCACACTCTGCGCAGTCTTTTTTCTCTCGCTGCCGATTTTATCGTCCCCGGCCCAGTCTCCGGAGAGCTATCGAGGCCTGCTCACCGCGCGCGTCCGTTCCGATAAAACCCCCGCCCCCTCGCATCTGGAAGCCTACGTGCAGGACAATAAGCTCACCCTAAGCCTGCGCGACGCCATTCTGCTCGCCCTTGAAAACAACAGCAACATCGCTCTTGAGGAAACGCAGATTGAATACCAAAAATTCAATCTGCTTGGAAGCTACCAGCCCTTTGATCCACAACTGCAAAGCACGCTCAACATCAACCGCTATTCCACTCCCAGCTACAGCCAGTTGCAGGGCGTGGGCACGTCCAGCACCATCGCGGTCAACGCACTCACCCAGACCGGCCAGGTCACGCTTTCGCAAACCTTCACCCCCGGAACCAACCTCCAGGCTTCTTTAAGCAGCGGCAAATATTCCACCAACAGCTCGTACAACTATTTCAATCCCTACTTCAATTCCACCTTTCTTTTTCAATTCACCCAGCCGCTATTGCAGAATGCCGGCCGCTTCGCCAACACCGCGCAGTTGGTCATCGCGCGGCGTTCGCTGGCCCAATCGCGCGCTAGCTTTGAAGCCCAAGTCAACGATGCCATCCTTCAAGTCATCAATCAATATTGGTATGCCGTCCAATCCCGCGGCGCGCTGGAGGTGCAGCAGAAGTCGCTCAGCCTTGCGCAGGTCAGTTACGAACGCGACAAGCGCTCCCTTGAACTTGGCGCCTTGCCGCCGTTGGACATCTATCGCTCCGAGTCTCAAGTTGCCGCAGTTAAAGTGCAGGTCATTCAAGCCGGCTATGCGCTAACCCAGGCTGAAGACGCTCTGCGCCTGGCCATCGGCGCCAACCAGGACCCGCGCTTTCGCACCCTGCCGCTCAATCTGACCGAGCAACCCCAGCCCCAAGGCTCCCTGAAAGACATTGACCTGGAGTCGACTTTGGCGCAGGCCCTCAGCCAGCGTCCGGAGATTGAAGCATCCAAAGACGCGCTCGCGAATGACAAGACCAGCATTGAGTATGCCCACAATCAGCTCAAACCAAACCTCACGCTCACCGGCTTCTACCAGAGCACCGGACTCGGCGGCAATGAATATAACCTCACCACCGGACAATTGATTTCGCCGGGAGGCTTTGGCTCGTCGATGGGTCAGACCTTCGGCTTTGGCTTTCCCGGCTACGGCGGCGCGCTGACGCTGAACCTGCCCATCCGCAATCGCGGCGAACAGGCGCGGCTGGGCTCTGCGCTCGTCTCGCGCTCGCACGATCAGTACAACGCTCGCCAGATTCAGGAGCAGATCACCCAGCAAGTCACCGATGCCGTCCATCTATTGGAAGAAGCAAAACAGGCGCTCGAAGCCGGCAAAATTTCTTTTGACCTTGCACAAAAGTCTCTGGCCTCCGATCAGCGCAAATTTGAACTTGGCGCCGAAACCAACTTCTTCGTTCTCGACTCGCAGACCAAACTGGCCGCCGCCGAACTCACCCTGCTCCAAACACAAGTCAACTATCAGGTGGCTCTGGCAACCGTAGAACACGCAACAGCCAGCTTGCTCGAGCCCTATCACCTGAAGATCGCCGACCTTTCCAAGTAGGAATAGCAGCAAGAAAGATTGCCAACCGACCCAATGCGCGCCGTAAGCTAGTATCTGGGAGCTGAACGCTGGAAGCTGTTTCTCATCCACGGTATCTCGGCCTTGATGTCGGCAACCGGCGCATTGGCGTTGCGGTGTCGGATGAATTGGGGTTGACCGCGCAGCCCGTGCTGACGCTCGAGCGGCGGCACAATCAGCGCGAGGATTTGCGCTCTCTCGGCCGCCTCTGCCGTCGCTTTGGCGTAGTGGGCATCGTGGTGGGCAATCCCGTGCATCTCTCCGGCGAGGCCAGTCCGCAGGCCGTGAAGACCCAAGCCTTTGCCGCCAAGCTGGGCGCGCTGACCGGTTTGCCGATTCACCTGTGGGATGAGCGCTTGACCACTCGCGAGGCGCATCAGATTCTGTACGAAGCCGGTCACGCGCGCCAGGAGCACAAGCGTGTGGTGGATCAGGTGGCGGCTACGCTGATTTTGCGGTCCTTTATGGAGCAGAGGTCAGGGGTCAGAGATCAGGGATCAGAAAGATCCTGAGTTGACATCAAATGATATAAATTCATGGGAGACTTTCACTGTCTCGCTCCGCGCTTGACATTGGCTTGTGTGCGCTTTAGCGTTGGAAACCGTAGAGTAAGTTGAAACGTCTAGGAATAAGTTGGGGCTGGATCGTGTGTTTTTGATCCCTGATCCCTGAAAGAGGAAACAGATGAAGTGTTTTGGATTGCGATGGATGGCTGCGGCACTGGTGTGTAGCGCAGCGGTGTGGACGGCTGGGGCGCAACAGGCTCCCAAGCCCGCTTATTTGGACACCACATTGACCGCCGAGCAGCGCGCTGCCGATCTGGTGCAGCGTATGACGCTGGATGAGAAAGTGACCCAGCTCGTCAACCAGGCGCGCGCCATTCCTCGGCTCGGTGTGCCCTACTACGATTGGTGGAGCGAGGCGCTGCATGGCGTCATCAATAACGGCGTCACCGAGTTCCCCGAGCCGGTCGGCCTTGCTGCCACCTTTGACACGCCCGCGATTCACTCTATGGGCGAGGCCATCGGCACGGAAGGGCGCATCAAATACGTGCAGGCCCAGCGCGCTCACGAGAAGAATCTCTTCCTCAAGGGGCTGGACTTTTGGGCTCCCAACGTGAACATCTTCCGCGATCCCCGCTGGGGACGTGGCCAGGAGACCTACGGCGAAGATCCCTTCCTGACGGCGCGCATGGGCGTGGCCTTTGTCACCGGTATGCAAGGCGACGATCCGTTGCACTATCTGGTCATCTCGACGCCCAAACACTTTGCCGTTCACTCCGGCCCTGAGCCTACGCGGCATTTCGCGGATGTGGACGTCAGCAAGCACGACGAACTGGACACGTACCTGCCGGCCTTTCGCGCCACGGTTACCGAGGGCAAGGCCGGTTCAGTAATGTGCGCCTATAACGCCATCAATGGGCAGCCCGCCTGCGCCAGCGATTTTCTTCTGGTGGACCAGCTTCGCAACAAGTGGGGCTTCAAGGGCTACGTAGTCTCGGACTGCGGCGCCGTGATTGACGTCTTCAACGGCCACCACTTCAAGACCTCGCAGCCGGAAGCATCGGCTACCAGCCTCATCAAAGGCATGGACAATGAGTGTGCGGACGGTGGCCCACCGATCACCGGCGACCACGACTACAAGCCTTATGCCGACGCCGTCAAGCAGGGCTTTCTCAAAGAGAGCGACATTGACGTCACTCTGAAGCGCCTCTTCACGGCACGCATGAAGCTGGGTATGTTCGATCCGCCAGAGGCTTTTCCTTACTCCAAGATCGACGAGAATGAGCTTGACTCTGCCGCGCACCGCGCCTTGTCTCGCAAGATCTCCAACGAATCCATGGTGCTGCTGAAGAATGATGGCGTGCTTCCGCTCAAGACTCAAGGCACGAAGATTATCGTCGTCGGTCCGCTGGCCGAGCAGACCCGCTTCCTGGTGGGCAACTACGCCGGCCAACCCACGCATACCGTTTCCATCCTGGACGGCATCCGCACGGAATTCTCAAACGCGACTGTCAGCTACGTTCAGGGCACGCAGTTCCTCGGTCACGATGCCGAGCCGGTGCCTGCCTCCGCGCTGAGCGTCGATGGAAAGCCGGGCGTCAAAATCGACTTTGCTCAGATGGATATGAGCGACATCAACCACCCCGGCCGCTCAGCCTCGCTGGCCTCGCGCATCGACCCTGTTCTGGACATTTCGCTCAAGCCTTTTCCGCCAGAGACCAAAGGCGCCCAGAGGCTTTCCATCCAATGGACGGCCGACCTGACCGCCCCGGAGACTGGCGACTACAACCTTGGAATGCTGGCCAATGGTTTCTTCCGCATGCGCCTGGACGGCAAGAGCGTAACCTCTGCCTGGGGCTCGGACGGCAAGGAAGCCAAAGTCGGCCACGTGCACCTGGAAGCCGGCAAGCCCGCCAAGCTGGAGGTTGATTACGCCCCCAACGAGAACGGCTATGACACCAACACCAACAACGGGCCCATCGCCAAGCTGGTCTGGTCAAAGCTGGACCGGAGGCCGCAGCCAGCAGCCATTGAAGCAGCCCGGAATGCCGACGTGGTGGTAGCCGTGGTGGGCATTACCAGCGAACTCGAAGGCGAAGAGATGCCCGTCGACGAACCCGGCTTCAAGGGCGGCGACCGCACCTCAATCGACCTGCCCAAGCCGGAAGAAGATCTGATTGAGGCTCTGGCCTCAACCGGCAAGCCGCTGGTGGTGGTGCTGGTCAACGGCAGTGCGCTGGGCGTCAACTGGGCCAAGGAGCACGCCAACGCCATTCTGGAAGCCTGGTATCCGGGCGAAGAAGGCGGCGCGGCGGTGGCCGAAACGCTCAGCGGCAAGAACAACCCCGCCGGACGCCTGCCGGTCACTTTCTACAAGAGTGTCGATCAGTTGCCGCCCTTTGAGGATTACACGATGAGGGGCCGCACCTATCGCTACTTCCAGGGTGAGCCGCTCTTCCCGTTCGGTTACGGCCTGAGCTACACCACCTTCAGCTACAGCGGATTGACCGTCCCGGCCGCTCCGGTGGCGGCGGACAAACCGATCGTGGCTGAGGTCACCGTCACCAACACCGGCAAACTCGCCGGCGACGAAGTGGCCGAGCTCTATCTGGAATTTCCTAAAGTTCCCGGCGCGCCGAATCTTGCGCTGCGCGGCTTCCAGCGGGTTCACTTGGAGGCGGGCGCCAGCCAGAAGCTGCGCTTCGAGCTGAGTATGCGCGACATGAGCATGGTCACCGAAGCCGGTGAGCCGATTGTTGCCGCGGGCCAATACACCGTTTTCATCGGCGGTGGCCAGCCCCGTACAAGCGCTCAGGTCGTTTCAAAGAACTTTGAGGTTGCCAACACGCAGCAGTTGCCGGAGTAATCTACCCACTATTTGAACAAAATAAACTTGGATTCCCAGGTCTGGATCTTCGGACCTGGGAGTCCAAAAACTCCGCCTGTGTTCTGAAAAGATAGATAACTTCGCTGATTAAAATTTCTGCTTAAACCCCAGCCGAAACCAGCATCCCAAGCCTGACCGGCGACAGCTTCAACCCGTCGGCCCGATCCCGGAAGTAGCGCTGATTGAGCTGCTCGTAATCCAACTGTTCAAAGCGCGTAAAGCCCGCCAAGCTCAACTCCGCCTCCATCGTCTCCGGCGTAAAGAAGAGCCGGAAGGGCTCGCCCGCCGCCGCCACGCGCTCCGCCACCCGCTCAAAGGCCACACGCCCCACGGCGTTCAGAGTCTCCGGCGCAACCGCATAATCAAAGCCCACGCCGCTCCCAGCCGGAAGCTCGGCAATGGTGCGCATCGTCGCGCGAAAGGCCTCGAGCGTCAGGTACGGCGCCACGCCCATCCAGCCAAAGAATGCAGGCATCTGCGCGTTCAATCCCGCCTGCGCCAAGTCTTCGGCCAGCGTGTGGTGCTCCAGATCGAGCGTGGCGTAGGTCAGCGACTCCGGCGCTGCAATCCCCGCCCGCTCCAGCATCCGCCGCTTGGCCTTCTGCGAGGCCGCCAGATCCGCCTCAATGACCCGCAAATCCGGAAAGGGATTCCGATAGGCAAAGGTGTCCAGCCCCGCGCCCAGCACCACGTATTGCCTGCCGCCCCGCGCCACAAACCCGGCCAACTGCTCTTCCACATAGCGGCTGCGTACGGCCATGTACGCCCGCGCGTCGCGCCCCACCGGATGCATCGCGCGCTGAATCTTGTCCGCAAACTCTCCGCTCACCAGGCGCACGGCAATCGGATCGTCCAGCACCGGCGGCCGGTCCGCCAACTGATGCGCCGCCCGCCGGATCGCCACCCCCAACGCCGTCTTGCTCGCCTTGCCTGTCTCCATGAAATTCAGTGTAGACCACCATATTCGGATGCACCCTTCTCGCCCTTTGGGTGCCCCACCCTCGCCGCGTCTTTGTTTTTGCGGCTAGGGTGGGATGCGTGGAGCGTAAGATAACTCCCATGAACTGGATTGTTTGGGCTTTGCTTTCCGCAATCTTTGCCGCCGCCACGGCCCTGCTGGCCAAGGTGGGCGTGGCGCACGTGGACTCCAACCTGGCCATGGCGCTGCGTACCAGCGTGGTTGTGGTCTTTGCATGGGCCATAGTCTTCGCACTCGCCCGTCCGGAGGCTGGCGGACTCGCGGAAGTGCGTTCGCTTGACCGCCGCACGCTGCTCTTTCTCACCCTCTCGGGCCTCGCCACCGGACTCTCCTGGCTCTGCTACTTCCGCGCCCTACAGCTTGGCCCTGCCTCCCGCGTCGCTCCGCTGGACAAGCTCAGTGTTCCGCTGGTCATGGTCTTTGCATGGCTGTTGCTTGGCGAAAAGCTCACCGCTCCCGCACTCATCGGTGGTCTGCTCATCACCGCAGGCGCGGTGGTGATGGTTCTCGGTTGAAGATTTGCGCGAAAGAACAGACTTGATCTTTGGGTTGAGGTTCTCTGGCGAGCTATCGAACGCTGCTCAAATCCAGCCGCAGCAGCTTGGCGGGGTCCAGATACGCGCCCTGCCAGCGGACGGCCCAATGCAGGTGCGGCCCGGTGACCCGGCCGGTGGCGCCGCTCAGGCCGATGGCGTCGCCCGTTGCCACCTTCTGGCCCTCTTTTACATCGATCCGGCTCAGGTGCATGGAGATGGTATACAGCCCCAGGCCGTGGTCGATCACCACGCAGCCGCCCTCATAGTAGAGTGGGCGGGCCAGCACCACCACGCCGCTGTTCCCCGCCCGCACCGGCGTCCCCGCGGGAGCGCGGAAGTCCATCCCTTTGTGGATGCTGGCCAGTTTGCCGTTGAAGGTGCGGCGCGTGCCAAAGCTGTCCGTGGGCTCGGCAATGACCGGCGCGCGAAAGTTGGCCGACCAGAGCGGTTCGGTTGCGCTCACGCCAAAGATCCTATCCTTGATCTGCCGGTCTTCAGCAATCTGCTTCAACTCATCCGGGCCGGGCGAGACGAACTTCGGCTCGACGGTCAGCGCGCCGGTCTTGTAATGGGCGGCATGAATCAAGACGGAGCGGCTGAGGTCGCGCGTGCCGCCGTTGGCCAAGTGCAAGGAAATCTTTAGCTTGGAAGGCCCAACGGCCGCTTCCACATCCACTCCGGCGAGCGCAAACCAGGCGCGCCCATCACGTCCGCGGAAGAACTCCAGCTTGCGTCCCAGCCATTCGCCGTCAATGGACGCCACACCGCTAACCTGAATCCGGATCAGCTCCGGCGAGCCCGCCACGACCACTGCCGGAGTTAGCCTGACACCAGGAGACTGGGCACGCACGGTGGCCACAGCCAGAGATCCCGTCAAAAGCATCATCCCGATCAAGCGGAGGAATTGATTGCTCAAAGCCATGGAGCACCTGCCTGGAGAGATTCTTTCATAAGCGGGCAGAGAGGCGTGGTCCCGGGGGCAAGCGACAGCCGGCCAATCACCCCAACGAGCAATTACCACTCGTTGGGGACCACGACCGGGAGGCCGGCGGTACGGCTTGATCGATTCCGTACCGACGACAATGTGAGGAACCAACCCACTTCCCTGCTTCCTGTTTCTAAAACCCGTAGGAAACAGCGAAGGCAAGGCTCGAGCGCATGTCCAGGTCGACCCTGCCGCCAGCCAACTTGTTCAGCAGAGAGTTGTCAATATAGCCGCCCGAGTGCAGCACGGCGGCGTCAATGTCGAGCTTTATCTTGGCGAAGGGCACCAGCCGCACGGCATAGGATTCGGAGGTGGGAAGATCGAAGAGCGTGGCAGCTCTGGCGGAGCCGAAAGTGGCTGCGGCTGTGGCTGAAAAGATATGCTGCGGCTGCTCGGAAACCTCCGAAGCCAGAATGATTGTGCTCTTGGCGGGGCCGGGGATGACCAAGGCAGCCGAGCCAAAGGCCTTGCCTTCAAAGCCGGGCGAGTTGCCGCCCAGGCCCCACAGCGAGGCATTGGTTCCGCGCAAGCCGACGGAGACGATGATCGGCACTTGCTTGCTGACTTGGGTAATGATTTTGGTTCCCACCAGATAAACGTCGCCGTCGGCAGTCTTCTGTTCCGCGTTGATCGGAGTGATTTTGGCGCTCGCAATCAGCTTTGCGGTTAGGTTGTTGATGTTGACGCCGATCTGGTCGTTAAATCGGTAAACGCCACCCACGGAAAAAGTACCTGCCTTGGAGAGGAATCCAGGCGTAATGTTGGCCTTGAAGTGGACGATGTCCAGGCCTGAGTCCCACAACGGCGTAAAGGTTGGTCCCAACCCGGTCAGGCTGCCGCCGGGCGCGCTGTGAAGTTCATGTGTATAACCAACCTCGAAGCGCTTGGCGAAGCCGACCGTGGTGGAGATGGTGCTATAGTCGCCGATGACTGGACCGCCGGCCAGGAAGTGGTAGCCGACCGAAGGCAGGCCCACACCCTTGGCGGGAGAAGTGGCAACCAGCGCGAGCGGAGTGACAAAGATGCCCGTAGGCCCTTCATAGCCGATGCTCTGCGCCTTAGCCTGCGTGGCGGCAAAGCCGAGACAAAGAAGCAGGACAGGCGCAGCCAACTTCCGGCGGACGGCATGGAGACGAAGAGAACTAACACAATTGTTCATTCTGGTTTTTACCTTAACATGGATCAGTTTCTATTCTTTATTCTTTCAATCAAATGCACAACCACAACAGAGCGGGAAAAGGCGCTAGAATTTCAATATGACAGATCGCATCTCCCTGACCCTAGCCCAAGCAGACCCCGTTGTGGCCGCCGCGCTCGACCACGAAACCCTTCGCCAGCATGAAGGGCTGGAGATGATCGCCAGCGAAAACTTTGTCTCTGAAGCGGTGCTCGAGGCGGCTGGCTCCATCTTTACCAACAAGTACGCCGAGGGCTACCCGGGACGGCGCTACTATGGCGGTTGCGAGTATGCCGACGTGGTGGAGAATCTGGCGCGCGACCGGGCCAAGCTGCTCTTCGAAGCCGAGTACGCCAATGTGCAACCGCACTCCGGCTCGCAGGCCAACGCCTCAGCATACGGCGCGGTGATCAAGGCGGGTGACACGATTCTGGGCCTCGACCTGGCGCACGGCGGCCATCTGACCCATGGGCACAAGCTCAGCTTCAGCGGCAAGCTTTACAAGACCACCTTCTACGGCGTGCGCAAGGACACTGAGCTGATCGACTACGACCAGATGGAAGAGGTGGCTGAGCGGGAGCGGCCCAAGGTTATCATCGGAGGCGGCAGCGCTTATCCAAGATTTTGGGATTTCGAGCGGATGCGCGCCATTGCCGACAATGTGGGCGCAACGTACGTCTTTGATATGGCGCATATTGCAGGTCTCGTGGCGGGCGGCGTTCATCCCTCTCCGGTGCCCCACGCGCACATCACCACCACCACCACCCACAAGACGCTGCGCGGACCACGCGCCGGATTGATCGTCTGCGGCAAGGACTATCAAGTGGGCGAAAAGCCCGAGCAGACCATCGGCAAAGAGATCGACCGGTCGGTCTTTCCCGGCCAGCAGGGCGGGCCGCTGATGCACATTGTGGCGGCCAAAGCGGTGGCGCTGGGTGAGGCGCTCCGGCCGGAGTTCAAGGCCTACGCAGCACAAATTGTGGCCAATGCCAAGGTGCTGGCCGCGGCGCTCAAGGAGGCCGGCTTCCGCATCGTCTCCGGCGGCACGGACAATCACCTGATGCTGGTGGACGTCTTTGCCAAGGGCATTCTTGGCTCGGAGGCTGAGCTGGCGCTGGGCAAGGCCGGCATCACGGTGAACAAGAACACCATTCCCTTCGACGTGAATCCGCCGATGAAGGCTTCCGGCATCCGCGTCGGCACGCCCGCCATGACCACACGCGGCATGAAGGAGCCGGAGATGCTGCTGATTGCTGCCTGGATTGTCCGGGCTCTCGACCAGCGCAACGACGATGCGGCACTCGAAAAGATTCGCCTGGAGGTGGCTGAGCTGGCCAATCACTTCCCGCTCTACGCATGGCGGCGGGTATAGTCAGCGAGTGAATGTGGCGAGTTGCGATTTATGGGCGCCTCAGGTCTCAAGATCGAGACCAGGCGCCCAATCATTTGGAGCTAATGGATATAGGCCCCAGCTGGGTAACCAGCCAGCAGAATGAACTTAAGCCTTCATTCTGCGACGAGCCAAGGCCAGCAAGCCCGCCAGGCCAGAACCAAGGAGATAGAGGCTGGATGGTTCCGGAGTAGGGGCTGGGCCGTCATCCGTGACGCTGACTTCGGTCAACGCGAGATCGCTCGTATCTTCGCGACCGAGGAATTCGAGTTCTGTCGAAGTAGAAGTGGCAACTAACCCCGAAATTGTATAGGTAGCAAAGGTGTCGCTGTCGAGGTTCAACAGGTCCTCCACGACTGATCCGCCAAAGAGAACCTGGAGTTCATTCGGGCTGCCGCTCCCTGCATTGTAGAGGAAGGAGAGGGTATAGCTATCGCCGGCGTTGGTGGGAAGAAGCTGGGAGAGCGAGCCTAGCCAGACTCCAGAGCCATCGATGCAGATCTCTCCCTGGCAACCGGTGAGCGCATCCGATATGTTGGGATCGCCATGGTCTCCCAAATAGACAAAGCCCCAGATTCCGTAACCGTAGACGTTCAGATTGTCGGTCCAGCCCGCGCCGCTGCCCTCGGTTGGGCCAGCGGAAAAGTCGCCATTCACGACAATGTTATCGGCGGCGGCAGGAAGAGCGGAGCCAAGGAGCGCGAGGCATAAAACTGCAAGAACGCCTGCTTTGAGGTTCATGGATTCACCTTTAGGAAAAAGTTCTTGAAAAATCGGAGAAGCTGAGTAAGCATATTGGAGGCATCTTCATCTACAGAAGACAGTTAAAACTTCAATGACTATCTTGGTAAGTTGAACAAAAATGCCGTGGGTTGTCAAACAAAATCATGAAGGGTTTTCATTTTTTAATACTCGCAACGCAACTTGCCATCGTGCGCCGGGTTCTATTGAATGAAGTTAACAATGACTCACACAATGGCGGAACGATGTCGAGTTACACCGTTTTCGCCATAAACATTCGGAGGACGAAATGAAACATATTCAGATCGCATTGGCCACTTTGCTGGTACTCTCTATTCCAGCCTACGCGCAGCATCATGAAGGGGAAGCACGCTCCACGGGCAGCGGAACCCATCAGGCAGCTCCCAAGAGCGGCCCCAAGCCCTACACAGCAGCGCCCCATGCCGCCGATCCCAAGCGCAACTACAGCGACAAGGACGGCCACCCCAACGTCCCGCACGTCGATGGCAAGACATGGGTCGGCCACGACACCGGCCGCGACGACGCGAATTATCATCTGGACCACCCCTTTGCGCATGGCCGCTTCACTGGCGGCTTTGGCCCGCATCACGTCTGGCGCATCGAGGGCGGCGGACCCGATCGCTTCTGGTTCAACGGCTGGTACTGGAACGTGGCGCCCTTTGACATTGCCTTCTGCGACGGCTGGCTTTGGGGCACAGATCAGATCGTGATCTACGAAGACCCGGACCACATCGGCTACTATCTGGCCTACAACGTCCGCCTGGGAACCTACGTCCATGTCGAGTATCTGGGGGCGTAACAAAAGCCAGTTCTCAGTATTCAGTTGATTGAGATCGCACAAAAATGAGGGACAGCATCCAAGGCTGTCCCTATTTTTTTGTGCCTGTTTTCCTTTACTCTTCGATAATCGCCAGGTCCCACGGCGGCAAAGTCACTTCCGCGGCCTTGGCAACCGGCTTTCCATTGAGCAGATTGACGCCGGCGGCATAGGCGTAGGTGAACCTGGCTTCGCTTCCTGAGTAGTTGAAGTAATAATGCAGCCGCTTGCCCAGGCGGTTGACGCCGTGCTGCACGTGAACGGCGGCGGGCAATTGCTGGTCGGCTCCAAGCAGGCCGAGCTGCTGCAGAGAGCGGCGCAGCACAATGGTTTGCAGCTTATCGGAAAGGAACGTTCCCTCGTAGAGCAGCGTTCCTGAGCCGAAGTCGTTCTCGGTGATCGCCGGCCATTTGCCGAAGAATGGATGATCGTAAGTAGCGAGAACTTTGGCGTGCTCGGGTGTGAGGAACTCAGCCCAGTACGAGACCTGGTTCTCCGCGCCCGCCTGGAAGGGATCGCCCTTGAGCGCCAGCGTATGCTCCAGGCTGGAGAACTCCTGGTAGTTGATGCCCGCCGCCTCGCGCAGCGGCCCTGGCGCACGCACCCAGCGCACGGCGGAGTTTTCATTGGCAAAGCCGCTCTTGAAGGTCATCACCACTTGTCCGCCGTTTTTCACATAGTCAGAAATCCGCTGCAAGAGCGCGTCATCGGAGATATAAAGCGCGGGCACGATGAGCAGTTTGTACGCCGAGAAGTCCTGCGTCTCGGGAAAGACAAAATCAGCCCCAATATTCAGATCGTAGAGTGAATGATGCAACTGCTGCACCAGTGAGGCGTAACCGTCAGGCTCTCCTGTCCAGCTCCGCGCGGGCACCTGGCCGCCATAGGGCATGAAGCTGATGGCGTTGGCCGAGTCGCGGCTCCAGAGAATGGCGACGTCGTTGTGCACCTTAAGACCGGCGAGTTGCGGTCCGATCTTTTGCAACTCGTGCGCGGTGCGGCTCACCTCGGCGTAAGCGCGGTTCGGCTCGCCATCGTGCGAGAGCACACCCTTCCAGTAAGTCTCCTGGTTGGCGGCAATCGAAGCCCAGTGCCAGTACTCGACCATGTTGGCGCCGCTGGCGAGATACGTGTAGACATCCTCGCGCAGTTGTCCATCGTAGGGCGGGTACTGGCCCTGTGAGGTCCAGCCGATCGTCTGCGCGTTGGTCTCGGTAACCAGAAAATTGGTGTGCTTGAGCGAGCGCGAGAAGTCGCTCTGCAAGGCTTGGAAGGAGCCGTCATAGTGCTCCTGCGTGCCGTGATAGATATTGTCGGCCACGATGTCCAGCCCCGCCGCCACATCTTCCTCATTCACGTCGCGCTTCATCATGCCGCCGTAGTCGGTGGTGATGAACTGGCGCGCCCCGGCGCACTCGCGGACCAGCGCCGCCTGCCAATGCAGGAAGTCTGTCACGCGCATCTGGCTCCAGCGCGTCCACTCCAGCTTATAGCCGGTGGAGATTGTCCCTTCGCGCGTCGGCAAATCTTCCCAGGTGTGGATATCTTCGCCCCAGTAATTCAGAAACCAGGCTTTGCTGAGCGCCTCGGGCGTGCCGAATTTCTTCTCCAGATAATGCTGGAAGCCAATGAAGACGCTTGGGTTGGCGGCGTCGTAGCTGCCGGTTTCGTTGTCCAGTTGCCAGCCGATGACGGTGGGATTGTCCTTGTAGTGAGCGACGATGTGGCGGATGAGGCGCTCGGCATAGAAGCGGTAGGCGGGCGAATCGGTGTCCATATTCTGGCGCAGGCCGTAGACGCTGGGGATGGCCTTGCCGCCAAACATTCCGCCGGGGATACGGTCCGCCAGAATCTCCGGGTGCTGATGCGCCATCCATGCCGGAATCGAGTACGTGGGCGTGCCCAGAATCACCTTGATTCCGGCCTTGCCCATGGCCTCCACCACGCGATCCATCCAGGCGTACTCGAAGCGGCCGTCCTCCGGCTCCCACAGGCTCCAGGTGGATTCGCCCATGCGGACGACGGTGAGACCGGCGGCCTTCATCAGCGCCACGTCTTTGTCCAGCCGCTCGGCCTGCGCAGTGGGTGTGTCCTGCGGCGTGTACTCGTTATAGTAGGCCGCACCATAGAGGACGGTGGGGAAATCAAGATTCGGCGCGATGGCTGGCTGGGCGCTGGTGGCGTTCTGCGCCATCGACGTTGCGCCCAGTGATAGAAAAATCAGCGCGGCCAGTGCAGCAAGGCGAACTTTCAATTGCATAAACATCCCTTCAAGTTTCCGGAGATCATGGAACTGAGATCGGGCTGAAACCCAATTCATCAGGCAGTTTTCATCCATGGCCACATTGTATTCCTCAGTCGGTGGGCTGAAGGATTGGCCAGTAAGTCCATCGTTTTGTCTTTTCCTAAAACCTCCTGAGCCGCCGGCCGGGGCCATTGCGTTGCACGGCGTAAGATGGAACGATTCACTGCTATGCGATACTAGATGTGTATGTATAAACGCATTGTTCTCAAGCTATCGGGCGAGGTGCTGGCCGGGGCGAAGGGCTTCGGACTAGACACGGACAAAATCGCAGAGATTACCAGTGAGATCGTCGAGGTTCACGCGCTGGGCGTTGAGATCGGCATCGTCGTGGGAGGAGGAAACTTTTTCCGCGGTGTGGCCGCGCAGGCCAAAGAAATGGACCGCGTGGCTGCCGACAATATGGGCATGCTGGCCACGGTCATCAACGCCATCGCTCTCCAGGATGCAATTGAGAAGAGTGGGGTACAGTGCCGCGTGATGAGCGCGGTGAATATGGATCAGGTAGCTGAGCCCTACATTCGCCGCCGCGCCGTACGCCATCTGGAAAAAGGCCGCGTGGTGATCTTTGCCGCCGGAACCGGCAATCCGTACTTCTCCACCGACACGGCCGCCAGCTTGCGCGCCATGGAACTCAAGGCCGAAGTGCTGCTGAAGGCCACCAAAGTGGAGGGCGTCTACAACGCTGATCCGGTGCTGGTTAAAGATGCCGTCAAATACGACGAAATCACCTATATGGAGATTCTGCGCCAGGGGCTGAAGGTGATGGACCTGACCGCCGTGAGCCTGTGCAAGGACAACAGCCTGCCGATGATCATCTTCAGCATGAACCAGCCGGGAAACATCCGCCGCGTGGTTCTGGGCGAAAAGGTCGGATCGCTGGTGACGGCGTAAACAGTGGTCAGTAGACAGTCAACAGTGGACAGTAGACAGTCAACAGTGGACAGTAGACAGTCAACAGTGGTCAGTAGACAGTCAACAGTGGACAGTGAACAGTGAACAGTAAAAAACCCGATTCAGCAGCAACTGATCACTGTCGACTGTCCACTGTCAACTGTGACAAGCCACAACGTCTGAACGCCCTGACGGGGTTGAGGTGTTTTGCGGCTATCAACATCATCTTTTTTCATTTCTCGGATCCGCGGAACTTTGGCTTTCTGGCTCCCGTGGTCAACGCCGGTTATGTCTCGGTCAGCTACTTCATTCTGCTCTCTGGATTCGTTCTGGGGTATAACTACAATGCCCGCGCGCGAGCCGGCACGCTGGACCGCAAACGATTCTGGGTGGCGCGCTTTACGCGCATCTATCCGATCTACCTGCTCAGCCTGCTACTGAGTCTGGGAACGCTTCACAGCGAGTACGGAAGCCACACCCACCGAATGTTCTGGGCGGGCGTTGTACTGACGCCGCTTCTGCTGCAAGGCTGGATTCCGGCCATCGCCACTTTTATGAATACCCCGGCCTGGACGATGTCCGCCGAGGGCTTTTTCTATGCCGTCTTTCCCTGGCTGGCTCGCTGCAAGCGCCCGGATCGCGTGGCGCCGCATCTTTGGAGAATGGCCGGGGTCTGGATGCTGGGGCTGCTTCCTGGCGCGCTCTATATGGCTTACCACCCCGACGGCCTTGCCCGACCCGATCGCTGGAGTTACGGACCCTGGCTCTGGGCGCTCAAGTACACGCCCTATGCTCATTTTGCCAGTTTCATCTTTGGCGTCCTGCTGGCCGAACTGGACGAGATTATTCCACGCCAGGGACATCTGCGGCTTTGGCTCGGCCTGGGCGGTTTTGTCAGCATCTACGGCCTGTTGACGCTGGGGCCGCTCTTACCCTATGCCATCATGCACGACGGACTGCTGATGCCGCTCTTCGGTTGCATCATCCTGGGTCTGGCGGGGCAGAATCCTCTGGCCACCGCACTGGGATGGCGCCCGCTCGTCTTTGTGGGCGAAGCCAGCTACTGCCTCTATCTACTGCACTTCAATCTGTGGCTACTGATCCACCAATCGCATCTGCTGGACCGGCTTGGCCTTGCTCGTTTTGATCCCTGGCTCAGCTACGTGTTGTTGATTGCGCTGGCCGTCGCGGCGCTCCATCTGGTCGAAAAGCCCGCGCAGCTCCAACTCCGCAAGTGGATGGGCGCCTTTTCCGCACGCTGAACCATTGTTTGGAGTGCATAGATAAAAAATCATGCCCGAACCGGCCTTTTCAAAGTGTTGTTTTCTTGAGGAAACAACACTTGAGAGCCGTTGTCCCAGGTACGCCTTTCGTGGTTTAGCTATAGAGGATGCATCCAGACGGCAAAAAGCCCAGCCACGTGGGCTGGGCTCTTTGCGGTCTTGCACTTCGGGCGGCTGCTAGTTATCGACCACCTGGGTGGCATGGTTTCCGTGGGGGATCGCAGTAATCGAGGTTGGCTTCGAATCCGTCGGGTAAGGCGAAGCCTGAATGGGCTTCAGTGAACCGGCGGTCGGATCCAGAACGAAACCGGTCACCGAGGAGCCTAGATAATTCGCGGTATATACATACCGGCCAAGCGCTGGATCGACAATCAAGGCGATCGGTTCGGCTTCGGTGGAGTTTGTCGAGGCACCGGTGGAGTTGACCACTGTCGTCGGTGTGCCGGAGGCCAGATCGATGGTGTAGGCCGTAACCGAGTTGTCCAACTGATTGGTCAGGTACAAGAATCTGCCACGCGGATCGATGGTGATTGCCGAGGGCTCGTTGCCGGTTTTGAAGGGGCCGTTGGGCAGGAAGGCCAGTGTACTGCCATCCAGAATCGTGTAGGCGATCAACTGGTTGGAGGTGTAGTCCGTGATGTAGACATAATGGTTTGTGGGATCAGAGACAATGGCGCTGGGCTTGATGCCGGCCTTCCATGGGCTGCCGGAGACCGGCGCCAGCACGCCATTCGAGCCAACCGTGAAGCCGAAGACCCAGCCTGGGTTGGCGGTGCTGGATGTCGTCCCGCCAGGATTGTACGCCGATTGGTCGTAGGCCGAAACGAAGACGGCGGAGTTATTCTCCAGAACAGTAATCCCGGTGGGGATGATCGTGTCTCCCGAATAGCCAGGAAGAGACATATTAACCGGTGCGAGAGCGCTGCCAATCGTCCCCGAGGTAAGCGGGAAGGCCGTGAGTGTGGACGATGAGGATCCAGAGACGACATAAAGATAGGTATCCGCAGAATTCACTGCGATGGCCACAGGCGCGGTGCTAACCGAAGCAGAATCCTTCTCCAGAGTGAGCCCGCCGTCGAGGCCGATGGCAAAGTGTGTGACCGAGTCGCTTCCCTGATTGGCGGCGTACAGATTCGCGTAAGCCGTATCCACGAGGATCGAGACCGGGTTAACCCCGCCTGAGGAGACAGCGGTGTCGATGGGGCGCAAAGCACCGGAAGAGGCGTCGGCCGCGAAAATATCGATCTTTCCGGCGCCGGAGGTTCCGGCCCCGGCAGAGCTGGCCACGTACACATAATCAACGGTGATTACGTCACAAGCAGAGATGAGAACGGCCACCGAGAGGCCGAGGCCAGAGACCAGAAAAAGCTGGCTCAATTTGCTGAACTTCATGCGCTTCCTTCGTCGTGGGCTCTCGTAATCCGAGCCCAGGGAAATCCGGTTGAGTTGACCCGTGGGATTGGTAAAAGCCCGGCACGGGGTGTTTCTAAGTCAAGTCGCGCTCAAAATTACCGCAACTGCGGCGTATGCGGAACCGCCGCCACTGCCGTCGGCAGGGCGTTGGAGTTGAATGGCGAGTGCTGTGCGTTGGTCAGCGTGCCATTGGAAGTGTTCAGCTCAAAGTTAGAGACGGTGCCGACCGCTCCGTTGCCCAGGAAGTTGGCCGTAAAAACAAAGTGGCTGGTTCCCGGATCAATTCCGATAGCCACCGGATCCACGCCCGTGGCATAGGTTCCTAGATTGGTCAGCGCCCCGCTCGCGCCGACCGAATATGCGTTCACCGTGCCATCCAGCGCATTGGCGACAAAGGCATAGGGATACTTGGGGTCCACCGCGATAGAGGACGGATGATTACCGGTCGCATAGGTACCGCTTAACGGGGTCAAGCCTCCCGAAGTTGCGGAGAAGCCCAGAACATCGGCATTGGCGAAATCCGTCACGTAAATAAAGCTGCTAGTTGAATCACCGGCCACGCTGGAGGGATGGGTTCCAGCAGCGTAAGGCGAGCCGGTCTCAGCGCTGAGCACGCCGCCCGCGCCAACGGCAAAAGCAAAGAGATAGCCGGTGTTGGCGGTGGTGTCATACGCGGAGACATAGACGTTTGCGCCGGATGCGGAAACACAGATTCCAGTCGGCTGAAGAATGTCGGAGGAGCTCTTGCCAGGCAACGTCAACGGCCAGTAGTTTGCGCCATTGGCTGGATTGGCGACCGGAGATCCCAAGGTATCGGCAATCTGCGGAGGAGTTAGCGCCTGGGCTTGCGCGGCGGTCAGGATGGGAAAAACGCCCACCGACCCCGAACAGGGTGTCGCCTTGGTGCATGAGGACAGCGGCTGATAGGTGTCTGCGACAAACAGATAGGAACTGCTGACGGCCTCAGCCAGAGGAAAGATGCCGGGCGTATTCACGGTGTTCTGCGGATAGAGCTTACCATCGCTGCCGATCAGGAACTGAACAATCGAATTGTCGTCTTGATCGACCACATACAGATTCGTATAGTCCTGCGAAACTGCTTCCGCCACTGGCTGACGACCAGCCGAAGGGAAGGGCGAAGTGGGAATCTGGCGCATGAAACCCGATGTCTGGTTAATCTCGAAGACGTTGATCTCGCCGTAGTTGTTATTGTTGGCCACGGCCTGGGAGCTGGCCACGTAGACAAAGTCCACGGTGGCGGTGCCGCAGGCAGCCAGAGCCCCGGCCGCCAGTAGACTGGCCGCGGATACCAGCAGCAGTTGGCTCGTTTTGTTGAACTTCATGCGCATCTTTCGTCAGCGCGCCGGAAACCGGGGCGCGCAATCAATCAGATTTGGAATCGAAGACCGGGGCAATCCATCGTTTGATTGTCCCCGAGCCGTCGGCTGCGTTCTTGAAAACCGTGGAGTTGTCTCGTAAAGTCTACCTTGGAGCGAGTACTCACGGCCCAAGGCGCTACGAACAGACGCCACCGCTTAGTCGTCGATACGTCCATCCACCAAGCACCATGTCGGCTGCCCGCTCAGTGTGTACTGCGTGGGCGCCTTGGTGGATTGGTTCAGCGGAGTCAGGTTGCCCGACTGTTGGTTCAGGTCCAGACCCGTGACGGTTGAATCGTTGAAATTTGCTGTGTAGAAATACTGGTTCGATGGATCCTCGACCAGGCATTGCGGACCGCCGCCGGTGCCGAAAGTGATCGGCTCGCCCGCCATTTCTGTTGGCTGGAACGGGTTATTGATTACGTATCCGGTAATCCCGCTCAACGGCAGGGTGGGCGTGCTCAGATTCCCCTCATTGGCCACATAGATCCACTTCGATTTGCTCTCCGTAACGATATAAATGGGATTGGATTGCGAAGCATCATCCGGAATCGGACCGCTCACTTCCGGCAGCAAAGCACCGCCAGTACCCGACGAGAAAGGCAGTATCTGGCTGGCCGAAACTTCTACCCCATTCACATAGAGAGGCTCGTTGTCCAACACATAGATGAGACCGCCTGAGTTGACGATGGCCGTGGCATGATCCACCAGTCCATTCGCATTCTGGGAGTTGGTGAGAGGCTGCACGCTGTTCTGGTTGACCGTCAACTGCCCGGTGGTGGTCGTGTACGTATAAGGAAAGACCGAATCACCTGTCGCCGGCGTGCCGCTCAGCGTCAGCAACCCTCCGCCCCAGGCAAAGTCAATGGGATTGACCGGAACCGGGAAGTAAGTTAGCGGCGCTATTCCGCCGCCCTGATTTGCGGTCACCTGATCGTTTACAACCAGGCTCAAACGCCCAGTTGTCGGGTTGATCTGAAAGACGGTAATGTCGCCGCAGGTGGTTGCGCCAACCAGAGCAGCCGCGCAGTACGGATTATTTTTGGCAACAACGGGATTCCCGGAGGTGGAAGTGGGGTCCGGAGAATCGTGGTCGAGAACGTAAAGGTAGCTTCCGCCTGAATCGGGAAGCATCCGGAAGGGGTTGACCCCCTGCGTGGTAAAGGTCTCCTGCGGCGTGAGCACGCCATTGGCTCCCACCAGGAATTGTGTGATATTCGAATTCAGGCATGGATCGGT